>Ga0073936_10000137_pt1 | contig 98464 bp, 73 predicted proteins | sample AliMusrvi5mmetaG_FD_87041 | JGI IMG/M metagenome (GOLD analysis project Ga0073936, IMG submission 87041) | Freshwater lake bacterial and archeal communities from Alinen Mustajarvi, Finland, to study Microbial Dark Matter (Phase II) - Alinen... | ecosystem: Environmental > Aquatic > Freshwater >... | reverse complement strand
GGGATGAGTTTTTTTCGATACACCCATCGTACACGTTCAGCGGAGGCTTATCATTTCAAAACGCTATTTTGGACAAGAGTGATAAGAATGATTATAATTGTAGGTAGAGAAAAGTGAGCCGCATTTTCAGGCTTTTGTACTGCACTCGTGTTGCGCTTTGTCCCGCAAAGCGAAGGATGCTGCCGATCGATCTGGAGGGACAGCCTGCGGCTAATCTGATTGCAAATAAACTGCTTTGTTCGGAACCTTGCATGATTGGACGGTGGGGCGCCACAGAATTGGCCGGGATTCTATCGGTGCGGGACGTGCACGATATGCGGTCAATCTGGCTCAAAAGATGGAAAGTTATTGCCGGAGAGATGCGTGCAGCAACTCGGTGGAGTCCGCGTATCCGGAGGGACATGGCGACCGCGTCGGGTTTCTTCCCGTTGACGGATAAGGCTTTTGGTCGTTTTGCAGATCTAATGGAACGCGATGCTCGTGAACTTGATGTTCTGGGTTCTTGGCTGGCAGAGGAAGTGCGAGTCCGGCATTTTTTTCCCCATGCCACGATAGTCGATATCCGGGATCTGCGCCCCGAACAAAATGATCCGTCATGGAGCAAATCGTTAACAGGTAAGCGCGTCTTGGTCGTTCACCCCTTTCAAGAGTCGATCAGGAGTCAATATGCTAAACGTGCTCTTTTGTTTCCGGGGCGTGATGTGTTGCCCGAGTTCGAACTGCTGACGTTCAGAGCTGTTCAGACGTTAGGGGGACACTCGGACCGTTTCGAAAGCTGGTTCGAGGCTTTGGACTGGATGTGCGGGGAGATCGACAAGATCGATTATGATGTGGCAATTATCGGTGCAGGGGCGTACGGATTCCCTTTGGCAGCGCATATTAAGCGTTCTGGTAAAAAGGCGGTGCATCTCGGTGGAGCTACGCAGATCATGTTCGGGATCATGGGTAAAAGGTGGGAGAGCGATGTAACGTTAAAACCGTTTGTGAGTGCGCATTGGACACGACCGTTACCGAGTGAGACTCCGTCCGCAGCCAAGGGGGTTGAAGACGGATGCTACTGGTGAGCACCGGACAATGAAGAGTGTTTTCTGCGAATGGGATTGGCTTCTGTTTTCTCGACAGCGTCCATAGGTGATGACTGAAAACGGGAACAGGTGATTCTTTTTTAGTGACGAAGAATCGGACCCACTTCATGTGCGCGCAGATTAGCGGGTAGACCGAGTTGAGCTGTGAGTTGGGTAATAAATGAGAGTGTTGCATGTTATTTCATGTCTGGTGAAAGCGGACGGCCATTCGCAGTTTTGCATGACGCTTGCCGAGCGTCTAGCTGCGCAAGGCATAGAGCAACGGATTTTCTCGTTGCGTTCAGAGGATGGGGAGGTGTTGCCTGATCCAAAAGGATTGATCCACTATGCCAGTGGCAGGGCGATGCACCTGTTGAACGTGTCTATTCATTGCGGACTCGAAAAACAGATCGCCGCAATCGCATACGATTTCAAGCCGGATGTTATTCACCTGCACGGGGGATGGCATCCGGTTTTGTTTTTTTGTGCGAGGGTGGCCAGGCGGAGCGGGGTACCCATTGTTCTTTCGCTGCATGGCTCATTACGGCCTGCGGTCATCGAGGGTGATAGGCGAATCAAGAAACGGTTGGCTTGGTGGCTCTATCAGCGACGGTTGGTCGAAATGGCAGAGGTGATTCATGTCTCAACGGAAACCGAAAAAGGCGATCTTGTGCGGTTGGGTTTTAATAAGCCAGTGGTGGTGATTCCCAACGGCGCGGATGTCAGAGAGGTCCGGAAGTCCCGAGGTCCGAAAGTGCTGAAGTTGCATGGCCCAAAGAGTCAAACTCGAACGAAAACTGTGTTGTGTCTGGGTCGACTGCATCCGTTGAAGGGATTGGATCTGCTAATAGACGCATGGAAGCTTGTCATTTCTGATTATCCAAATTGGTTTTTGTTGTTGGTCGGTCCGGATGAACAGGGGACGCTTAAGGCCTTGAGGGAACAGGTGAAACGATTGGGCGTGGTGGACAGTGTGGCTTTCTCAGAGCCGCAGTATGGGGAAGAAAAGATGAGGGTCATGCAGAACGCCGACTTGTTTGTGCTGTCGACACGGAGCGAGAACTTCGGAATTGTTGTGGCCGAGTCGCTGGCGTGCGGCGTGCCGGTGATCACAACCAAAGGGGCGCCTTGGCCAGAACTGCTGGGGATTTCTGGAGGTGCGATAGCGGAGAGGGACCATGAAATGGCAAACACCCCAAAACGTAACGCACCTAATGTGATCAACCAACTTAACCAACCAACACCTGCCATCGGCAGGTGCGGCTGGTGGATCGATATCGGTGTGGAGCCACTGGTGGAGGCGCTGAGAGAAGCGATGAGCCTGACGGATGAAGAACGCCGCGAGATGGGGGAGAATGGTCGCAGACTGGTTGAGTCAAAATATCAATGGGCATCGATCGCTAAAGCGGTGACGGGTGTGTATGATGAAATTTTAAGCCATAAGCGTTAGGCAATACGCCGTATATCATTCTGGTGCTGCTATGGGCTTACGAAATCACAAGGTGTCGAGTCGGCACCATCAGGACGACAGGCTCTGATCGGGGTGGTCCAAAGGCTTGCTGAGGAGCGAATACCAGAAACCCCCAACGGTCCGGCTCGCGACGCATGGCCTCCTCCTTCTGTTCCTCTGTCCACGGGTTCCCCTTCCACCCGATGAACTGCCGCTCGATGGGCGTCTTTTGCTCCAGTCGTGTTAGCCTCTTGCCCCTGGCGCCACCGGATGCTTCGGCGGCACGCTGATCAGCACATGCACATGGCCTGGCATCAGGTGTCCATCTTCTATCCGACACGCCTTGTGTCTGGCCAGTTCGTGAAACACTCTTCCAAGATGCCACTTCGCTTGTCCGAACATCACTTTTCCCGCCATTTTCGTTATAAAGACAACGTGACACTTGCACTCCCACTTCGTGTGGGCTAAACTCTCCGCATTCACAGGAAGTCCCTTTCGTTTTGATCTTTGATCGACGCAAACGGCAGGCTACTCTATGAATGGCTCTTAGGTTAAACCCTTAATGTCTCATCGGCTAAGCCGTTGGATAAACAAAGATTTATGCGAATTCTAGTTACAGGTGCTTTTGGGTTTGTAGGTCGGAATCTGTCGGTCTATCTGGCTGCTCACGGACATTACCTGCTCGCGCTCGATATTGTAAGGCAAGAGCTGGCGGCCTATAGCGCGTTCTTTTCTTGGAACCAACTGGAACAAATCGACTGGGAGTCTGTTGATGCGGTGATCCATTTGGCGGGGAAGGCCCACGATACGCGCAATATGAGCGATCAGAAGAGTTATTTCGATGTGAACGTCGGATTGACGCGGAAAGTGATCGAGGTTTTGAAAGTCAAAGCGCAGAAGAAGGATGTGACTTTCATTTTTTTCAGTTCGGTGAAAGCCGTGGCTGACCGGGTGGATGGTGTGCTGACAGAAGAGGTTGCCCCCGATCCACGGACACCTTACGGGCAGAGCAAATTGGAAGCGGAAAGGGAAGTTCTAAAGTTAGAGAGTTCTAAAGCAAGGAAGTCGGCAAAGGTGGAAGAAACCGCTAATGTCGCGGGCCAGGAGCAGGAGGTAAGTTTCCGAACTTTAGCACTCCCTGCTTTTAGAACTTATATTCTTCGACCTTGTATGATTCACGGCCCTGGCAACAAGGGGAACCTGAATTTACTTTATCGGATTGTCAGTAGTGGATTGCCATGGCCATTGGGTGCCTTTGAAAACAGAAGGTCGTTCACCTCGATCGGTAATTTGTGCGCTGTCGTAAGTGGCCTGTTATCCGGCACCGTTGCCCCAGGCGTTTACCAGATGGCGGACGACGAAACGTTGTCGACGAATGAGTTGATCGGGCTGATGTCGGAGGCGATGGGGCGGCGGGCTAAGATTTGGCGAATTCCGGTGTCACTGGTCACTAGGATCGCCAAGATGGGAGATGTGTTGCGGTTGCCGCTCACAAGCGAGAGATTGAAAAAGCTGACCGAGTCATATATCGTGTCCAATGACAAAATCAAGTCGGCACTCAAGTGGAAAACGATGCCAATCGGCGCACGGGATGGACTACGAGCCACGTTGGAGAGTTTCAGCAAAAAGAGCACATAAGGATTGTGAACGTATGTACTTGGACTTCGATCTTAACGACTTCATTAAACGGTATGTCACCAAGCGGGAACGAAGCCTGCTTGAAGCTGACTTCGGTCGGTACGACACAGATTTGCACGAGCGGATCGACGGTAAGCGCGTTCTGGTGATCGGTGGCGCAGGGTCGATCGGGTCACATTACATCAAGGCGCTGCTGCGCTTTGATGTGGCATCGCTCTGTGTGGTCGACATCAGCGAGAACGGGCTAACTGAGCTGGTTCGCGACCTGAGAAGCGCTGGCGGCTACCGCATTCCGAAAGACTTCATCACCTATCCGGTCAATTTCGGCGACCGAGTCTTCGAGAAGTTGTTCAAGGCACACGGTCCGTTCGACATCGTGGCCAATTTCGCTGCGCATAAGCATGTTCGCAGCGAGAAGGACATTTTCTCGATTGAAGCCATGATCGACAACAATGTGCTGCGAGCGCGGGGGCTGCTTGATCTGCTGTTGGAGGCGCCGCCGCAGCACTTTTTCTGCGTATCGACCGACAAGGCAGCCAATCCCGTGAACATCATGGGGGCGAGCAAAAAGCTGATGGAAGAAATGATTATGGCGTATGCAGACCGGCTGCCGATTAAGACCGCGCGGTTCGCAAATGTAGCGTTTTCGAATGGCAGCCTGCCTCTGGGTTTTCTGGAGCGGATCTTCAAGCGGCAGCCGTGGTCTTGCCCGTTGGGGATCAGGAGGTTCTTCGTTTCGCCGTTGGAATCGGGCGAGTTATGTCTGATGGCGTCGATCATGGGGACAAGCGGCGATATCGTATTCCCGAAGTTGGATGAGGAGCGCGACATGATCCCGTTTGACCAGGTAGCCGTGGATCTGCTTCACGCGCTGGGGATGGAGCCGGACGTGTGCCAGAGTGAGGAAGAAGCGAAAGGGAAGATGGCTGAGCTGATGAACCAGCCAGAAATTGGACGCGCTGAAAAAAACAAATGGCCTGTGTACTTCTTCAAATCGGATACGAGTGGAGAGAAAACGTTCGAAGAGTTCTACACACCTGGGGAAAATCTCGATCTCGAGACATTCGTGAATCTCGGGGTTGTAAAGAACGCGAAGAAGCGGGGGTTGGCGGAAATCGACAAGATCTTTTCGGAATTAAGGACGTTGTTTGAGTCGGCTGACGTCACGAAGGCAAACGTGGTGGAGGTGTTGAAAGACTACCTGCCGAACTTCGCGCACATGGAGACAGGCAAGGGCCTCGACCAAAAAATGTAACGATTGTTCGTCCAAGGAGATTTATGTATCCGGTGGTTAAAAGACTCATGGACATTACGTTGTCGGGGCTGGCGCTGGTGGTGCTATCGCCTTTGCTGATCCCGGTGAGTATAGGACTTCTCGTGACCGGAGAGCACTATGTGTTCTATTTTCAACAGCGGATCGGACGATACAACAAGAAGTTCGGCATCTGGAAGTTTGCCACGATGCTCAAGAACAGCCCCAATCTGACGGGCGGGCTGCACACGACGAGGCGCGATCCGCGCGTGTTGCCGCTCGGGCATTTTCTGCGGATGACGAAAATTAACGAATTACCCCAGTTGGTCAACATTCTGATGGGAGACATGTCCATCGTCGGGCCTCGTCCGCTTGTTGATAAAACCTTCGACCCTTATCCTGAACATGTCAGGAAAGTGATTTACAATGTTCGTCCGGGGTTGACTGGAATTGGGTCGATCGTCTTTCGCGACGAAGAACGTCTGCTTTCTGATTCGGGCATGCCGCTGGAGGAGTTCTACGCGAAACACATTGCGCCTGCCAAAGGGGAATTGGAACTGTGGTATCAGAAGAACCTGTCGTTTCGGACAGACGTGATGATCATTTTCCTGACAGCCTGGGTGATCGCGTTTCCGAAGAGCCCACTCATTCACTCCGTTTTCAAGGATTTGCCTGAACTGAAGGTGCCGGGACTGGCTTGGGGAAAGGCGGTGTGATGAGAATTCTCTGGTTACATCAGTATTTCGCGACGCCAAAGGGGTGGGGTGCCGTGCGGACATACGAGTTCGCGCGGCGTTTTTGTTCTCAGGGACATACCGTGGATGTGGTGTGTTGTGCGGGCTATGATGCGTCATTGGCTGGGGCTGGAAGCGAGCCGTTCTCGGTGGATGGAGTGCGGGTTTATGTGAGCGGTACGGGGTACAGACCGCACATGGGTTTCTTCAGGCGTGTATTATCGTTTCTTCAGTTCATGGCGTATGCGGTGTGGCATGTGCTTCGCAGGGGCAGAGGGTATGATGTGATGATCGCTTCGAGCGGCCCGCTGACGCTGGCGGTGCCGGCGCTGATAGGCCGATGGCTGCGATGTCTGCCGTTCGTTTTTGAGGTGATCGATGTGTGGCCGGATTCCGCGATCGCGGCGGGGGTGTTGAGGAATCCGCTGCTGAAGTGGTTGAGCTTCAGGTTGGAGGCGTTGGCGTACAAATATGCTTCGGCAATTGTGACCTGCTCGACAGGAATGACGGAGCGAGTTAAGAATAAAATCGGGGCTGATTCTGGGATCCGCGGTTCAGGAAATAAAGCGAAAGTCGCGACGGTTTCAAACTGCTGCGATCTTGAGCTGTTCTCTTTGGACGGAGAAAATCGGCGGAAAACGCGCGAGCGGATGAATGTGAGAGACGATCAACTCGTGGCGCTTTATACGGGGGCGATGGGACTCAGCAATGCGATTCCCGATCTTACCGAAGCTGTCCGGTTGACCGCAGGGGACGAACGAGTCGTATGGTGGTTCGCCGGGGATGGCCGGCATGCTGACAAGCTGAAGGATTTAGGGGAGAAGGGAGCCGAGACGTGCCGTTTTTTCGGAAGTCTATCAAAGGGACAGGTTGTGGAACTGTATTTGGCTGCCGATGTTAACATGGTGACTTTTATGCACGCGCCTCTATTCTACGAGAATTCCCCTAACAAGTTTTTCGATGGGATCGCGGCTGGATTGCCTGCCGTATTCAACCGGACGACGTGGCTGGGGCCTTGGCTCACCCAGTATGAATGTGGTATCGTGTGTCAAGGTGATGCTTCTGGAAAGGAGATGGCTGACGTCATCTGCGAATTGGCTGCTGACAAAGGGCGCTTGCAACGGATGGGACTGGGTGCACGGCGTCTGGCAGAGGAGGTGTTCAGCCGCGATAAGCTGGCTACGGAGTACCTCGGAATCGTGGAGCAGGCGGCTCGCGACGGATGCGGCACATGAAACGAACTTTGGACATTTTGCTGATCCTTTTTTTCGCGTGGTTTTGGGTCCCAGTGCTCATTGGGGTGACTCTCATGGTTCGTTTATGCATAGGGCCGCCGGTTTTTTTTGTTCAGGAACGCCCCGGCTTATTAGGGCGGCCTTTTCGTTTGATCAAATTCAGGACGATGCGCGATGGGACGGAAAGTGACGCAGAGCGACTGACGGGCTTGGGTAAGGCACTACGATTATTGAGTGTGGACGAGTTGCCAGAGCTGTTGAACGTGTTAAAGGGGGACATGGCGCTGGTAGGCCCCCGACCCTTGCTGATGCGGTATCTGCCTCGGTATACGCCCGAACAGGCCCGGAGGCACGAGGTGCGGCCCGGCCTTACGGGATGGGCGCAAGTGAATGGGCGGAACGCGATCAGTTGGGAGCAAAAATTTGCGTATGATGTGTGGTATGTCGATCATCAGAGCCTGCTGCTGGATCTGATGATCTTGTGGTTAACCATCTGGCAGGTGGTCTCGCACAAAGGGATTAGCGCTGCAGGTGAGGCGACGATGGGCGAATTCTTAGGCAAGCAGGAAGAGCAATGATTGGCTGTTTGATACTTGCTGGCGGCGTGTTGCTGACATATGCGGTCTTCCGGCTGGTCTGCGGACTGGGAGTGCGCGATGCGGCTACGGCGGCATGGGTGACGCTGTATGCGTTTGTTTTTGCTGTGACGGAGGCGTTGTCGCTAGGGCAGTTGTTGGGAGGCAGAGGGATAGCTGCGGCATGGTGCATTTGGATTGTTGTTGCGGGACTTATGCTTGTCTTCAAGCGCGCTAGGGCAAATGATGCCATTATGCGGGAGAGGGGCGCATGGCAGAGAGGTTGGAGGGCCTGTCAGTCTGTTAATCCGGTTGTAACATGGGTGAGTCTGGCACTGTTGGTGTTAACAGCGTCGCATGCGTTGCTGGCGCCACCTTTCGAAGTCGATTCGCTCTCCTATCATCTTCCGCGGGTCCAGCACTGGTTAGTTAACGGATCGGTTCGCTTTTACGAGACTGCCATTGCGCGTCAGAATTTCCAGCCCCCGGGATACAGTTTTGTGGTGTGTCATCTGGTCGCGTTGATGGCAACGGACAGGTGGCTCAATTTCATACAGTGGGGGGCTTATGTGGTCAGTGCCGGGGTTGTTTCACTGATCGCGAGAGAGTTGGGGGCTCGCCTGCGAGGACAACTGCTGGCGGGGGTGTTTGCGCTGGCGTTGCCCGCCGCTATCAGCCAGAGCTTCTCCTGTGTGAACGACCAGTTCGCGGCTGTGCCGGTCCTTGTTTTTGCGTTAGCCCTCATGCGGTTGGGTCATGCCGGACGAAGCCGGATGTGGTGGGCTTTTGCGGCCAGCGTCGCCATGGGGCTGGCGCTCTTGGCGAAGTGGACATCAATCATATATATAGCGGCTTTCGCTTTGCCGATAACAATCGTGTTAGTGGCAAGAGAATGGCGACAAGAAAAGGGTGGTGGGGCGGTTCGATTTCTTGTGATTCTTGCTTTTGTGTCCATGGGCGGCCTGCTCTTCATCACGCCTCATTGCGTGCGCAACGTGCGTGCATATGGCGACCCGTTGTCAGGGGACCCGCCGGGAATGCTGACGAACATCCGGTTGACGCCTGAAAAGCTGGCGGTGAACATTGTGAAGCATGCGGCGATCCACCTCGCTGCGCCGTACAGGCCGTTCAATTATCCTTTAGAGCACGCGGTCGTTCGGTTTTCCGGGGAGCTGCTGAACGATCCGGACATCACCTACGAGTCTGCGATCAACGACACCAAGTTCAGGATGATCACCCCATTGGGGCGGGCCACGGCATGGGCGTCAAATCCAGTGCATTTTGTTTTGTTTGTGCTGATCGGAGCAGTCTGGTTGTTTCGTTGGAACCGGAACGCGGATCTGCAGATGCTGGTCGGGATCCCGGTCTTGGCGGGAGCGCTGCTCTACTGCATGCTGTTCAAATGGCAGCCATGGGCAGCACGACTGCAAATCCCGCTCTTTCTGCTGATGGGTGCGGGTGCCGGTGTCTGGCTCGAGAGGTGCGATGGGAACCGCCTTTTTCAGCATGGCATTTTAATTGTGGTTATGGGCTACGCGGTGTTGCACGCGCTCTTGCGTCCGACTTGGTACCTGCCCGCCTTTCTGTATGGGCAAGGTCGTGACGGAAGCGGCATTACTCAAGGCATGACGGTGTCGGAGAAGTTATGGGCTCTGACGCGAAGGGGGTGGCCAAAAGAAGACCTGCGGCACATGAATGCGACCGCGACACCTGATGTGACTCATGGCTACAGTCTCTTTTTTACGAGTCGCGACAGGCAATATCTGGGCAATGAGACCTATCTCGTCAAGGCTACGGAATACGCATGCTTGAAGGAGCTGATGGCTTTTTTATGCAGGGAAGATCTTGTTCGAGAGTACAGCTCATCCGTAGGGCTGCTCATTTCTTCCGATAACGGCAATATCCCTCCTGAAGAGACTGTGCGCCCGTATTCCAGCGAGTATTTGTTCTGGGCATTAGCTGGGAATCTGACGGGCAGAGGACATTTGCAGTTTCAGCATTTCGGATTGAGTGACCCTGAGCGATTATGTGCCGATTATTTTGGTCAGCGTGCAGGACTTGTGATCAGCGACAAAACGCGGGAACGCGTGCTGACTCGACTGCAAGAGACGCGAGCGGTAAAATGTGAAATGAGCAATTGCTTTTTTAATGTGTTTTCTGTGCAAACCACCTTGCGGAAAAGGGCGACGAGCTTATGAAACGGATTGTTATCGTAGGTGCCAGCGGTTTCGGCAAGGAGGCGGCGTGGATCGTTGAGCGGATCAACCGTGTGTGTCCGACCTTTGAGCTGGTGGGTTTTTGTGATGACGCGGCGGATAAGCGCGAGGGGATATGTGGGGCTTATCCGCTGTTGGGGCCTGTTGAAGCTGCGCTGGAGCGGTTCGGCGCGTTGGGTTTCTTTTGTGCGGTAGGAAATAATCAGGCGCGGCAGAGGTTGAGCGTGCGCGCGAAGGCTGCGGGGTTTGACCCCGTGACGCTGGCTGATCCCAGTGCGGTGGTCGCTCCGGACGTGAGTCTGGGCAAGGGATGTTTCATCGGGATCGGCAGTGTGGTGTCAGTGGGCTCGAAAATCGGGGACGGGGTTCTCATCAACCATCAGGCCTGCGTGGGCCATGATGTGGCGATCGGTGATTTTGCGCAGGTTTGCCCCGGCGTCTGTGTGTCGGGAGGTTGTTCGATTGGCGAGGGCGCTCTTCTTGGGACGAACGCGGGCGTGCTCCCTTTGAAGAAGATAGGCGCTTGGTCGACTGTTGGTGCGGGTACTGTGGCGTTGCGGGATGTTTCGGACGGGACGACGATCATGCGGCTGGGCAGCGGTCAGTAAGCAGATGACGAGAATGAATGTGCGAACGCTTGATACGGGTGCGGTGAAGCGAGTGGTCTGCCTGCTGGCGGGACTGGCCGCGCTGGCGTGTGCGATCTGCTCGCTCTGGTGGCGCGCAGCGCATGATGTGCCGATCCTGATGTACACCGCGCGGTTGATGACGGAGTCGCACGCGGTTCCCTACCGGGATTTTTTCGACATGAACTTGCCTGGGACCTATTGGATGATGGCTGGGCTTGTTCGCTTCTTTGGGTGTTCGGATCTGGCGGTGCGCCTTTTTGACCTTACGTTGCTCGGGTTCATTCTTGCGCTGACTTTTGTTGGCTTGAAACGCTGGGGAATGGAAGCGGCCGTGTTGGGCGTTTGCCTCGTGGCTTTGCGCTACTTTGCAGGCACGTGGCGATTCTCCTTGCAGCGCGAGTATCTCGCCTTGGTGCCTCTTTCCGCAGTGTTGGCTTGGACGGCACGTCCGCAGCCATGCTCATGTAAGGGTGGGGCCTTGCTGGGTGTTCTGTTCGCATGGATGGCGTTGATCAAACCTCAGCTCCTAATATTCGCAGTGCCGGTCCTTCTGTTTACTTTTGGCGAAAAACTCGGCTGGAAACGCTTTGCGAGGTTCGGACTCGCACTGGCGGTCGGTTTTCTTTTGCCCTTGTCCGGTTGCGCAGTCTGGCTCATTTGGCACGGCGCGTGGCGGCCGTTTCTTGAGTTGGTGACGGAGTATTGGCCGTTATATGGGCAAATGTCGGGTACGCATGAGGTGTTGACGGGGGCCGTCCGCTGGCGTTATATCATGCGCGGTGCTGGTGGAGTGCTCTGGACATGGTATCCGGTGGTGGCCTGCATAGGAATCTCCTTCTGGGCTGGACTGGGTAGAGTTTCTCGCCAATGGCTGCTATTTTATGGTTCGCTGGTTGTGTGCTCGATGTTGTTGCCCTGTTTCTCCGGGCAATTTTGGGAATACCACAGGATCCCCTTTTATTATGTGACTTTATGTGTGGCCGCGTTGGCATTTGCACGGCCGGCTTGTGAAAAAAGACAGGCGTTCTTGTCTTGGAGCGGTGTCGGGTGGGGCTTCTTGCTGGCAGCCCTGTGTGTTGGCATTGCCCTGCCCCGAACGTGCAGCGAAGCGTTTGGCAAGGGTGTGGTTGAAACGGAGAAAGGTGGCATTCCTGACGAGGTAGCCGGATACCTGGTGACGCATCTGGCCGCAGGTGACCGTGTGCAGCCGCTCGATTGGACGGGAGGCGCGGTTCATGGTATGCTTATAGCTCATGCATTACCGGCAACCCGTTTTCTGTATGACTTTCATTTTTATCATCATGTAAGCGCGCAGTTTATTCAGCGACTCAGGCAGGAATTCCTGAGTGCGATCAAAGCTGCGCCGCCTCGTTTCTTTATTGACACAATGGGCCAGTTGCGTCCGCACGGTGAGGGAACTTCAGCCTCGTTCAAAGAATTCGAGGAGTGGTTGGCAGATCATTATCATGTGGCGGCATCCAAGAGCGGGTACAGAATCTGGGAACGGAACAAAGTCCGAGAGTGAACGGAAATAAGCCGGTATGGCGACATGACTATCATGACACATAAAAAAGAATGGCTGAGTAGCGGTGGAATTGTGTCTGTTGTTGCGCTTGCGGTGTTGTGCGCACTGACTGTTCTTGGGATGCGGCTAACGGAGGGCCACTGGGTTTATACACTGGATGACGCGTATATTCATTTAGCAATGGCCCGGAATCTGGCTATGCATGGCGTGTGGGGCATATCGCCAGAAGCGTTCACATCGTGTTCGTCTTCACCTCTCTGGACACTTCTCTTGTCCCTGTTGTTCAAGCTCATCGGCGTAAGGGATTGGTTGCCGGGGATATTGAACATCTTCTGTACGTTGCTGTCGTTGTTTGTCATCGACCGTGTGCTGACGGACTATGGGGTCAAGGGACGTTTGCGTGTCGTCGCGGGGCTGTCGATTTTCATTCTAGTCCCTTTCACAGTGATCGCTTCAACGGGAATGGAGCATTGCCTCCATGTCCTGCTGACGTTGTGTTTTCTGCGGACTGCGCTAGCTGAGTTTAGCGACACGGGGACAGGGGGGGGGGCTCGGGTTGTAGCGTTGGGCGGATGGGCTTTCTTGGCGACGGCGGCAAGGTTCGAGGCAGTGTTTGTGGTTGCGCCGGTCGCGTCCATTCTGGTTTTGAAGGGGCGCTGGCGAGCGGGAGCGATCCTCGGTTTCTTGGCCCTTCTGCCGGTGGTGGCTCATGGAGCCTTCTCTTTGGCGCATGGCGGTTTCTTTCTGCCGAATTCGTTGATGTTAAAAGGCCGGTTCCCTATGGGAGGATTCGGAGGTTATCTGTTTCAGCTCTTTTCGGTCTATGTGCGAGTTTCGTTGGAAAATGTGCATGTGCACATCATCTGTATCTTGTTGCTGGCGACAGCCTGTTGCCGGCGCGTTCCCGAAGCTATCCGCCTTTTGGCGATCGCTGTTGTCGCCGCATGTTTTGGTCATTTGACGTTCTGCGAATGCGGCCGTTTCTTCCGATACGAGGCCTATCTGATGGCTTCGGGCTTTCTGATCCTTTCGGCGGCATGGCTGCCGATCCTCCAAGAGGAGCGGCGGCCCTTGATATTCAGCGGTACGGATAGCTGGGTTTTGTTGGCCTGGTTGGGGTTACTCATGTTCCTGACCGTGCCGCTTTGCCTAAGAGGTTTTTGGGCGACCAGTCGTGTGGTTCGGGCTTCAGCCAACATTTATCAGCAGCAGTGGCAGATGGCGCGGATATGCGCATCGCTTGATTTGGCTGGAAACAGCGTGGCTGTAAATGATCTTGGGTTGATGGCTTATCGGTCTGGGGCGAGGCTTGTCGATCTGTGGGGGCTAGGCACGACGGAGGTCGCCCGACTGAAGTCAGAAAAACGTTATGATCGTCAGGCAGTCGCGGATTTATTGGTACGGGAGCGAGTGGAGTTAGTCATGGTGTTTGATCAGTGGTTCGCACGAGGGCGGGAACTGCCGGAAGACTTAATTCTGGTGGCGCGCCTGAGAAACAGCAAGAACATCGTCTGTCTGCAGGACACGGTGATGATCTATGCGACGGGCACAGCTGAGGCGGAGAAAATGCGGAAGCACCTGGGGCATTTGCCCTTTACGCTGCCGAAAGAAACGGTTTTGGAACTTGTGCGATAAGGTGAGCGCTTGGATGCGGTGCAAAATGATGGGTGAGCGAAAATGATGTGGCGTGGACAACTGCATGAACGAAAGGAGCACTGGCTGTTTTATATGGCGGTGTTTCTTTGTTTTTTTGCGCTCTACGCGGTCACGTCGCAACGCGGTGTGAGCTGGCAGGACAGCGGCGAATTCCAGTATCGCATCCTGTCTGGTGATTATCAGTGGCACTCTGGAATTGCGCGGGCGCATCCGTTGTACATCGTGATGGCACAGGGTTTCGCAGCCTTGTTTCCTAAGTCGGCGTGTTTCTATGCGGCGAATCTTTTCAGCGGTCTGGGTTTGGCGCTGGCCTTGGCTTTGCTGGCCTATAACGTGATGCGGCTGACACGGTCGGTGCGGTCAGCCGTCTTGGCTGTGAGCGTATTGGGGTTTGCGCACATGGCTTGGTGGATGGGGACGATCGCAGAGGTCTACACGTGGTCACTGGTGTTTCTGATGGCGGAAGTCCTATGCCTGATCCGATACTCTGAGCGTCGCGACGGCAGGTGGCTAATCGCGCTTTTTGGGGCAAACGGCGCGCATTGGGGCATCCACGATGTGGCGTTGCTGGGGCTGCCGGTTTATACGGTCCTGTTGGTGTCAGAGGTGGTGAGGCACAAATGGAGAGGCGCGGGGACGGTATGCGGCTGCGCCCTGTTATGGGTGATGGGCGGCGGCATGGTGATCTGGCAAGCGGCTTGTCTTGTGAGGGAGACTGGAAATCTGGTGCTTGTTATGAAGAGTGTGCTGTTCGGCGATGGATATGAGCGGCAGGTCTTGGGAGTCGGCGGTTTTGAGCTCAAAATGTGGCTGGCGAATATGGCGCTGGCCGGTATCAGCTTTGCAACGCCCTGCTGGGTATTCGCGGGGCGCGGTTTCTTTTTGCGAGAAGAAAGCGGACCGAGTGGCGTTCTGAATCAGCTGCGTGCCCTGACTGTTTTACACGGGGTGTTTTGGGTGCGATATTTTGTGCCGGATCAGGCGACATTTGTTTTGCCGACCCTGGGGTTGTTGGCTGTCTGGGTTGGGCTGGGATGTTCAGCAGTATGCAAAGACAAGAGGATTTACGCCATACTTCTGACAGCGGGACTGGTGTGTGCGGTTGCAGGGCCGGGGCTTCTGTGTGATGCTATGGGGCGTGGTGGGCTCACTGTGCACCGGAGCAGGACGTTGCCGTTTCGCGATGAAATGCGTTATTGGATGATACCGTGGAAGCAAGATGAGACTTCTGCTGTGCGGTTTGTTGAAGAGGCCGGAAAGCAACTTGGTGCGGGCGATGTGTTGCTGGCAGACGCGACGGCTGCGGGGCCTTTGTTGGCTGCGCGTGCGGCGAATATTCTGCCGAAGAAATGGCGGTTGGTCACGCCATGGTCTGGAGAGACGGACGCAGACGTTCTGGCATTAGTTCGCAAAAGGACCCTGAAGGTGTACGCTGTCTCGCGTGCCGCCGGATATGCGCCGAAAAGCCTGTTGGAAGCCGGTTGTGCCTTCGAACCGGAGGGGATTCTGTTTTGTGTGAAATAGAGGCGAACATATGGGTTCGCCCGTAGCAGTTGGGCTTGGCCTTTGAGCTTAACTCATGCTGGAAGGATCGGGGCATGCAAAAGCGGATATTCTTATCACCGCCGTGGATGAGCGGCGACGAATTGCCGTTGATAGAAGAGGCGTTCGCATCGAACTATATAGCGCCATGTGGTCCGATGGTGGACCGCTTCGAGCGGGAGTTCGCCGAAGCGGTGGGGTTGCCTTATGCGTGCGCATTGTCCAGCGGTACGGCGGCATTAGAGTTGCTGTTCCATGAGTTGAACGTGGTTGCGGGCGACACGGTGTTCTGTTCCGATCTGACATTCGTGGCGTCGATTGCACCTGCGGTTCATCGCGGCGCGGTTCCGGTGTTCATCGATTGTGACGCGGCCACATGGACAATGGATCCGGCTTTGCTCGAAGAAGCGCTGTCGGAGGCGGCAAAAGCGGGCCGACTGCCTAAAGTCGTGGTGGCCGCTGATTTGTATGGGCAGTGCTGTGATTACATGCGGATTGAAGCGGCGTGTACGCGCTATGGTGTTCCTTTGATCGTGGATGCCGCTGAGGCGTTTGGGGCTAAGTATTGGGGGCGGAGAGGTGCGGGAGATGCTGGAATGGCGGCGGTCTATTCGTTCAACGGGAACAAAATCATCACGACATCGGGTGGAGGAATGGTGGCGTCCAGAGATAGGGAGCTTATCGAACGAGCCCGAAAGAGGTCGCAACAGTCGAGGGAGCCGGTGTCGTGGTATGAACATGCGGAGTTGGGCTATAATCATCGCATGAGTAATATTGTGGCAGCGATCGGCGTGGGGCAATTGAAACACGTGGAGAAGATCATTCAGACTAAGAGGCGGATTTTTGAGTTATACCGGGAACGATTGGGAGCTTCGGTTGGGTTTATGCCTGAAGCGACATACGGGCAATGCACGCGGTGGCTGACGGTCATGGATACAAGCGCCTTTGTTTGTCCTTGCGACTGTTCCCTCGTGGAGGAGGAGGGGAAAGGCCGTCGGAAAACAAGCGGATTGACGAACTTACGAACAGAGGAACGGTCACAGCCTTCGGTCCTTGTTGAACGGGTCCGACTGGCTTTGGAGGCGGAGAATATCGAATCGCGTCCGGTCTGGAAGCCGATGCATCTGCAACCGGTTTTCAGCGGGTCAAAGATATACGGTGGTGAAGTGAGTGAGCGGTTGTTCGCGAACGGTCTATGCTTGCCTTCTGGCGCAGGATTGAGCGATGTGGATGTTGGACGTGTGAGTGGAATTGTCGCTCAGTTACTCGTGTAATCTGAACTGTATAACAGGATCCGGTTGTGGTTTAATAAAGTGAAATTGATGAAAAAAGTTTGGATAGAGCAGACAAGTGTCTGGGCCGTTCGGCTTGGATGTTTTCTGGTGGACATGGCGGTTATGGCGGCGGCCTATCTGACGGCCTTTCTTTTGCGGTTCGATTTTCAAGAGCCGTGGTGGGGCTGGCGGCGTGTCGCCTTATCTTTTGTTACGGTTTGGGTCGTGCAGGAGGTTGTGCTGTTTCTTTTCGGATGCAACAAACTGCTGTGGCGCTATGTGAGTGTGGGGGATGTGCCGCGTTTTGTCGGTGCGATCGGCTCATCGACGATCGTTTTTGTGCTGTTACGCGTACTGTTGCCTGAACATCAAGGAATACGTCCGCCGTACAGCATCACCTTCTTCAACAGTTTTCTGGTCGTAGGCGGATTGCTCGGCGTGCGTTTGTTGTGGCGGTTGTTTGTGGACGGCGGGTTAGCATGGGATGCTACGAAAGGCGGTAAGATCCGACATGTATTGCTAGTGGGAGCGGGGTCGGCAGGCAATCTGGTTGCGAGGGAGCTGCGGCGGCAGAATGTGAAGCGGCTGTCGGTAGTCGGGTTTTTGGATGACGATCCGGCCAAACAGCAGGCGACGATTCAAGGCCACACGGTTCTTGGGCGGATTGACGATTTGCCGGAGACGGTTCGGAAGTTTGCGGTGGAAGAGGTGATCGTTTCGATGGCGCGTGTTCCGCGCGATGTGATTCGCCGCGTGGTTAGATTGTGCGAGCGGGCGCATGTCCCGGCACGGATCGTCCCTGGCTATTACGAGTTGATCGAAGGGAGTTTGACGGCTTCGAAGATTCGGAATGTCGATGTGACAGATCTGTTGGGGCGTGATGAAACAACTTTGGATGGCCGGGCGGTGGTTGAACTTCTTGGTCAAAAACGGGTGTTGGTGACAGGCGCTGGAGGCACGATCGGAGGTGAGCTGGCGCGTCAGATTCTGCGAACGGGCCCGGAGCAGTTGGTGTTGGTGGAGCGTTCTGAAAACGCTCTGTATGAGATCGAGCGTGAGATCAGGAAAGCGGGTCCCGAGTTATCGGTTGTGGCGCTATTAGCCGATGTTAACGACCGGTGCCGGATGGCGGAAATTCTTGGCCTCTATAAACCTCATATTGTGATTCATGCTGCGGCGCATAAGCATGTGCCGATGATGGAGCAGAATCCGGTTGAGGCTCTGAAGAACAATGTGTTGGCGACCCGTGTGCTGGGCGAACTGGCGGATGAACATGGTGTGGAGCGTTTTGTATTCATATCGACGGACAAAGCCGTGAGGCCTGTTTCGGTGATGGGGATGTCGAAGCGGATGGCGGAAATCGCGTTGCAAGACTTGAACGGTCGGCATCGGACACGGTTTTCTGCGGTGAGGTTCGGCAATGTGCTCGACTCATCGGGGTCTGTGGTGCCGCTGTTCCGAGAGCAGATCAGAAGAGGTGATGCGGTGACGGTGACGCACCCGGAGATGACGCGGTATTTCATGACGATTTCAGAGGCGGTGTCGCTCGTGTTGCAGGCTGCGGCGTTGGCGCAGGGGGGCGAGATTTTCGTTTTGGATATGGGTGATCCGGTCAAGATTGTTGAATTGGCGGAAGAGATGATCGCGCTTTCCGGATTGCGTCCATACGAGGATATCCCGATTGTTTTCAGCGGTATCCGTCCTGGCGAAAAGCTGTTTGAGGAGTTGGACGTCAGCGAACGGTCGGCCTACAAAACGGGGCATGCGCGGATATTTATCAGCAAGATTCGGGAAGTGGATGCCCGTGATGTCGCGAAGATGCTTGCCTCCTGTTCGGTGTTATGTGCAAATGGGGAAAAGACGGATGATGCGAGAGTGGCGATTCGGAGGTTGATGTCGGAGATCGTGTTTGCAGACGCGGTTTAATGGTGAGCGGATAGGAGTCGTGTGAAGAAAAGGTTAGATTGTCTACGATGGTTGGCGGTGCTCGCGCTGGTTGTTGCGGGTTGGTTCAACTATCACTTCATGATCAGTTATACCATGCTCATGTTTTCAGAGCCTTTGGAGGACATGTCGCACGGTTGGGTTGTACCTTTCGTCAGCCTGTACACGCTGTGGGTGCAACGTAAGGCCCTGCGAGCCGGAGCAGGGCTGCCTTCATGGCGAGGGGCTGCATGGGTTTTCCTTTTCCTGATTGTTGCCTGGTTTGGCGGACGCGGGGGGCAAACCCGAATGGAACAAGTTTCTTTGATTGGATTGCTTTGGGCGGTTCCATATGCGCTTTGGGGGCGTGAAGTAGGGCGGCTCGTATTGTTTCCTGCAGGTTTTCTGATTTTCACGATTCCGATATCGTCGTTCACGGATTTCTTTACGATCCATCTAAGAATACTTGCCTCCTCTCTTGCGACCGGGATCCTGAACGGTTTCGGTTTGAGTATCGAGCGCTCCGGAACGGCCTTGTTTTCTCGGGTGGCGGGTTCGGAGTTCAGTGTGGACGTGGCCGATCCGTGCAGCGGGATTCGCTCGTTGTTCGCGATGATGTCTTTGACGGCAGCTTACGCATACTTTACACAGAAGACCTTGATGCGGAAATGGGCTCTGTTTGCATGCTCCATTCCTCTGGCCATGATCGGGAATATATTCCGTATTTTTTCGATCTGTCTGGTTGCGACTTGGTTTGGCCAGGATGTGGCGACCGGGTTCTACCACGATTATTCCGGCTATGTGGTTTTTCTGGTGGGTGTTCTTCTGATGATTCAGACCGGGACTCTCATTGAGAAGGGCGGAAAGGCGTTGACCCGTGCTCGGTTATTTCCCGGATGGGAGCGGGGCCTAGGGCATAAGGAACTGGAAACGGGGAGCGCGAGGCTTTCGTGGACCCATTTTGGTGTTGTTTGCGTGGTTCTTTTCTTCATGCTGAGCATCTTCGCTGTCAAGCTGTCATTGCCCGATCCAGTATTTGACACGGCGAATTTTGTGGCATCCTCTTTACCGCAGATCGTGGGCGAGTTCACGGGTGACGTCCCGTGGTTCTGTCACAATGATCAGTGTGCGGAAGTTGTTGAGGAGCGCAAGTTGACCGAACGTGGCCAGAAGAAGGCGGACGGCTTCGTTTGCCCGGCATGCGGGGGCAAGTTATATGCGGTTTCTCTGGGCGAGGCTACGGATTTGCCGAAGGACACGGTGATTCTGAAGCGCAATTACCGGTCGTCTGACGATCTTACCTATTCGGTGAGTGTGGTCATAGGGGGGCGGAGTCGAAACAGTATCCATCGGGCGGAATTGTGTTTGCCGGCACAAGGTTTTGTAATGCTTGATGCGGGACGATTCCCCTTGCATCTTCCTGCGGGGAAGGCTCATGTGATCCGTAAAATCACGGCGCAGCGTCCGGGTGGTGCAAAGATCAATCTGGTTTACTGGTTTGTGAGTAAAGATCGAGAGACCTGTTCCCATACTCAGCGTATCCTTTTGGATGTGTGGGATCGGTCTATCCACAACCGTATCAATCGCTGGGTGATGGTTGCGGTGAATATCTCGTCTCCGTTAGATTCGCCCGAGAGCGTGGAACGCTTTGAAATGTTCCTGTCAGAACTGTATCCGAAAGTCATTTCTGACCAGCAAGGAATCCTATGAGAGTTGGAGTGATCGGTGCTGGGCCCGCAGGGATGACTGCGGCCTACGAGCTGGCAAAAAGTCCGGGGGTACAGGTGGACCTCTTTGAGACGACGGATCGTGTTGGAGGAATGGCTGGAACCTTCGAGCTTTGGGGACAGAAGGTTGATTTCGGACCCCATCGGTTTTTCAGCAGTGACCCGCGTGTGAATGCGGTCTGGAGGGAGACTGTGGGCGACAAATTTGCGATGGTCAGCCGATTGACTCGCATTTTTTACAACCACCGTTTCTTCTACTATCCGTTGAGAGCCTTTAATGCACTGGCAAATCTGGGGCTTGCGGAAGCTTCTCGCTGTCTGTTGAGTTATGGATGGGAGAAGGTGTGCCCGACGAGGGCGGGTACAGAACCGTCTTTTGAGGAGTGGGTCGTTCAACGTTTTGGTCGGCGTCTCTACGAGATTTTTTTCAAGACCTATAGCGAGAAGCTGTGGGGTATTCCGTGCTCCGAGTTAGATGCTGATTTCGCGGCGCAGAGGATCAAGAAATTTTCCTTGTCAGAAGCGGTTAAAACGATGTTTCATGGCAACAAAGGAAATAGACATAAAACGCTGGTTGACCAGTTCGCGTATCCGCTTGGTGGCTCTGGATACGTCTATTCTGAGATGTGCCGGGCGATCACCGAGAAGGGCGGGCAGGTGCATTTTCGGTCGCCCGTACGACGCGTATTGCTTAATGGGCAGCGAGCGATTGGCATCGAGTTGGAAGACGGAAAGTTTTTCTACGCAGATCATATTGTTTCTTCGATGCCGATCACGCGGCTAGTCGAGGGTTTCGAAGGTGTGCCTTCTGCCGTCAAGCAGGCTGTGTCTGAGTTGCGGTTCAGAAACACAATCTTAGTCTATTTGCGCGTTGATGCTCCGAACCTCTTTCCTGATAACTGGATCTATGTTCATTCAAAGGAACTCCGTTCGGGACGCATCACCAATTTCAGGAACTGGGTGCCATCCCTGTACGGAGATGAGCGTGCGACTGTTGTTGAACTCGAGTTCTGGTGCTATGATAACGACATTCTCTGGAAGGAAAGAGATGAAGAGTTGATCGCGCTGGCACGTCGGGAGTTAGAGGCTACGGGATTGGTGTCAGGTCAGGTGATACTTGAGGGAACGGTCAGACGGCTGGCATGGTCTTATCCCGTCTATGCGTTGGGGTATAAAAAGGCGGTTGCAATTGTGCAAGCGTATTTGCGGAGCATAGACGGGCTCTCTGTGATTGGACGTTATGGCGCGTTCAAATACAACAATCAGGATCACAGCATTCTGATGGGATTGATGGCTGCCCGTAATATAGTGTTGGGCGAGAGGAACGACCTTTGGGGCATTAACACAGATTATGAGTACCAAGAGTCGGCGCTTCTTATGAAAACCGGAGTTGTATGACGGTTAACTGGGTCACAGAATTGATCGATTATTCAGGTGGCTTCCTGACGCGGGGGGCTACAGACGGGTTGAAGTATGTGGGAGCGTTTTGCGGAGCGCTGGCGGTTTCTCTCGTTCTGACGCCGCTATGCCGCGAAATGGCGCGCAAGTTCGGGATGGTCGACAAGCCTGACGCGCGTCGGATCAACAAGGTGCCTATTCCCAGGGGGGGCGGTTTCTCGGTCTTTGTGGCGTTCCATCTTGGGCTTGGGGTGCTGGTTCTTGCGCTTGGCAGCCCTATTTGTCAGCAGTTCACGTACTTCTGGCAAGGACGTTTTTTGGTCGCGTCATCGGTGCTGGTGGTCATCGGTTTGATCGATGACAAGCGAGGCATGAAGCCGATGAACAAGTTAGTGGGGCAGATCGTGGTTGCCACGATTCTCTATTTCTCTGGCGTACATGTGGGCGGTATTATTGTCGCATTTCCGCCATGGCTGGACTATATGGTGACGGTGTTTTGGATTGTCGGCGCGGTTAATGCCTTTAATCTGATAGACGGAATGGACGGCTTGGCGACAGGACTTGCGCTGATAGCTTCATTGGGACTGGCTGGCGCGTTGTTGTTTACGGGAAATTCGGCTGCTACGTTGCCGTATCTGGTGCTCGCCGGAGCTTGTCTGGGTTTTCTGCGTTACAACTTTCATCCGGCTTCAGTGTTCTTGGGTGATACGGGGAGCATGTTTCTCGGGTTGTGCGTGGCCACCTTGCCGCTGATGACTGGATCGCGAAAAGAACTGGTTGCTTCTCTGGGAGTGCCGATGCTGGCGATGGGAATTCCGATCTTCGACACACTGCTGGCTATCTGGCGGAGGACCGTGCGAGCCCTGTTGCCTCAAAGTGTGGTGGCTGTGGGTAAGCGTGTGCGTGTGATGCAGCCCGACAAGGACCACGTGCACCACCGTATCCTGCGGGAGACCATGAACCAGCGCACGGCGGCTATCATCCTCTACTGCGTCAGCGCCGCTTTGGTCATGATCGGATTGGCCGGTACACTGTTGAGGAACCGTGCGCCCGGACTGTTTTTGATCGCGTTTGTTGTGGCGATCATCGTGATTGTCCGGCATCTGGAGCGCGTGGAGCTCTGGGATACAGGGCGTCTGCTCTCTCAGGAGCGTCCGATGATGAGGCAAGGGCTGTTGATCCCGATCTACATTCTGGTGGATGTGGCAGCCTTATGTGCGGTCTGGGTGTTTTCGCGATGGACGCTCAGCATGCCTTTGAATCGCTCATCGATTCTTTCTTTCTTGCCGATGTTTGTGGTTCCGGTGTTTGTGTTTTTGGTCTTAGGCAAAGCGTATTGGCGGGTCTGGTCGCGTGCACAGATTCGAGATTTCGCGCTGCTGATAGTGTCGATTTTCGCTGGAGTCGTTATGGGGGCTGGCCTTGTCTGGCTTTTCGACGAGGCGGAAGCCGAGCTATTTCGCTTTGCTTTGCTTTTTGCCGCGCTTTCCGTTTTCCCCATCGTTGGTATCCGGTTGTGGCGAGACAGCATTCAAGGTGTTATGCAGATAATGGAAAGACGGATCTTGCTTGAAAAACCGGAAACCATACGGGTCTTTGTGTATGGAGGTGGCTTAAGATTCCGAAGCTATACGCGGGAAATGTCAATCATTTCGGGACGCAATGACCGAGTCATTTTGGGAATCATCGACGACGATATTAATTTGAAAGGACGCATCATTGCTGGTTACACCGTTCTCGGTGGAGTAGGTAATCTCAAGGATCTCGTGTCGGAATGGCGGGCTGATGCGCTGGTTATCACCTGTCTTTTGAGCCCCGAGAAGCAGACGCAGGTTGTGCGGATAGCGGAGTCATTGGGTATCTTAGTCTCGGTTTGGGCGTGTGAGGAAAGACAGCTTGGAGAACCGTCAGGAGCATGGTCGGGTGGCGAATGAAAAGTTATCGTAAGGAACTGTGGTTCAAGATCTGTAGTCGGCGGGCTTATCTGAATATCACGCCTGATGTGACTGTTTGTTTGGCAGAAAGCGGTATCTGTGAAGGGCTCTGCCTGGTCAACGCCATGCATATCACAGCAAGTGTTTTTGTCAATGATGATGAGTGTGGCCTGCATGCTGATTTTGAGAGGTGGCTTGAAAAACTCGCTCCGGAGAAGCCCTATGCACAGTATGCCCACAATGGTGCGGAGGACAATGCTGATGCGCACTTGAAACGGCAAGTGATGGGAAGAGAAGTCGTCGTGGCAGTAACAGAGGGGCGGTTGGATCTGGGTCCTTGGGAACAGATATTTTACGGCGAGTTCGACGGGGTGCGGAACAAGCGTGTGTTAGTGAAAATCATCGGAGAATAGCATGCTGTTTGATCTGATGAAGGTGGTCACGTGGTTGTTGAGCCCATTGGCGTTGGGGGTGGCGGGTTCTGTTATCGGTGGGTATTGGGCTTGGCGAGGAAAGAGGAAACTCGGTTTCTGGATGACGGTCAGCGCGTGTGTCTGGCTGTGGGTCTGGTCGTCGCCTTGGTTCTCTTTTATTCTGGGTGGTCGATTGGAAAGGCAATATCCGCCTGTGTCCGTTGCCGCGTTGCCGCAGGCGGATGTGATCATCGTGTTAGGCGGCGGTTTGAGTTCGCCGACGCCTTTGACGGTGTATCCCGAGCTTTATCCGGCGGCTGATCGCGGGTGGCATGCCGCGCGCTGTTTTCACGCGGGTAAGGCGCCGGTCATTCTTTTTTCCGGTGTTTCTGAAGGGCCGGGGATGAAGGAGTTTCTGGTGGATATGGGTGTTCCGCCTTCGAAGGTTATCTTGGAGTCGGAGAGCAAGAACACCTATGAGAACGGCCTTTTCACGCGCGAAAAACTCAAGGAAATGAAGGCCCGCAAGGTCATTCTTGTGACGTCAGCCTGGCATCTGCGGCGGGCTGTCATGACGTTCGAAAGAATGGGAATCCAAGTGATCCCCGCTGGTTGCGACTACGAAACCCTGTCGAGTCAGGGTTTTTTAGGGCCGACAATGGTGATGTACTACCTGCCGTCGCCTGATTTTCTGGCGCGCAGTACGACGGTCTGCAAAGAGTACATTGGGTATTGGGCCTATTGGTTATATTTTAAAGTGTTCAGAGGTCCCTGATAGAATCGATGGATTGTTAATTCTTTTAGCGCCTGGCTGACATTTGTCATTCAGGCTTTTTTTGTTTGTTGGAGAAGTGCGGCGGTGAGCGCGACTCTCATCTCTGCGGCGGCTAGATTTTTTGCGATTGCGGTGCCGGGGTTGCGTATGTTTCGAATACGCTCCCGGTTACGTTGGACCAGGTCAATGGTGCGGCAGAACCATGCGATCGGAAGGCCATATAGGTGGCGCGCATACGGATAATGGATGGTGAGAAAAGCGCGAGGCATGAATATGCGGCTCAGGATCAGCTTAACCCGCCCGGGCGTTGACTCTTTCTGATATTGCAACAATGTCAGTTCCCCGTCGCGGGCGCGTGCCTCTGAAAGGTTAAACAGGGCCTGGAGCGCGCATGTGTAATGCGCAGGGGCGATTTTTGTGTTGCAGTCTGGAAGCTTTTCCGGTGGTGGGCTGTCGAATACGTACGAGACCAGTTCGATGACAAAGGAGATGGCGCGGCCGACCTTCCAGCGGTCGGCTGCGGCATCGAGTCCGGCTGCAGAGAGACGGTTGCCAAATCGCTTGAGGAGCAATGCGATGTCTAGGTAGCTGCGGAGAGGAATGGCAAACTGGTGATGCAAAATGTGCTGGACGAGATGGGCCAGCAGGTCTTCCGGATCCAGTTGCTTGACAGGTTGACAAAGCAGTTCCGCTTCAAAGGTGCGTTGCCAGATCGCATCAACATCCGGAGTTTGCGCATCGGGAGTCATATCGGAAGTGAAGCCCCAGTGCATTTCGACGAGGTAGGGTCGGGTGGCGTGGCGATAGACTTGATCATTGGCGAAGGTGTTGTGCAGGACATCACATTTTTCAGCATAGCCGAGCGCGAGAAACAGTGCATGACAGGCGTCGCGATCATCTGCGCGGATCAAAAGGTCAAGGTCGGACATGCTGCGCTGTGCGGGGTCATCATAGACAGACTCGCTGAGCCATGCGCCCTTGAGTGGAATTACACTGATGTGGGCGCAGGCACATGCGCCGAGAATTTCAGCGAGTTGGCGCTGTCGCTGGAGGGTATGCGACAGGGATTCCAGAAAAAGCGAGCGCCACGCTGCTGGCGCAGAATTGCCTGCCACCGGTGCTTTGAAAGAAAAGAGGGCGGGGGAGTGTGCCGCTAACCACGGGAAGAGAAAAGCGTCGACGCCTTGTTGTCTAGCCTGTTTGAGCACGGACGGCCAGTCGGCTGAAGTCAGATCACTGTCAGGCGGTTTCCCGTTGACAGCGCATCGGAGCAGGCCGATGAGGGTGCTGTATTCAAGGGGAATGGAGAGCGCGGCACTCATTGGAAGGTTTTCCAGATGTCCTGTAGGCGGCGGATGGCGTCAAGGGGCTTCGGGGCAAGGCAGACGTATCGCACGACGGCGAAGTTGATGGCGCCGGCCTTGAGCACATCGGAAAGATTCGTCTCGTCGATGCCGCCGATTGCCACCGTGGTAAATGGCGCGGAGCGGATGATGGCTCCGGCTTGCGCTGGCCCTAAGGCGGGGTCGGGAATCTCTTTGGTGGGGGTCGCATAAACGGGGCCGACTCCGCAATAATCGGGGTGAAGGCCTGTCGCATTTTCGGCTTGCGCTTCGTTATGGGTGGAAAGCCCGAAAACGCGCAGGGTGGGGTATAGGCGCCTGGCTGTCGGCAGCGTCATGTCCTCTTGACCTAGGTGAACGCCGTCAGCCTCCCCCTGGACGGCGATAGAAGGGTCGTCATTGACGATAAAAATCGTATCAGAGCCGCGGGTGATCGACCTTATGTTTTTTGCAGTGGCGACGACTTGGTCGCGCGTGTGTTTCTTCATGCGCAACTGGACGTACCGTAACTTGGCGGTCACGGCGGCTTCGGCGCAGGCCTCGTATGAGGTGGTTGGGTTTGTGATGACGAGATAGAGACCGAACGTTTCAACGGGCATGGGTTGTCTCCTAGATTGACCGTATTTGTAACACGAAGGACGGATGGAAAGAAAGAGTTTTGTCAACCGGTTTTCGCTGTCGAAATCCAGAAATCATCGGTATTCCATTTGTCAGCGTCAATGGGTTTGTGTAAAATAGCGCGGTTTTTTCGTACACCTATGGAGGTCAAACACATGAGTTGTCCATATCAATGCTCTCACGAAGTGGAGCAGATGTGCACGGTCGCCAAGGGCGCCAAGCACGGGCCGGCACCGATCCCTGAAGAGGGCAAGTGGGTGCAGGTCAAGCAAGTCACCGACATTTCCGGCCTGACGCACGGCGTCGGCTGGTGTGCTCCCCAGCAGGGCGCCTGCAAGCTGACCTTGAACGTCAAGGACGGCGTGATTCAGGAGTCGCTGATTGAGACGATCGGTTGTTCCGGCATGACCCACTCGGCCGCCATGGCCGCCGAAGTGCTGCCGGGCAAGACCGTGCTCGAAGCGCTGAACACCGACCTCGTCTGCGACGCGATCAACACCGCTATGCGCGAGCTGTTCCTGCAGATCGCCTACGGCCGCAGCCAGAGCGCCTTCTCCGAGGGCGGGCTGCCGATCGGCGCTGGCCTGGAGGATCTCGGCAAGGGCCTGCGCAGCCAGATCGGCACGATGTACAGCACCAAGCAGAAGGGCGTGCGCTATCTGGAGATGGCCGAAGGTTACGTCAAGCGCATCGCGCTCGACAAGAACGACGAGGTCATCGGCTACGAATTCATCCGCCTCGGTTCCTTCCTTGAGCAGATCAAGAAGGGCGCGGATCCGAAAGAGGCCTTGGAGAAGGCGACCGGCACCTACGGCCGTTTCACCAAGGAACTGGGTGCCGTGAAGTTTATTGATCCCCGTCACGAATAGTTGAAAGGAGACTTTATTTATGGCACTTTTCGAAAGCTATGCGCGTCGCATCAAACAGATCGATGCGGTCTGCAAAAAGTACGGGATCAAGGATCTCCAAGAGGCTCGCAAGCTGTGTCAGGACAAGGGCTTCGACCCTTACGACATCTGCTACGGTATCCAGAACATCTGCTTCGAGAACGCGAAGTGGGCCTATGTGTTGGGCGCGGCGATCGCTCTGAAGAAGGGTTGCGCTAAAGCGGCTGATGCGGCTGAAGCCATCGGCGAAGGCCTGCAGGCGTTCTGTATCGCCGGCTCTGTGGCGGAAGACCGCAAGGTCGGCCTCGGGCACGGCAACCTGGCTGCGATGCTGCTGCGCGAAGAGACCAAGTGCTTCTGTTTCCTCGCGGGACATGAGTCGTTCGCCGCCGCCGAAGGCGCGATCGGCATTGCGCTCAAGGCGAACAAGGTCCGCAAGGCGCCGCTGCAGGTGATCCTCAACGGGCTCGGCAAGGACGCCGCCTACATCATCAGCCGCATCAACGGCTTCACCCACTGCGAGACGAAGTTCGACTACGCGACCGGCAAGGTCAAGGTCTCGAAGACGACCAAGTTTTCCGAGGGTCCCCGTGCGGCGGTCCGTTGCTACGGCGCGGACGATGTGCGCGAAGGCGTGGCGATCATGTGGAAGGAAGGGGTGGACGTCTCCATCACCGGCAACTCCACGAACCCCACGCGCTTCCAGCATCCGGTCGCGGGCACATACAAGAAGGAGTGCATCGAGAAGGGCAAGAAGTTCTTCTCCGTGGCTTCCGGCGGCGGCACGGGCCGCACGTTGCATCCCGATAACATGGGCGCGGGCCCGGCCTCGTACGGTATGACCGACACCATGGGCCGCATGCACTCCGATGCGCAGTTCGCGGGCTCCAGCTCGGTTCCGGCGCACGTGGAGATGATGGGCTTCCTCGGCATGGGCAACAACCCGATGGTCGGCGCGACCGTCTCGGTGGCCGTGTCGATCGAGATGTCGTACAAGAAGTAGTCCGCGTCTAAGCGCGACACATGAAAAGGCCGTCCCGAAGTCGCGGGGCGGCCTTTTTTTGTCGCTTAACGGTGGCTGGGTGCGTGGCCGACCTTGGTGCGAGGCGGAAATGAACGCTCAACTCTCAGCGGTCAAGTGTGGGCTTCGTAAACTTGAACGTTGAGCGCTCTCACATTTTACGTCAGCACGCCCTTGGGGGTTGCTTCGCTGTCGTCCCACCAGCCGGGCTTCTTGGTGGCGATCTTGGCGACGTCCTTGGAGGTCATCTGGATGCCCTTGGCTGAGACGCCTTTGACCAGCACCTCGCTCGGCGTGAAAATTTGCTGGTGGATGCGCTGAGCCTTGGCGGGCTTGTATTTGAGGAAGACCGTTTCGGGGGTGCCTTCTTCGAAAAGGATGACCTTGCTCTTCTCGGGCGCGAGGCGGTATTCCTTGTTCTGGATTGCGCCGCCGAACGCGAAACGCTTGATGTAGGTGAAGCCGTAGTGCGGTTCGGTGTAGACCGCTGTGAACTCCCTGTCGCGGTCAAAGATTTTGCAGTACTCGTAGTTCTTGTCTACGAAGAATTTGTCGGGCGGCGGCATCATCTTGTAGCGGCCGTCGTCCCAGACCACGAGGATCTTGTCGAGCGAGGAGCACTTGAACAGTTCCTCGCCGCCGCGGATGTCAGTGCCGATGTAGCCGTTCTCCGCATCGATCTTGAGCGTGAGCTCGGTGGCGGTGAGCGCCCGCACCTCGATCTGCGCAAAGGGCCCCGGTGCGATATGCGTGAGGCGCGGGTACTTGTCCTTGTATTTCTTGATGAGGGCCTTGAGGTAGCGGACCGCGTAGGCCCGAAGGCCTTTGATGTTCTCTGCGACCTCCCCCTCTTCCTTGAGGATGGCTTCGATCTCTTCGCGGTTCTTGTTGATGTCGTAGCGCGAGATGCGGCGGATCTTGATCTGGAGCAGGCTCTCCACATCGTCGAGAGTGACATCGCGTCGCAATTTCTTGCGGAAGGGCCTGAAGCCTTCGAGCACGGCTTGCTGCACGGCCTCGTAAGTGACCTGCTCTTCGATGCGCTTGTAGATGCGCTCCTCGATGAAGATCTGCTCCAGCGTTTTGTAGTGGAACAGATCGTCGAGTTCGCCCTTGCGGAGTTCGAGTTCGCGGCTCAGGAGCTCGAGAAGCTGGTCCGTACACGCCACGAGAATCTCCGAGACCGTCATTTCGCGCGGCCGGTTGCGGAAAAGCACGACCGGGCGGCTCGAGACAGACGATTCACAGGCGGTGAAGGCGTACAGTGCCGCAACGGCCTGCTGATGGGTGGCGCCGACGGTGAGCACCAGTTCGATCTCCACTTTCTCGGCAGTGAAGTCGCTGATTTGGCGGACGGGCACCTTCTTCCTCTGGATCGCATCCTCGATGTCGGCGATCAGCGATTCGGTGGTCTGTCCCCACGGCAGGGCGGTGATGACCAGTTTGTTGGGCTGGCGGTGTTCGATGGTGGCGCGGAGAGTGACGCGTCCCGTGCCGTTGTTGTACTCCGAGACATCCATCAATCCGCCTGTCATAAAGTCAGGCATCACCGTGAACGGCTTCTTCTGGATGATCGCGATCTGGGCTTCAAGAAGTTCGATAAAATTGTGCGGCAGCACGGCGGTGGAGAGGCCCACGGCGATGCCGTCAGCGCCAAGCATCAGCAGAAGCGGCAACTTACAGGGCAGGAGCACTGGCTCTTTGTTGCGGCCGTCGTAGCTGGGGATAAACGTGGTCAGCTTGGGGTTGAAGAGTTCGTTGCGTGCGAGTTCGGTGAGGCGGCATTCGATATAACGCGAGGCCGCCGCGGGATCGCCGGTGAAGAGGTTGCCGTAGTTTCCCTGACCCTCGATGAGGTAGCGTTTGTTGGCGAGATGGACAATCGCGGCACCGATGGAGGCATCGCCATGCGGATGGTACTGCATGGTGTGGCCGACCACATTGGCGACCTTGATGAAGCGTCCGTCGTCCTTTTCCCACAGGGAGTGCATGATGCGGCGCTGGACGGGTTTGAGCCCGTCCTCGACGGTGGGGATGGCGCGATTGCAGATGGTGTAGGATGCGAACTGTAGGAAGTTCTCGTCCATGAGTTCGCGCAGGGGGCCGGTGCCGCCGTGCGCATGGGCGGCCATCTGGCGGTCGGCGGCGGACATGTTGACGCCGCCCTGGATTTGGATGTCCTTCGCGATGGAGGGCCTGGCGTCCGGCGCAGGGACGCCGGACTGCGGCTCGAGAAGGCTCTCACTCTCCAGGTCTGATTTGGGAGAGGCGGACGAGTCCGTGAAGAGCGGAAGGTCGTCGAAGGCGAAGTTCGGCGGTTCGTTGGAGGGGTCGGCCGGCTGTCCCTTCTTGGTTTTTTTGCTCACGATAGCGAATCCTCGGTGATCACCAGATGGTCCATAATGTACTGTCGCCGCTCCTGGGTATTGCGGCCCATGTAAAATTCGATGGTGTCGGTCAGCGCATGGTCCAGGGTGCAGTCCACGGGAGTCAGGCGCATGGTTTTTCCGATGAAAGCCCCAAATTCACAGGGCGAAATTTCGCCGAGACCTTTGAACCGGGTGATTTCCGGGCTCTTGCCGCATTTTTCCATGGCCTTGACGCGTTCGTCTTCGCTGTAGCAATAGAAGGTGTCTTTCTTGTTGCGTACGCGGAAGAGGGGTGTCTCCAGGATGTAGAGGTGGCCTTCCTTCATGATGCGGTCGAAGAAGCGCATGAAGAAGGTGATCATCAGGTTTCGGATGTGGAGGCCGTCTACATCCGCATCGGTGGCGAGGATGACCTTCTGGTAGCGGAGGTTGTCGACCGTTTCCTCGATGTCGAGGCTCTGCATGAGGTTGTAAAGTTCGACGTTCTTGTAGAGCGTGTCGCGCTTGAGGTCGCAGACGTTGAGCGGTTTTCCCTTGAGAGTGAAGATCGCCTGGGTATTGACGTCGCGGCAACTGACGATCGAGCCGGCGGCAGATTGACCTTCGGTGATGAAGATCATCGTGTCGAGGCCGGTGCCCTTCTGCTTGTGTAGGTGGTGCTTGCAGTCCTTGAGCTGGGGAACGCGCACGGAGACAGCGCGGGAGCGTTCGCGGGAGAGCTTCTTGACCGCGTTGAGTTCGGCCCGCAGCTTGCCGGTCTCTTCGATCTTGCCGATGAGCTTGGCGGCTTCGGCCGGTTCGCGATGGAGCATCTCTTCGACCACCCGCTTGATTTCAGAGACGAGGTCGGCGCGGATCTCCTGGTTGCCGAGCTTGTTCTTGGTCTGCGATTCGAAGATCGGGTCTTTGAGGCGGATGGCGATGGCACCGATGATGCCTTCGCGCACGTCATCGCCGTCGAATTTCTTTTTGCTGAACTCGTTGACGGCCTTGAGCAGGCCCTCTTTGAAAGCGGACAGGTGGACGCCACCGTCGTTGGTGAACTGGCCGTTGACGAAGGAGTAGTAGTCCTCGCTGAAGCGGTTGGTGTGGGTGAAGACCAGTTCAAGGGTCTTGGATCGGTAGTGGAAAGGCTGGTAGAGCTTCTCGAACTGGGCCTCGTCATGGATGAGGTCGAGCAGGCCGTTCTCGGAGATGAACTTGGTGCCGTTGACTTCGAGGGAGAGCCCGGCGTTGAGGTAGGCGTACATGCGCATACGGCGCGCGATGTGCTCTTCGCGGAACTGATATTTCTTGAAGATTTCGGGGTCGGGCGTAAAACGCACATAGGTGCCGTTGCGCTGAGGCGTCCGACATTGGCCGCGTTTCTGGGAGGCGAGGTTGCCCTGTTTGAAAAAGGCCTCGGAGAACTCGCCGTCGCGGTAGGCGCGGACCTCGAACTCGGTGGAGAGCGCGTTGACGGCTTTCGTGCCGACGCCGTTCATGCCTACGGAGAACTGGAAGGCGTCGTCATTGAACTTGCCTCCGGTGTTGATCTGTGAGACGCACTCGACGACCTTGCCGAGCGGGATGCCGCGGCCGTAGTCGCGCACAGAGACTTCGCCGGTGTTGTAGTTGATGGCAATCTCAACGCGTTTGCCGTAACCCATGATGAACTCATCCACGGCATTGTCGAGGACCTCTTTGAGCAGGATGTAGATGCCGTCTTCGTACTGGCTGCCGTCGCTGGTGCGGCCGATGTACATGCCCGTACGCTTGCGGATGTGCTCGATGGCTGAGAGGGTCTGGATATGCTTATCGTCGTACGTGTTTGCTGACATGGGAAGAAAAGGGGGTGAAAGGCTAAAGGATGAAGGCTGAAAAAATACACAGCCCAAACGGCGGAAGTGCCGACAGGGCTGACAGGGGAGTCGGAGCGAGGCGGCGGCAGGTTATTTGGATGCATCGGGTGCGGCGGCATCAGCCTTGCGCCGGATGCTGTTGATAACAACTGGCTCGACGGGCACATTCTGGTAGCGTCCAGAGAAGCCCGTGGGTGTCTTTGCAATCTTATCCACCACGTCCATGCCTTCGATCACCTTGCCGAACACGCAATACCCCCAGCCTGCATCGGTCTTCGCCTTGAAATCCAAGTTGCTCAGGTTGTCCACGAGGTTGATGAAAAACTGGCTGGTGGCGCTGTCGACGATCATGGTTCGGGCCATGGCGAGTGTGCCGCGCTCGTTGTGCAAGCCGTTGTCCGCTTCGTTTTTGACAGGAGCGGAGTTTTTCTTCTGGATCATATCGCGTGTGAAGCCGCCACCTTGGATCATGAAACCGTCGATCACGCGATGAAAGATTGTGGCGTCGTAAAAGTTGGCGTCGATGTAGGCAAGCATGTTGCTGACGGTGGCGGGTGCTTTGGCCGGATACAGTTCCGCCGTGATGGCTCCCATGCTGGTGTCGATGATGATCTGCACGTTTTTAGGCTCCTTTGGTGCCGGCGCCTGCAAGGGGATGACCCCTTGGGTGACGTCGGCGTGAACAAACCCTGCGGTGAAAAGCAAAGCTACCAAAAACCCCTTCATTTTCAGTCCCCCTCTTCGCTGTATAACGGGGTTTAGAATACTTATTTTGGCCGTAAAAATCCAGTCCAAAAGTTTTCGGTCGCTTACGCGTTGCGTCGGGAATAGGCCAAACACGCGAGGCCGAGTCCTAAGATGCCGACGCTGATCGTCTGGCTAATGGAGAAGGGGCCGACGGCCAGGCGCGGGTCGCCGCGCAGGTACTCGATGCCGAAGCGGAGCAATGCGTAGCTGACGAGGTAACTGCCGGTGATGAATCCGCGTTTTGTGTGGCGCTTGGGGTAGAGGCTGTACAGTACGGCGAACAGGCCGAAATTGGCGGCAGCCTCAATCAGCTGGGTGGGGATGACAGGCAGGCTGTTGAGGGCGGTCTGGGCAATGAGGGGCGGTGAGGCAGAGACCTGCTCCCACCAGGCTGGAGACCCTTTCGGGAAAGCGACCCCGAAGCAGGTGTGGGTGATCTTGCCGTAGCAGCAGCCGCGCATGAAGCATCCGACGCGACCGAATGCGTGTCCGAGCGGCACCACGGCCAAAACGAGATCAGTGATTTGGAACAGGTGATTGCGGGTCACCCGTGCATACAGGAGGAGAACGAACGCGGCGGCGATCAGTCCGCCGTAGAACATCAGTCCGCCTTGGTCGAAGCGCAGGATGGCGAGTGGGGCGTCGGCGAACTCGGCGGTCCAGTGCTCCATCACATAGGCGGTACGGGCACCGAGCACCGAGGCGAGCATGAGCCATGTTAGAAGGGAGGTGAGTTGGTCGGCATTCTGCCCCGTGCGCTTGCAGAGCCAGACGGCCGCCTGCCAGCCGCAAAGAAAACCGAGCGCCATGCAGAGTCCGTAGGTGTGGATGGTGAGTGGGCCGAGGGTAAAGAGTGCCGAGTGCATAATGGTGCAGATGGTTGTTGCAACAGATATGGCCAGTCTGGGGGGTATGGCCGCCTGCCGTGGGGGCGAACCATAAACGCCGTACCGTTTTTTGAAAGCATAATCATAGGGTCTCGCGCGTCTGTGGGCAATCAAATACGTGGTTTATCTGCCTTTCAAGCGTCCTGTGTGCGGCACACGTGGCTGAAGACGCAATTTCTTCTCTCTCTGCTTGACTACTGGCTCGATAGGTTGTTAATCTTAAACCCATTCTTTGCAGATTTGATGACGTGAAGACCACGTAAACTGACTGTCGCATTTATAAGACAGTCGGCGTTTGACCAAAACTACGTAGGTAGCGATGTCTGCTGCGATGTGTTTGGAGAGTTTTATGAATACAGCTATTATTGTTGCAGCGGGAAAAAGCGAACGCATGGGATCGAACACGGATAAAGCGTTTTTGAATCTGGGCGCGAGGCCCGTGATCGCATGGTCGCTTTTGGCTTTTGAGCAATGCCAAGAGATCGATCAAATTATTTTGGTCGTGCGCAAAGATCAGGTTCTGGCCGCCAAGAGCGTGAACCAGATGTTTGGGATTTCGAAGATTCGGATCATCGTAGCGGGTGGCGGTCGGCGTCAGGATTCGGTTCTGAACGGCATGAAGGAGATGGATCCCGAAACGCGGGTGGTGATCGTTCATGACGGCGCGCGTCCGTGCGTGACGCCTGAACTGATTGCTGAGACCATCAAGAGCGCCAAGCGTAACGGCTGCGGAGTTGCGGCTTCTCGCGTGTGGGACACCGTCAAGTATGTGGAGCGGGGGATGACAGTGGATCACACGGTGGACCGCACGAAGCTGTGGTGTGTTCAAACACCGCAGGCGTTCAACGCCGAACTGTTGCGCCGTGCCTACCGTGCGGTGGAGGAACAGAAAGTCACTGTGACAGACGAGGCGGGCGCTGTGGAACTGATAGGCGAGCCGGTGAGGCTGGTCGAGTGGCTTCGCCCGAATATCAAGATCACGACGGCCGAGGATCTGCCGTTGGCTGCTGCCGCGATGAAAATCTCGTAATCACTGCCTGTTTTTCTTGAGTCTATGGATCGAAAATACGCCATATTGGGGGACATTCACGCAAATTTTGAAGCGTTGAATGCGGTCGTGGAAGACGCGCGGAGTAAGGGTGTTACCGACTTCGTGTGTGTGGGGGATGTCGTGGGTTATAACGCCAGTCCGTCCGAGTGCATCAGCGTGATGCGTGAAATCGGGTGTACGACAGTGCGTGGTAACCACGATCACTACTGCTCCTACGATGAGAGTCTGGACGATTTTCAGCCTCTGGCTGCAAGTGTGATCGCGTGGACGCGGCGTCAGTTGACGGAAGAGGACGTCAAGTGGCTTCACGACCTGCCTTATCAGAAGCCGTTTGGGGGATTCATGCTGGTTCACAGCACCCTCGATATGCCTGAGCGGTGGGGCTATGTGTTCGACACTTTGGCGGCTGAAGCGAATTTCAGCTATCAGATGACGTCGCTCTGTTTCCACGGGCATACGCACGTGCCGATGATCTACGAGAAGCAGCGAGAGGTCATGCGTGTCGAGCCCTGCAAGACCAAGATCGCGTTCGGCACGAAATATTTCATCAACGTCGGCAGCGTGGGACAGCCGCGCGACAACGACCCGCGCAGCACCTACGTGCTTTACTGCGCCAAATCCAGAGAGCTGGACTTTGTCCGCGTGAAGTATGACATCGAGACCGCGATGGACAAGAACATGAAGGCCGGTCTGCCGGAGCGCTTGGCGTTACGGTTGGCTCAGGGGCGCTGAGGCATCACCTCTTCGGCGCAGCTCGTTTGGAGAGACTCCGAACGCGTTGCGAAAGGTTCGCGAGAAGTTAAAGGCGTCCGTGAAATGCAGGGCGGCTGCGATATCTTTGACCAGCCACTCGGTGGTCTGCAGCAACGCTGCCGCCCGGTTCAGACGCAGGTGCAGAAGGTACTGAAACGGGCTCTCGCGGCCGAAGCGCCGGAACAGGCGGCAGACGTACGCCTCGTCGATTGCGCAGACCTCTGCGATCTCGGAGAGACAGGTGATGGTCTCGAAATGTTCCGCGATGTGTCTGCGCACGCGCTCATATGTGGCATAGGCTTTCGCTCCGAACTCGTCAGAGGGGCGGCGCAATTCGCCGATTTTCAGGATCAGGTACTGTAGGACCGTGACGCACTGGCGCGCCCGGTCCGCATGATCGCCCAGCCCCTGGCTGATGAGATCGTCGAAAATCGACTGCAGACGTTCCGGCTGGGTGATATGCCCGACGCTGCCGGATTTCAGTCCTGCCTGCGCCAACAGCGTTAAACTGTTCGCGCCTGTAAAGACCACGAAGTATTTCCAGAGCGGCGCATCCGGAGCGGATGTGATTCGGTGTCCGAGCCGCGGCCCGTAGGCGAACAGTGTGCCGGGCGTCAGGGTATGGCCCGTGTTGCCGAACTTCACGATACCGCTGCCGCGGACTACGAACTCGATACAGGGATGGGCGAAACTCTTACGCGCATTGTCATAGTCGGGCGTGCATTTCTCAAGTCCGCCGCTCATGACGGCGAGGTCGTCTGGAATGTCTCGGCGGAGATTGAGATAAAACCGTTGCGCCTCGATGACTTGGCGACTGAAATATCGGGGCTGGTGTGTACGTGCCACGGAGGTGTCCTCGTAAACTGACTTCAAGCTCACACACATCATAGCGTAAACAGTGTGCAAGAATCAAATGTGAAGCCGCATCAGGCCGTAAAGGCAGCGCTGGACACAGGCTTTGCTTGCTCCTGCGAGAGGTCAGTTGCCGTCGAAGAGCGAGTTGGGCAGCATGCAGGAGGCGAAGGCATGGCCTTCGTAGAGCGAGGAGTGGATGACGTTCTTGCGCCCCTTCATGTGTTTGAAGGCATCCAGCCACTGCCCCAGCAATTCGATCTGAATGATGCCGCTGACGGGATCCATGGCGGTGATGTGGAGGTCTTTCGGGCTGTAGCGGATGCCGGTTCCGAGCGCTTTGGAAATCGCTTCTTTGGCACACCAGAAACGCAACATCGCGGTTGGCGATTCGCCCGTCTTGGCGGCCAACTCCAGCTCTTCGTGGGTGAAGACGCCGCGCGTGAAGTCCTCGCTCAAATCGCGGCCAATGGCCTCGATATCGATGCCGATACGCGCGTTGGCCGCCACCGCAGCGACGATGAGTTTTGAGGTGTGGGCGATCGAGAGGTCGATGTGGGCGGTGGTGTGCTCGCGCCAAGGGCCGAGCGGGTGGGGCTTGCCGGAGTCGTCTGCCCAGATCGGGATATCGGCGGCAGTCCAACGCGCCTGATGGTATTTCTGGAGATAGCGCCGGACCGACTCCTTGGCGGCCGCACGGCCGAAGAGCCATTCCACGCGGCGGCTGGTGGCTCCTTGCATCTCCAGCCACTCCTCGCGCTCGGAGGGGGAGAGCAGGACGTATGCCAGTGCCTTGAGCCAGATCTCTTGGTTGCTTTCGAATATCTTGAACGGCACCTCGGTGACCACCGAGGCGGCGACCGGTGTGGTCGGGTTGCCCAACAGCGACAGCGGCAGGTCGTGAGTGAGGAATTTCTCAGAGGGCCGCAGGATGAACTGGTGGTATTCGGGCGGCACGCGCTCGCAGATTTCCTCCCAGCCTTTCAGGTGGACAAGCAGGTTGCCGTTGCCGTCCGAGATCTGGATGTCGGCCACGTGCGAGCGCGGTGTCACAGAGGTAAGCCGCAGGTAGCCACGCAGGCGCGCGCCTTCGGTGAAGGTCGAGGCGTAGAAGATGATGCGGCGGGCGCGGAAAGGAATCGAAACCGCGCCAGCGAACTTTTCGTGCGAGCGCCACAGGGAGAAACTGGAGACGATGCCGTCCATGAGCATCGGCCATATGGAGAAGAGCGGAATGCGCGTGTAATGGACGGCCTCTGAGCGGTTTGGCACTTCGATTTCGAAGTCGATGCCTCCCTCGCTCCAGAGGTCGACATGGCGCATGATGCGCAGGCTGGCCCCTTGGAACAGTCGGTCGGGATAGATTTCGTGCCCCGACCAGTTGACCGGGCGCGGGTTGGCGAGTGGCGGCGGTTGGATGGGGTGGTTAACGGTGCCGGCCGTTGTGAGCAGGATGGTCGCCTCGATGATGGGCCAGGTGTACGCGCTGTTCGGCGAGTCGTCACGGAGCTGGACTTTGACGGCGGCGTACTGCGTGTCTGGCCAGGCGATTCGCTCTGCGCGGATGATGATGCGCACCGCGCCGCGCTCGAAGCCGACCCAGCGCTGTGCGCGGAGGTTGTCCACTTGAGCCACTCGGCGGCGCGGCACGAGTTTGCGGGCGGCTTCTGACATCATTTCGAGCCCAGAGATCAGGGAGAGAATGGTGAGGCCCTTGAGGTCCGGGTTGGCAAAAGAGAGCTGCGTGGTGCCGAGGGCGTAGTCTCGCAGGAAGGGATAGTCCTCTAGCGTGATGATCTTTGCAATTTCCAGAAGTACGCCGGGTTGTTCGTCGAGAACCTCGGCGCTGGCCAGCATCGGGAAGTCCGCGCCGAAATCCAAGTGGCGCTTGTCGCTGATGATCGGCAGCGACTTTTTGGCTTGTTCTTGAGCGGTGCGGGCCGTCGTGAGAAAACCGTCCGATGGCGCGAAGGCGGCAATGGTAGGCAGTTGCGCCGAGAGGCGCATTTCGTTCTCTGTGCGGACGGAAACGGACATCGGCTTGTCGAAGTCCAGCAGGCGCTGGCGACGGTGGCGATGCAACATCGTGAGATCGAGCTGAACGCCTTGCGCGGCCAACGTGCCGAGAGCGTGATGGAGCTGGACGAGGCCGGAACGGTGAATGCGGTTGACGGCCACCGCCTGGTGAGATTGATTCTTGAGGATGTCGCCGATCGCGTTGGTCATGTTGCCGCGTGCGCCCAGCTCGATGAACACGCGGAACCCGTCCTCGAACATGCGGCGGATGGTGGCGTCGAACCGGATGGGCGCGGTCCACTGATCGGCCGTCAGATGCAGGATGTTGCGCGGTTGAGAGGGGAGGCGCTCGGCAGTCGCGCACGAGTAGACGGGGATTTTGGGGGTGTGGCGCACCCAGTGGGAGAGGAACTGGTTGATGGAGGGAAGCGCTTTCGAACACCACGGGGTGTTGAAGGGGCGGTCCATGGGCACGACCATGGTCTTGGCGCCGGCTTTGTGCAGGGCGTCTGTCACCTCCTTCAGAATCTCTGGCGAGAGAGCCACAGACAGTTGACGCGGGCTGTGAAAGAAGGAGAGTGCCATGCGGCCCGGGTATTTTGCGATCAAAGAGTCGAGCAAGTCGCTCGGAGCGTCGAGCACCGAGAGCATGGTGCAGGCCGGAAGGTCGTCTCGGTCGACCAAGCGGTTGAGCATCTGATAGCCTTCGCGCATGAATACGATGCGCTTGTTGCGTGAGAGGCTGCCGTAGACGCCGGCTACCTCCAGCGCCGCGAAGTCGCCGCCGCTGAAGCCGACGAGCCCGTCGGGAACAACCCCCATGCGGTCGAACAGGCGGAAGAGCGCGCTGTTGGCCGCATGCACGGCGATCAGCGATTCTGAAAAGGCGTTTGCGGAGAATGCGTCGGAGTCGTTCCTGTAACACGTGGCGGGCGGGAAAACATAGTCGGAGGGGGAGAAGCCTCCTTCGTCTGTCGTTTGGAGCGCCTCCTCGAGTTCGTCGAAGGCGTCCCGGCACTCATCGAACACCAGACTCAAGTCGCGCAGCATGTCGGGATAGAACGAGACCGCTCCGGGGAAGAGAAAGGCGATACGGCCGCGCGGGCAGAGGCGGTCGCGGAAGAAGTAGGTGCCGCTCTTGTCGCGGATGCGACCCGCGTTTTCGGCCAGTTTCTTGTGGGCGAGGATAAGGCGGTCGCGCAGATCGATGACCGAGGTGGCGACGACCGCGATAATCGATGGCATGTGGCGGGCGGAGCTCGCGCAGGTGAAGGCGACGTCCTGCAGCGTCACGTCTGGCGCATGCTCGAGAAAATGGATCACGCGTTTGACTTCGTCGGTCAACGCTTGGTCGTTGGGCGCGCCGATGAGACACAGCTCGCTGTCGAAGGGGTCGTACAGATGGAGAGAGGTGCTCATGTCGCTTCGGGGTATTCCTCGAGGATGGCCGCTGCGCAGGTGCCAGTGAAGTCGATGGCCGAGACACAGGCGCGACGCGGGTTGATCTTGTTGCCGCGTATCCATGGCCGCGCTTCGGTCAGCAGGTAGACGGGGGATTTGGCGGAGACGATCCGCGCATGGGGCTTGTCGATCGGGGCGTTCGGTGGAAGCACTCGATGGTAGATGGCAAGCGCTGCTTTGAGCATGCCGGCTGCTCCCGTGGCCCAGAGGGTGTGTCCCACATTCCCTTTGACGGAGCCGATCCCCACGAGAGGATGCCTGCGCGAGCGCTCGCCGTAGATCTCTTGGATCACGTTCAGTTCGGTCTGGTCGGCGTGAGGTACACCCGAGCCGTGAGCCTCGATGAGCTGGATCGTGTCTGGCGTGACATCGGCGGCGTGCATCGCGCGGGTGACGGCGCGAGTCAGGCGTTCGGGAGTCGGGATGCGTTGCTGCTGGTCGATCGAGGCTGCGGCGATGCCGGTGCTTCGGATCATGGCGTAGATGCGGTCGCCTTGGCGTTGCGCGTCTTTGAGGCGTTTGAGAACGAAGAATGCGCCGCCCTCTCCGGGCAGCGTGCCGTCCGAATCGCGACTGAAGGGCTGGAGCGTCTTGGCGCGCGAGAACGTCATCGCACCTGAGAGACCTTGCAACACGGCGCGATTGAGGGGCGGCTGGATGGCCCCCGCGAGCGCGATGTCGGCGCGGCGGGAGAGCAGGTCGTCCATCGCGCCTTGAAAAGCTTGATGACCCGAAATGCCACCCGCGTCTACCACGAACGCCGGTCCCGCAAACCCGAGCAGGTGGGCGGTCCATGAGGCCATGGCGCAGCCGAGAGCGGAAATGAAGGCATAGGGGTTAGGCTCTGGCAGCGAGTTCGCGAGTTGCGTGCGGATGTCTTCGATCTGCTCAGGTTCCGCCCCGGGAAAGAACTTTTGAATGATGTCGAGAGTCTGGTCGAGAAAAAAGGTGTGTTGCAGCCAGTTGATTGAGGCGGGGTTGAAGGGGGGCGCGTAGCCGATGCGCAACGCGACGCGGTCTGTCGGCAGGCTGTTGATGGAGCTGCCGCTGTCGCGCAGCGCGTCGATGGCGAGCTGCACCGCGAAGAAGACGTCCTGATTCTCGCCCGCGTTCAGCTTGCGCGGAAAATACTGGTCGGCCGGGTTGCAGGCGTAGAGATCGTTGAGCTGGCCCGCATACGCAGGGTAAGGACGGTCGAAGATGTTTTTGCGCAGCGTCGCGCGGTCGCCTTGGGGTGCGGAGTCGGCCAAGGCGCTGAAAAGTGTGCGGCGCTGCATGATGTTGCGCCAGAAGGCCGCAATGTTGGGCGACTCCGCAAAACGGCAGGCCATCCCGGTGATGACAATGTCTTCGCGTGATGTGCGGGAAAAGGACATGGCGTGCGTTAAGAGACGGAGTTCCGGGAGGGTGAGTAACAGTGTTCCTGACTGGGAAAAACGCCGCTCTGAACCTCGTCCGCGTAAGCTCGGAAGGCGTTGCGCATCGTGTCGGCCAGGGAGGCGTAAGGTTTGACGAATTTGGGCGGGCTCTCAGAAAGGCCGAGCAGGTCGTGCATCACAAGCACCTGCCCGTCGCAGGCGGGACCCGCGCCAATGCCGATCACGGGGATCGGCGAAGAGGCGGTCACCTCCGCGGCGATGTCGGGCGGCACACACTCGAGCACGATCGCGAACGCGCCGGCTTCGGCCAGCACTTGGGCGTCGGCGATGAGTTGCTCGGCCGCTTCGCGCGTACGTCCCTGCACCTTGAATCCTCCGAGCACATTGACTGACTGCGGGGTGAGGCCAATGTGTCCGAGAACCGGGATGCCGTTCTGGGTGAGTGTCTCCACGAGTGTGGCACGGAACGCGCCGCCTTCGATTTTCACGGCATCGGCGCCGGCCTCCTGAAGGAACCGGCCCGCATTGCGCAGGGCTTCTTGGACCGAGATCTGGTAAGAAAGGAACGGCATGTCGGCAACGACGAGCGCGTCTTTCGTTCCGCGCGCCACGGCTGCGGTGTGGTGGAGCATCTCATCCATGGTCACCGGCAGGGTCGAGTTGTAGCCGAGAACGGCCATGCCGAGCGAGTCGCCGACGAGCAGCAGCGGGATGCCCGCGGCATCTGCCAAACGCGCACAGGCGAAATCGTACGCAGTGACACAGGGAATCCTGCACACCCCCTTGGAGGCCTTGATCTTGGCCACATTCCACAATTTCATAAGGGGTATTTTACCATAATCCGCGCTCTGGGCAACCTGCGAAAACAGCTTTTGTCCGGCTTTTCGTCTCGCGCCCGATGGCGCAAGTTTAGTATGGTTCTGCATTGAGAGGACGGGCAAGCGATGGACGAGGTGTTGGAGAGTATCCGGATCGTGCTGGTGGGCACGCTGTATAGCGGCAACGTGGGCTCGGTGTGCCGGGCCATGGCGAACATGGGCATCCGAGACCTGATGCTGGCTGAGCCCAGAATCTGCGACAACTGGGAAGAGGCTGCTCGGATGGCGGTCCACGCGACCGACATTCTGGAGGCGAAGCGCGAAGCGGCAAGTCTGACGGAAGCCGTTGCGGACTGTGCGTTCGTGGTCGGCACCACCGCGCGCGGCGGGCTCTACCGACAGCACGTGAAGACCCCGCGCGAAGTGGCTCCGGAGCTGTTGCGACTGGCTGCGAACGGCAAGGTGGCGCTGGTCTTCGGGCGCGAGGACAAAGGACTCACCAACGACGAGATCGGCCTCTGCACGCACCTGATCCGTATTCCCGTGCATCCGGACTACACCTCGCTCAACCTCTCGCAAGCGGTGTTGCTCTGCTGTTACGAGCTTTACAGCGCGCTCGGCACGTATGAGCCGCCCGTCGAAAAATCATTGCCGGCCGTCGCCGCGCACAAGCAGAAGCTGATGGAGAAGTGGCGCGAGATGCTGCTGCTGATCGGCTTCATGAAAGAGGACAAGGCCGACCACATGATGCAGGGCGTGCAGCGCATCTTCTCTCGCGGCGTCTACTCCGACGACGACGTGGCGATCATGATCGGCGTCGCGCGCCAGGCGGACTGGGCCGCGAAACACGGCGCGGGAGTCAAGCCCAAGGGAAGCACGTCAGGGGCGTGATTTGAAGGAAAGAGAGATAACGTGCAGCGCTGAACACGCAGCTTGCACCGTTTCAGGGTTTGAATTCAGAGTTGGACGCTGAGCGTTGCCTTACTTGCTGTTCAACGCCTTGCGCAGAAGCGTCTCGGTGTCTTTGATGGAGGCGTCCGCGTCGAGGGCGGACTGCACCATCTTGCGGGCCTGATCCTGCGGGAAGCCGAGGGAGCTGAGCGCAAGGATCGTATCGCGCAACATGGCACTCTTCGGGTCGCCGCCGCCAGCCGTGTGGCCAGCGAGCGCTTCCAGCGGGTCGATCTTGTCGCGCAGTTCGATGATGATGCGCTCGGCGGTCTTCTTGCCGATGCCGTGTACAGAGCTGATGCGCTTGATGTTGCTCTCGGCGATGGCCATGCTCAGCTCGGACACCGTGAGGCCGCTCAGGACGCTGAGCGCCAGTTTGGGGCCGATGCCGTTCACGCCGATCAGCCGCTCGAACATGCTCTTTTCCTCGGCTTGGATGAAGCCGAAGAGGATCTGCGCGTCCTCGCGGATGTGGTGGTAGGTGAGCAGGCGGCAGGCTGAACCCGAGGCAGGCAGGCGATCGTACGTGCTCAGCGAGATGAAAACCTCATAGCCGACGCCATGCACGTCCAGCGTCGCGACGGACGGCGTCTTTTCAACCAGTGTTCCGTGTAGGAAGGAAATCATAAAAGGTCAAAGATCAGAGGTCGGATGTCGGATGTCTGGTCTCCGGACTCCGGCCTCCGACCTCGGCTCAGATCACCGAATCCTGCTCCAGCCGCGGCGCGTGTTTGAGCACGTAGGCTTCGGCTTCGGAGCACCAGAGGTTCTTGTTGCGGCCGCAGATCTCCGCGAGGGCTGCGAAATAGGGGTCTTTCTCGCCGAGTTTCGCGAAGTCCGTGATCGCAGTCATGGGCATGGAGACGTGGGTGTAGACCAGCTTCTTGCCGCCTGGGATCTTGGGCAGGGCGAGAGTGGTCGCTGCCACGGAGTCGATGCCGCCGACGTGGGTGATCATGACGGACGGCGTGATGAGCCCCTGCGCCGCATAGTTCATGGAGTCCTGCAGATCCTTCGTGTTGCCGCCCGAGGAGCCGACGACGTGGTGGCCCATGTAGTGCACATCGTAGAAGTTGATCGTGGCCTTGAAGTCTGAATGCGAAGGTCCCGCAAAGAAGTTCATGCAGCCGAGGTAGGCCAGCAGCGCGGAGCCCTGCTCGATCAGCGCGGGCACCGGCGCGAAGACCATGACGTCGTTGTAGCCTTCGCCCTTGTTGACGGACTTGATCAGCGCTACGGGGTCGGCAGCACCGGCGGTGTTCAGGTAGATCAGCTCGACGCCGCACTCTTTGGCGTGTGCGACGGGGAAGATCTGGGCCGCGCGGTCGAGGCGCACCTGGTCGATGTCGGTGATGACGAGGCGTCCGGGGCGGTGTTCGGGGCCGTGGATCGCGAGGTCGATGGCGCTGAGACCCATGGGGCCGGCACCAGCGAGGACCACCATGCTGCCGCCGTTCTTAATGCCCATCTGGTGGACATATTCGCCGGGCTTGAAATGGTAGCTGCAGCGGTACGCGCCCACGATGCAGGAGACCGGCTCGGCGATGGAGGACTTGTAGTAGGCGTCGCCGTCATACGTGAGAAGGCAGTCGAGTTCCAGAACTTCCTTGGGGATCACAATGCGGGTGGCGTCGCCGCCGATCCATCTGAAAGAGTAGCCGGGTGCCCAGTGCTCGTGTCCGGGGATGTTGAGCTGGGGCTGCACGCCGTACTTCTGCCCGACGCGGAACTTGTGCTGCCAGTTCTTGCCGACTTTGAGGAGCTTGCCGCAGAACTCGTGGCCGAGAATGATGGGGTTGGTGGCGATATCCTTCGGCACGCGCTTGTGGCTGGCGCCTTGGATGGTGGCCTTGTGGTCCGACATACAGATGCTGTTGGTGACGATATCGGCCAGAATCTCGTCGTCGGTGATTTCAGGGAGATCGAAACGTTCCAAACGGAGGTCGTTTTCGCCGTAAAGCCGCAGAGCCAAAGTTTTCATGGTTTCCATGCTTGAGTTTAGGGTCTTGTTGTAAGAAGATAATGGCCTTTTTTTACGCCGGAGACAAGGCGAAAAAGGTGCCAAACAAGGAGGATTTCAGATGCTGACTGTTGTGTTCAATGGAATTGTCGGACTGTTGCTGGCTGTTGCTTTGGGGCTGAGCCATGCTGCGAACTGGGGCTGGGCGTCTCTTTGGGGCGTGCTGACCTTCATCGCCGGTCAGGGCGGAACGGGGTATCTGATCCAGAAACGGGTCAAGGCGGAGATGGCGGCCGTGCAGAAGATTCTCGAAGACGGGCAGAAGCGCCTGCAACAGAAGGTGAACCAGTGGCAGATGCGGCCGCCGGGAAGCATGAAGCAGGCGCAGATGGAGATCGAGCGTGACCAGCGGGTCTTTGTGGACCGGGCCCTGGAGGCCTCGAAGGGGCTGGAGCGCTACAACCGCTGGGCGCCGCTGATGGGCCGCCAGATCGCGACGCTGAAGATTCAGCTCTACTGGATGCTCAAGGAGTTCAAGAAGGTGGACGAGCTGATGCCGCGTGCGCTGGTCATGGACCCGATGATGGCTGCGATGAAAATGGCGCGGATGTACATGAACAGCGAAGAGGGGATCGACAAGCTCTTCAAGAAGCACACCGTCCGGCTGCGTTATGGGCAGGGAACCCTGCTCTATGCGCTCTATTCGTGGATTCTGGTGCAGAAGAAGGACATCGATGGTGCACACAAGGTGTTGATCGAAGCCTGCGAGAGGTCGGAGAATGACACGATCAAGAGAAACCGCGAGCACCTCGCGAACAACCGGGTCGGGCATTTTTCTAACGCGGGGCTGGGCGACGAATGGTACGCGCTGCATCTGGAGCAGCCGAAGGTCAAGATGCAACGGCAGTCGCGGTTCAATGACCGGCCGTTCTGAGGCAATCGCATGACGGGACAGGATGACAGGCTGGAGTTGTGCGGGTTGGAGGTCGCGTGCATCATCGGCGACCGGCCGGAGGAGCGCCTCCGCGAACAACGGCTGATGGTGGATGTGTCACTGTCGCTCGACCTTTCTGCCGTTGCAGGGAGCGATGCGCTGTGCGACACGGTCGACTATGCGGCACTGACGGAAACAATCCGCACGGCCCTGCGCCACGCGCGCTGCCACATGGTCGAATGTGCGGCGGACTGCGTGGCGCGAGTCTGTCTCGCTGACTCGCGCGTGACGGCGGTTCGTGTGAGGGTCGAGAAGTCCGGCGCCATTTCCGGCCTGCGTGCGGCGGCGGTGCAGATCACGCGCAAGCGGACAGAAGGGACACTATGATGGTTGCGCCCAAGAAGGCGTTGGTGCTGGCTGCCGGTTTGGGTACGCGGTTGCGGCCACTGACGGAGGTGTGTCCGAAACCGCTGATGCCGCTTTGGAATGTGCCGCTGATCGAGCATGTCTTGCGCCTGTTGGAGGGGTGGGGCGTCGAGGAGATCGCGGTCAACCTGCACTGGAAGCCCGAGCGTTTGAAGGCCTATCTGGCCGCGCGCTCCGGCCGCGCGAAAATTCATTTCTCATACGAACCCGAAATTCTGGGAACCGGCGGTTCCCTGCGGCCGCTGAGAGCCTTTTTTTCGGATGAGCCTTTCTGGGTGATGAATGCCGACATCGTGGCGGCTCTCGATTCCGCGCCGCTGCTGAAGGCCTTCGAGGGCGGCGACGGTCTGGCGGCGACTTGGCTGGAACCGAAAAAAGGGCCGCGCACGGTCGAAGCGGACCGCAAGGACCGTATCACCTGCTACCGGAGCCCCACGCCAGCGGTGCCGGGAACTTACACCCTGTGCGGGCTTCACATTCTCTCTCCTGACGTTTTCAAGTACCTGCCGGACCAGCCGTTCTGCACGCTGGTCGACGTCTACGAGCGGGCCATGGAGCAGAACCGCTTTGTGGACGGCGTGTCGGTGCCGGGAAGCTACTGGGACGACGCGGGAACGGTGGAGGCGTTTCTCCGCATCCATGCCGATGCGAAGCGGTGCGCCAAGGGTGGCAAGGCTGGCGGCATTTTTTATGACTCGCGGGCGGACCGCCGCAGATTGTGCGAGCCGCACTTCTTTTGCGTGGGCAAGGATACGGCAGCCGGCTCAAGCGTAACGGGGTGTGACAGCGTAGTCTACGGAGGGGCGCGCGTGGCGCGTGGCAGCGTGCTGAAGGGGTCGGTTGTTGCGGGCGGGTCGGTCGGCGGGACGTTGGATGGGGCGGTCTGTGTGGCGGCCACCGACGTGCGCGATGAGGCTTTGCCGGGAGCGCTGGAGGCACTGGGCTGGCGGCCCGAAGATGCCGCCGTCGCCTTTCTGGGGGCGCGCGGCTCGAACCGCACGTTCTGGCGGCTCTACGCGGGGGAAGCCACGGCGATTTACGTTCGGTACACGCTGGAGCGGCCTGAAAACGTGCGATACAGCGGTCATGCGAAGCTGTTGGCGGCGGCCGGGGTGCCGGTGCCGGCGGTGTTGGCGGACCTGCCCGAAGCGCGTGCGCTGGTGCTCGAGGATTGGGGGGATGAATCGTTGCAGCGGCGCATGGAGCAGCGACCGAACCGGGCTGAGACGTGGTATCGGCCGGTGATCGAGGCGCTGGTCCGGCTGCACCGCGAAGGGACGCGGGAGGTGGAACGGACCGCCACGTCTCTGGAGCCGTCCTTCGATGCGGCGCTTTACGCTTGGGAGCACCGGCTTTTCGAAGAGCAGTTGCTGATCAAACGGTACGGCTACGAGGCATTGCCCGAGGCCGTGGCACAAGAATTGAAGAGTGTCGCCGGGCGGTTGGCTGCGGCGCCGCAGGTTGTGGTTCACCGCGATTTCCAATCCAGCAACATCCTTTTCCAGGGGACGCGCTTTGCGTTCATCGATTTTCAGGGCATGCGGTACGGGGCGGCGTCCTATGATCTGGCTTCTCTTTTGTACGATCCCTATGTTAAGATTACACCTCATTTGCGAACAAAACTCGCCGCTCATTATGGCGCGTGCCATCCGGAGCATCCGGAGGTGATCGAGCTGTTCTTCGACGGTGCCGTGCAGCGGTTGGTTCAGGCACTGGGTGCGTACGGGCGGTTGGCGGGTCTGGGTCTTCCCGGTTTCGTACGGCACATCTTGCCGGCGTTGGAGAACCTGTTGGAGGCGGCCGACGCGTGCGGCCTCGAGGCGCTGGGAGGCTTGGTTGAAGAGCTGATCGCCCGGGAACAGTGCCGGTGCGGCGGATGAAGGCTCGGTGAGAGAGGTTCGTCAGGGAGACAGAACGGCGGCACATGAAGACCACCATGCACCATTTCATCTCGCGCGTCCGACGTGAGGCCCGGCGCAAGCCGGCCCACGTGACGCTGAAGGCTATGGGGCATACGCGCGTCTTTTTGGGGTACGACTGGGGCGGCGACACGTTCGTTTTCGAAAAGGATGTCTGGAAGAGCCAGGACGACCACATTCCCATGCTGATCGTGCGCAAGCAAGATTTGGTGAAGGGCACGAGCGGGTATATCCTGACGTTCACGACCGGCAATCATACCGTGGCGGCGATGCCTCTGCTCTCGGGGCAGTTCTGGAGCCTTGGGCGTGTGCCGGCGGCGCAGCGCAGTCGGCTGTTGCAGAGCAGCATCGTGTGTGCGAACGTCGTGGGCGGCGCGATTGAAATCTCGCAGCGCGATGTGCCGACGGCGTTGGTGACGGCGGCGGACGACTGGCTGCAGAGCCTGGGTTTTGCGCTCAACGAGATTGTGATGGCCGAGCGCACGGACGCGACGCTCGAACTCTACAGGCGGCAGGGTCAGGAGTGGCGCATCAAGCCGCTGGCTTGGACGCGGCGCGAGATGGAGCTGGCGCTCAGCGCAAGCCGCACCCGCATCAATTCGTCTCTGCGCTATTACCACAGTGCGAAGGGCGTTCACTTCCTGTCATACGCCGATTTCCATGCGCTGACCGACTTGGTCCAGAGCGACGGCGCGAAGTTCGTCGACTGTCTGCGCGAGCTGGTGTCGATTTTCGAAGGGGACGTGCGCTCCTGCATGCGCTCGCCCAAATTCCATGGGCATCACGAGATTGAACTGTTCGGCTTGCGCCGGGGCGAGGCTTTCCTGCGGCTGGTGCCTGACCTCGAGAAGCTGATGGAAGGGATCGCTCTCAAGCGGCTGACGACGTCAGAGATGGCGGAGCGTCTGGCGGTGATCGACGCACTGTTCAAAGCCTCGCTGGAGCGGCCGGAACTTGCCGACGAAAGCAGCGACGACTTCGTCGAAACCCTTTACATGCATTTGACGGGTGCGATTTACTCGGGCCATTCCGACTCGGTGGTGCCAGCGTTCGACGACAGGCGTACGGCTTTGCCGGGTGCCACGTTCCGCGGCGGCCGACCCGACTTCCACCCCGGCGCTGACGAACGCACCCGCGTGTTGCTTGCCAACGTCGAGCAGATGATGAGCCAGTACGAGGCTGTTGAGTACGCCAACGTTTATGAGGTGCGCTCCCAAAACGAAGTTCCCGTCGGCGGGGGTGTCACGCGCGAAATCGTGTTCAAGACCAACCGCCGTCCGCTCTGCACGAGCCTGATCGAGAAGCGTCTGGCGCTGACGATGGCGGGCTATGGCAGTTACTTGTTGGCGCGTGTGCACGCCTTCAAATCGCTGGGAGTCAACTTCGGCGAGTACCGCTTGCTGATGCGACTGGACAGTCACGCCGGTCGGGAGATGAACTACTTCATCCGCAACCGCTGTCCGGGTGAGCCGTTGGACGACATTCCGATGCGCATGTTCCAACGCGCGGGGGAGTTCGGCGGGAGCGAAGCGGATGAGGATCCGGACGTGGTGCTCGCGTTGGGGGCGCTTCTGGGTGCCGCCGCCGCGCAGAATCTGGTGTTGAAGAAGTACCTGCCTGAGACCGGCGGCTGCCGCTTCGGAGAGGGCAAGGAGGTGTTCGAGTTCGGCTACGATATCGAAAGCAAGCGCGAGATGCCGATGCGCGTCATGTTGTGCTCGATTCGCGGCGCTTTGGGGTGGCCCGACCTGGCCCACACCGAAAACAACCTGAACGTCCTGTTCGACTTCTATTTAGGGTGTTATGCGCAGGTGCTGCATCGGTATTGGCTGCAACATAAAGAGGCGGTCGAGGTGGAAAAGCTGGCTCACCGCTTTTTTGACGGCTTCGAATTCAAGACGCGCGAGATGCATTGGACCTACTCGGTGCGCCGCGAGCAGTTCGACGAGTTCGACCCTGGGTTGCGGCCGAATTACGCGTTCACGCGGAAGTGGCGTTTCGCCTTGTGGTCGCTCGAGCGTCAGTTGCGGCGGTTGGAGCCGTTGCGCGTTGTTTTTGTCGACAAGGTCCGGGTGCTGGCCGAGCGGCCGCAGCCGGTGTGAGCGTCGCTACATGCCGGTTTCTCGGAGGGACGGGTTCCTATCATGATCATGTCAAAAGTGGCCGATAGTCTGGTGACGGCGTTTTCGCCTTCGGCCCGGATCAGCGTTGCGTATGTCGAGGTCACCGATTCAGCCCGTGAACTGGAGCGCAGCCATCTCTGCGGGCCGACGGCCGGGCTGATTCAAGCCGAGGCGTTGGCGGGTGTCGCCTTGCTGGGGGCGGAGTTGACTCAGCCCGACGAAACGGTAACGCTGCGGCTGAAGGTGTCCGGCCCGATTGGCGGGGTGCTGGTCGAGGCGGCTTCGGACGGCGGCCTGCGCGGTTACACCCAAGTCAAGGTCATGAACGCTCTGGACGCCTGCGAGGAGCTCGACGCGTCAACAGCGCTGGGCGAGCTGGCAGAGGTGCAGGTTGTGCGTTCGACTTTGGGAAAGGTGTTGTCGAGCGGTTCGACCGATGTGAGTCCGGCTTCGGTGATCAGCGGGATCGAGCAGTATTACAAGAATTCGCTGCAGCGCCATGTGGTGGTGCAGATTTCGGCGCTGGCTTACGGAGGGTTCATCGACGGCGTGCGCGGCCTGCTTGTCGAGTGCCTGCCCGATGGCAACCGGGAGCAGTTCAGCCGCCTTGCGCGTTTTGCCGAGGACGGCACGGTGCTCGAATGCCTCGAAGCCGCGGCATCGCTGGCCACGATCTGCGAGACGATCGGATTGACCGACTGCGTCTTCCAAGCGCCGAAGCCGTTGCGTTTCGCGTGCCGGTGTTCGCCGGAGCGGGTGGAAAGCATGCTGACGGGGATGTCTTCCGAAGACTTGGAAGCGATGGTCAAGGAGGGACGCCCCGCGCAGATTTTCTGCCACATGTGCGGCAAAGGGTATCAGGTGGGAACCGACCGTCTGCTCGCGATCGTGCGTGCGAGGGGATGATGCGGCATTGCGGCGGTCTTCGCGGATATGCTATATTTTAAACACATGTATAGGGCTTTCTGGGGGTAAGGGACCATGCTTCTGAAAAGGGGACATCAGATCTGCATTTGGAGCTCGCTCGCGCTGTCGGTCTGCGCGGCGTTCAGCCTGTATGGGTTCGCGGTCTGGTTCGGCAATCTGAATCAGGACGAGGGCTGGTACCTGTATGCGGCGCGCAGCGTGTCTGAGGGCGCGGTTCCGTATCGCGACTTCTTTTTCACCCAGGGCCCTGTCATGCCTTATGTGTACGGTCTGCTGGCACGTCTCTGGACTCCGCACGGCGTGCTGGGCGGGCGTGTGGTAACGGCGTTTTTCGGCCTGCTCGGATGTGCTCTGGCCGCACTGTTGGCGCGGCGGGCGGTGCCCTCGCAGCGTGCTGCGGAGGCTGGGATCATGGCCTTCGCGCTGACGGCCTGCAACCTGTATCACGTGTATTTCACCACCCTTCCTAAAACCTACGCGCTGGGGGCTTGTCTGTTGCTGGGCGGTTACCTGACGCTCACGCTTTGCCTGTCGCGCCGCAAGCAGACGAGTTCCCGGATGTCCTGCATGTGGGCGCTGCCTGCTGGATTGCTGGTGGCGTTGGCGGCGGGAACGCGGCTTTCGCTCGGGGCCTTGTTGCCGGTTACAGCGCTCTGGCTGTTGATCACGTACCGCAAGACAGGCGCGGCGTTCTTCTGGTTTTCGCTGGGGGGTGTGTTGGGGCTGTTGCTGGTGTATGGTCCGACGCTGCTGGAGGCGCGCGAGCAGTTCCTTTTCGCGCAGAGCTTCCATGTGTCGCGGGGGGGGCGCGACCTTTTCTTCATGATCGGCTCCCTGGCGCGGACGGTTCGTGCTTACTTGCCCGCCTGCCTGCTTGGCACGGCGCTGGTGATTGTCCGGCTATTCTGTAGGCCAAGTGCGGCAAAGCAGGCTGAGAGCGAGGAGACGGATGGCATCGTTTACCGGGGCGGGATATGGACCTCCCTCTGGATTTGCGCATTTCTGGCCGTGTTTCTGGTGCAGCTCGCATCCCCCTTTCCGTACGACGACTATCAGGTGCCGGTGATGGGTTTGCTGGTGGCCGCTCTGGCAGGGTGGGCGGCGAACAGTCCATCGTCCGATCCGCTGAGGGGCAGTCTCTGCCTGTTCTGGGTGCTGGCCTCGATAATGGGCGCTTTCGCGTCGCCGCTCCCTCAGGAGTGGCTCGTGGTGAGGCAGGACCGGTTCTGGACGGTCAGAAAACCCGTCTCCGATCTGGCGCAGTTGCGCGCGACGGCTGGCGATATTCGTCGGTTGGCGGAGAAGGACGGCGTTTTGCTGACCCAGGATATCTATTTAGCGGTTGAGACTGGGATGCACGTGCCGAAGGGACTGGAGATGGGGCCGTTCAGTTACTTTCCGGCTCTCAGCGACGCGGACGCGACGCGTTTTCATGTCATGAATCGGAGCCGGCTCTCCGCTTTGCTGGCGTCTGCGCCATGCAGCGTCGCGGCCTTCAGCGGATATGGTTTGGCGATCCGCTCGCCGGTGATGGACGAGGTGCCGCAAGAGGACGTCCAACTGTTTCTGGGCCTGTTAGGAAAGAACTATGACCGCGTTCAGGAGGTGCCTGATTTCGGGCAGCACTGCACGACGCTCGAGATCATGAAGCGCCGGATGCCGGTCAGCGGAAAAAAACTTTAAGAGAAACGCATGCCTGACGTATTGAGCACGATCCACGCGCCGCGCGACGTTAAGACGCTCGCTTCGGGGCAACTTCCCGAACTGGCGGAGGAGGTGCGCCGTGTCATTCTGGAGACGGTCAGCAAGACCGGAGGGCATCTCGCCTCCAATCTGGGCACCGTCGAGCTGACCATCGCTTTGCTGCGCGTCTTTTCGCCGCCCGAAGACAAGATCGTGTGGGACGTGGGGCACCAGACCTACACGTGGAAACTGCTTACGGGACGGCGCGACCGCTTCCACACCTTGCGGCAGCGCGACGGGCTTTCCGGTTTCCCTAAGCCCGAAGAGAGCGCCTGCGACGCCTTTGTGGCGGGCCACGCAGGAACCGCGCTTTCCGCGGCGCTCGGAATGGCGGTCGGGCGCGACCGGCGCGGCGGTACGGGCCATGTGGTTGCGGTGATCGGCGACGGCTCGATGACCAACGGGCTTTCGCTCGAAGCCCTGAACAGCCTCGACGACCTCAGCAGCAAGGTTATCGTCGTTCTGAACGACAACGAGATGTCGATCTCAGAGAATGTCGGAGCTCTTTCGCGTCGCCTGGGGCGCATGCTGGCCGATGTGCGTTACAACCGCATCAAGGCTGCGGCGGAGAAGGCCGGGCACCGGCTGCACATGACGCCGCTGCGCCGCGTTTACCATCGCTTGGAGCAGGCGGTCAAGAGCCTGTGGCTGCAGAACGCCTTCTTTGAGGAGTTCGGTCTGCGCTATGTGGGGCCGATCGACGGGCATGACTTCCTCTCTTTGGAGAACGCTTTGAACACCGCGCGTGAGGACAAGCGTTCGGTGTTGATCCACGTTGCGACGCAGAAGGGCCGTGGGTTCAGGCCCTCTGAGCGCGCCCCCGGAAATTGGCACGGCGTGGGCGCTTTCGAGCTCGACGCGGTGCAGCCGCCGGAGGGCAAGCCGGGGTACTCGCAGGTGTTCGGGTCGACCCTCACCGCCATGGCGGAAGAGAATCCGTCGATCATCGCCATCACGGCTGCGATGTGTTGCGGCACCGGGCTTGAAGCGTTCGCCGCGCGCCATCCCGCCCGGTTTTTCGACGTCGGCATCTGCGAGGCTCATGCCGTGGTGTTCGCGGCCGGACTGGCGACCGCTGGGTATCGGCCTTTCTTCGCGGTATACTCCACCTTTCTCCAACGCGCCGTGGACTGTGTGATGCACGACGTTTGCATCCAGAACCTTCCTGTCGTTTTCTGTGTCGATCGAGCCGGGGTGGTCGGAAGCGACGGGCCGACGCACCATGGCATTTACGACATTGCCATGCTGCGCTGCCTGCCCAACCTCGTGATCATGCAGCCCAAAGACACGGTAGAACTGAGCGCAATGATGAAGCTCGCGCTGGCGCACGCGGGGCCGACAGTGATCCGCTACCCGCGCGACCCGGGGCCGGCAGCCTTGCCGCCGCCGGTGATCGCCGCGTTGCCGCTGGGCGTAGCCGAGGTCGTTCGCGATCTGCCGGGGGAGGGACAGGGCCCGGCGGTTTGGCTTTGGGCGCTGGGGGACATGGTTCCCCTGGCGTGCGAAACCGCTGCGCGGCTCTCGGCGGCAGGCATGCGTGCAGGCGTTGTGAATGCCCGCTTCGTCAAGCCACTGGACACGGCGCTGCTCGTGAAACAGTCCGCTGGCGCTGCGCTGTTTGTGACTTTGGAGAACGGGGCGATCGCCGGAGGTTTCGGTTCTGCCGTGCGGGAGGCGCTGGCGGCGCAGGGTTTAAACCTGCCCGTGCGCTCATTCGGCTGGCCCGATGCGTTTGTCGGACAGGGGACTACTCGGCAGTTGATGGAGGACGGTGGGCTGACGCCAGACCGCCTGGCTGGCGAGATTCGGCGGTTGGCTTGAAATATCGTAGTTGCATCCGATGGTCAAATCGGCGAAAATCCAAATTTAAGTTTTCAGTAGTCGCGTGCCCGTTTGAAGGATTCGGTTTGTTTTTACGATATGATGAATGAGACCCATACGGCAAGTGTACACGGTGTGCCGGGGGAGCGTGCCCGCGCGACCGGTGTCGTGCATGCGATCTGGCCGCTGCTGGCGGCGATCTTCCTGTGCGGAATTTTTCTCGGTGCCGCATTGCCGCGTGTCGCGCCTGGCTTGGCAGGTGTCGGCTTTCTGGCGGCTGCGGTGTTCCTCGTCTGGGCGGCGCGCGATGGGCTGAAAGGGATCGACAGCTATTTCAAGGGTGCACGGGGGGAGGAGACGGTTGCGGCGCTGCTGGCGTCTCTGCCGTCGGGTTATCACGTGTTTCACGATGTGGCGTGCGGCGAGGGCGGAGGCATCGATCATGTGGTGGCCTGCCCGAAGGGGCTGTTTGTGATCGAGACCAAATGCTGGTCAGGCCAGGTGACGGTCGAAGCGGGCGAGGTGCTCTTCAATGGGACCTTGCCCAACCGTTCTCCGATCGCACAGGTGCGCGCTTCGGCCCATGCGCTGACCGCCTTCTTGAAGCGAAAGTTGGACGCTGTTCCCGCCTGTATTCCGGTTGTCTGCTTCGCAAGCAACACGTTGGTCAAGAATAGCTTGAAGCAGGACGATACAGTGGTGTGCAATGCGACGGTTCTGGTGTCTCTGATTACGGAGCACGCTGGCCATGTGTCTTCGGATGATATCGAACGGATTGTAAAAGTGATGGAGCAGAAAGCCTCATGAGAAAACGCGTTCTACTGTTTCTGACTGGTGTTTTGAGTGTGGGGCTGACCCTGTGGGCTGCCGAAACGGATACGAAGACGAAAGCGCTCGTGCCGCAGCCTCACTACGGCGACATTGCTCAGAAGGTGGCCCACCTGCTTCCGTCTGTGCATCTTCTGCAGCATCCGCTGGACGACAGCATCTCTCAGAAGGCGTGGACAAACCTGATCGACTCGCTGGATATCGACCACAGCTATTTTCTTCAGAGCGACATCGCCGCGTTCACCAACATGGAGTTCCAGATCGACGACGCCGTCAAGTCGGGCGACGTCTCGTTCCCGTATGAGGTTTACCGCGTCTTCTGTGAGAGGGTTGTTGAACGGTATGCGTTTGTGACTAACCTGTTGGAAAAGGGGTTCACTTTCACTGAGGCTGAGACCTACTCTTGGAAGCGCAAGGATGTCCCTTGGCCGGCGACGCGCGCGGAGCAGGACGAGATCTGGCGTAAGCGCATCAAGAACGAATACCTGTCGCAACTCATCGGACGCGAACTCGAAAAGGAGTCCGCCACCAATGTGGTCAAGGCGGCCGCGAATGCGGCTGTCACCAACGCCCCGATTCTGACGCTGGAGGACAACATAGGCAAGCGCTACAAGCAGTTCATGATCGTGATCCAGGACATGGATGAGGAGGCGATCCTGCAGCGCTACCTCAGCTCTATCGCCATGGCCTATGATCCGCATTCGGACTACATGTCTCCGATGCGCAAGGAGGATTTCGATATCGATATGAACCTGTCGCTGTGCGGGATCGGAGCACAGCTGCGCTCTGAAGACGGCACGGCCAAGATTACGGAGGTGATCCCCGGCGGACCAGCGGACAGGGACAAGCGCGACATCCGCCTGATTCCCGGCGACAAGATCATCGGAGTGGGGCAGGGGGACGGGCTGGTCGAGGATATCATCCACCTGCCTCTCAACAAGGCTGTGCGCAAGATCAGGGGAGAGAAGGGTACCAAGGTGGTGCTGAACGTGATCCCCGCCTCTGACCCGAGTGGCACAACGACCAAGCGGGTCGACCTTATTCGCGACGAGGTGCGGTTGGAGGAGCAAGCCGCCACCGGGCATGTGGCGCGCGTGACGCTGAAGGGCGGCGGAACCCGGACCTTGGGTGTGATTCGCCTGCCCGCTTTTTATGGGACGATGGACAAGCGGCCCAACCAGCCGGGATTCCGCAGCGCCACGGTGGATGTGGCTAAGCAGATCGCTGTTTTCAACGGCGATAACGTTTCAGGCATGATCCTTGACTTGCGCAACAACGGCGGCGGTTCGCTGCGCGAGGCTGTGAGTCTGACGGGCCTTTTTGTGCGGAGCGGGCCGGTGGTGCAGGTGCGCGAACAGCGGCAGATCATGGTTTTGCCGGTGCCTAACATGGATCCGGCCATGGCCTTCCGCAAACCCATGGTGGTGCTGATCAACCGGACTTCGGCGTCGGCGTCTGAGATCGTGGCTGGCGCGCTGCAAGACTACGGTCGAGCCGTGGTCATCGGCGATTCGCAGTCGCACGGAAAGGGCACCGTTCAGACGGTGATGCCCCTGGGCGCGGAGAAGATGGGCTCGATGAAGGCGACCACGGCCAGTTTCTACCGGATCACCGGAGCATCCACACAGCGCAAGGGGGTGGCCTCTGACATTGTCATCCCGTCGATGCTGGACGGACTGGACATCGGCGAGGATAAGTTGCCTGGCGCTCTGCCGTGGACACAGGTCGAATCCGCGCTCTACATCCCTGTTTCGGATGTGATCAAGTTTGTTCCGCTGCTCAAGGAACAGTCCGCCAAGCGCTTGGCCTCGAACAACCGTTATGCGCGGTATTGTTCGCTGGTGCGTCATGTGCAGGAGTTGAATGAGAAGACCGAGGTGCCCCTCGAGCTGAATGCCCGCCGGAAGATCATGAAGGCCGAGAACGAGATGCGGAAGGTTGAGGACGAAGAGATGGGGCCCGCGACTAAGAGTGGCGCCGATGAAGACGTGGTGTTGGATGAGGCGCTCAACATCCTTTCCGATCTGGTGGACGCAGCCGGGGGAGGCGACATCCCGATGGAGACCGAGGGAGACCTGCGGACGCGAATGATGCGTATTTTCGGACGCGATATGCCGTGAGGCACTCCCGTTCAGGAGGTGGCGGACCCGATGAAAATCAAATTCACTAAGATGCATGGCGCTGGAAACGATTTCGTTCTGATCGACGACCGTGCGGGCACGGTGCCGTGGGAGGACCATATCCTCATGGCCTCGCTGGCCAGCCGCCGCACGGGGATCGGCTGCGAAGGTGTGATCCTGGTGCAGCACTCGGACAAGGCCGATTTCCGGATGCGTTTTCTCAATCCGGATGGCACCGAGGTGGAGATGTGCGGCAACGGGTCGCGTTGCGCGGCGGCGTTCGCTCATGCCGTCGGTGCCAGCGGCACGGCGCTCACGATGGAGACCATGTGCGGTTTGGTAGACGCCCAACTCTCCGACACGGGGGTGTGCGTCTGGATGCCGGAACCCAGCAAGAAAAACTACGGCATCGAACTTAAGGTCGGCACCGAGATTGTTCGCGGCGACTTTCTCAACACGGGCGTGCCGCATTTCGTGGTGCAGGTGCCGAACATCAGCACCGTCAACGTGCAGGAGTTAGGCCGCGCGTTGCGGTTGCATCCCGCGTTTGCGCCGGAGGGCACCAACGTGGACTTCGTGACCTTCCGCGCACCGAACCGAATGACGATGCGCACCTACGAGCGCGGCGTCGAGGCCGAGTCGGGAGCGTGCGGAACCGGTGCGGTTGCCTGCGTCGTCGTGGCTGTCGAAACCGCGCAGTTCACGTTGCCGGCCAAAGTCAAGACGCCCTCGGGGTACGACCTCACAATCGACGGCGACTGGCGGCATCACAAGTGCACCGGGCTGACGCTCTCAGGTCCGGTCAAGTTTGTTTTCACCGGCGAAATTGACCTGAACGACATCGACATGGGCGGCGAGATCGACTGAGCGAATGAACCGCATCTTATTTGGTTCGGAAGAAGTCCAAGCAGACGGTACCGTTGTTCTTTCCGACGGTCGCGCCCAGCATATCAGACAGGTGCTGGGCGCTCCGTCCGGACGATCGATCAAGACCGGATTTATCAACGGTCTGGCCGGCATGTCGCGCATCTTAGATGTGGACGGGGAACGGGTGCGTCTGCTGCCGGAGCACACTCAGCCTGCGCCTGAACCTTGGTTCGACCTGCTGCTGGCCGCACCGCGTCCGAAAGTGCTCAAGCGGTTGTGGCCGCAACTGGCGGCCCTTGGCGTCGGACGGGTTGTGGTGGTGAATGCCTTCAAAGTTGAAAAATGTTATTTCAGCAGCCAATGGCTGGATTCTGAGCACTTCCGCCCGTTGCTGATCGAGGGTCTGATGCAGGCTGGCCTAACCCGCTTGCCAGAGGTTTGGGTGAGGCCGCGTTTCAAGCCGTTTGTCGAAGACGAACTGGATGAGATGTTCCCCGGTTCGCTGCGCCTGCTGGCCCATCCCGGAGCGGAGAGATCTTTTTTTGAGCCGACTGATTTGCAGGCACGCCCGTTGCTGGCGGTCGGACCGGAGGGCGGCTGGACAGAGTACGAATTGAAGGCTCTGCAGACGTTTGGCTTCCGGCTCTTTTCGTTGGGCGAACGTATCCTGCGCACGGATACGGCCTGTGTGGCGTTAATTTCCGTGTTGTCACATCTGATGGAGAAATGAAATGGGACCCAGAAACAAGCAGTACAAGGATTTTCGTGGTGAAGCCCGGCGCGAGCCATCAGACAGGGGGGACTGGATTTACGGGCGCCGTCCGGTTCTGGAAGTTGTGAAGGCGGGGCAGCGTCACCTCTACGAAGCGGTGTTGCCGCCCGAAGGCCGAGACGCGCCCGACGTGGCGGAGCTTCGCGGCTTGTTGCTCGCAAGGGGCGTTCCTTTCAGGACGCTTGAACGCGAGGAGCTCGATGAGATCTGCGAGGGCGGAAATCACCAAGGTGTCGCGTTGCGTACAGGCGGCTTCCCCTATATCTCGATCGACCAGGTGATCCACGACGTCAAGGGGGATGAGAACGCGCTGGTTCTGATCTTGGACCATATCGAAGATCCGCAGAACGTCGGGTCACTGCTGCGCACGGCGGATGCCGCCGGCGTGACGGCGGTCGTTTTGCCCGAGGACCGCGCCTCCGGCGTGACCGCCGGCGTGGTGCGCGCATCGGCTGGCGCTGCCGAGTATATGCGGGTGGCGAAAGTGGTCAACTTGGTGCGAGCCATGAAGGAGCTTCAGGCGTGCGGTGTTTGGATTACGGGGTTGGATTTCGGCCCTGACGCAAAACCCCACACGGCGGTGGATTTCAAGGGCCGCGTGGGCCTTGTCGTCGGCAGTGAGGGCAGTGGGGTCTCCCGGCTCGTCAGGGAGTCTTGCGACTTCATCGCGTGCCTGCCCATGAAAGGCCGTGTCGAGTCGCTGAATGCCGGTGTGGCAGGCGCGATCGCACTGTATGAGATCGTACGCCAACGCGGACGGTGATGCGTGTGAACACAAAGAAACGGAGACACAAGGAAGAACGCGGAGAGACGGGTGTTCTTCGTGCCTGAGTTTTCGCGTTATCTTTTCGTCTTCTTATCGGCGCAACCATGAACGATGTGTTTGACAGCTTAGTTCCGCAACCGCGGAGGCTCACGCGCTCGTCAGGTGCGTTCGCGCTGGGTGTTTCGGGGGTCGCGAGTTTTGAGGGTGCGGGCGAAGATGTCAGTCCGGCGCTTGAACGCTTGCAGACGGCGTTGGGCAGCGGATGGCGATCGGTCATCGGATCGGCGGAGGGTGCCACCGTCTGTTTCAGGCTCGTGCCGCATGTCGCGGGAGAGCAGTCTTACCGCTTGGATGTCGCGAACGACAGGATCGTCGCAGAGGCGCAAGACAGGGAAGGCTTGTTCTACGCTGCGGTTACGCTGGCGCAGCTCGTGCGGTTTTCCAAGGGACGTCTGCCCGCAGGTCTGATCGAAGACGCGCCTGACTTCCCCGTGCGCGGAGCGATGCTCGATATCAGCCGCGACAAGGTGCCGACGATGGACACGCTGTGCCGTCTGACGGACCGGCTGGCCGACCTGAAGATCAATCAGCTCCAGCTCTATACGGAGCACACGTTCGCCTATCGCGAGCATGCCGATGTGTGGCGCGACGCGAGCCCCATGACACCAGGGGAGATCCGTGCGCTGGACGCTTTTTGCTGCACGCGGTGTGTCGAGCTGGTCCCGAATCAGAACTCGTTTGGACACTTGGAGCGCTGGCTGACGCTGCCACGGTACAATGGCCTGGCAGAGCTGCCGCGGGGCGGCGCGCCATTGCCGTGGGGCGGCGTACATGAGAAACCGACCTCGCTCTGTCCGACTGATCCGCGTAGCGTGACTTTTCTCGCCGGCCTCTACGACGAACTGTTGCCCAACTTCTCGTCGCGGCTGTTCAATGTCGGGTGTGACGAGACCTTCGACCTGCGCGGCGAGGGGCGCTCTCGCGAGTTGGTGAAGCGGGTCGGCGAGGGACGGGTATACCTCGATTTTCTCCAGAAGATACACGGACTGGTCGCGGCACGCGGACGGACTCTGGCGTTCTGGGGCGACATCATCCTCCACCATCCCGAACTGATACCCGAGCTGCCCAAGGGCGTTGTGGCGCTCGAATGGGGGTACGAGGCCGATCATCCTTTCGAGGCGCACGGCTCGCTGTTCGCAGCGTCCGGGGTGCCTTTCTACGTCTGCCCCGGCACGTCATCGTGGAACAGCCTTGCTGGCCGCACGCGCAATATGCGCGAAAACCTGCGTCTGGCGGCCGAGAACGGGCTCAGACACGGTGCGTGTGGATTCCTGATCACCGACTGGGGCGACGGGGGGCATTGGCAGCCGCTTGCGGTGAGTTACGCGGGCTTCACGTATGGTGCGGGCGTAGCGTGGTGTCTGAACCGGAACCGCGACATGGATCTGGGTTCGGCCATCGACGCCTGCTGGGCTGACGGCTTTGGCGGGGTGCTGCTTGGCCTCGGCGACGTCTACCGGCTGTGCGGTGCGCTTCGGGGCAACGGCACGGAGCTTTTCCACATCTTGTCGAAGCCCCGCACGCGGCCGCTGTTGCAGGGGGTGACGTGCGAAACGTTGCGGGCGGTGCTGGCGCGCGTAGACGCACTGGCTGCGGCGGTTCCGCAGGTGGAGCCACTCGCCGCGCAGGATGTCGGCCAGGCTGTTCGGTTGCTCCGTGCGGCCTGCCACCGCGGACTGGCACTTCTGGACGGCGGTATCGACAGGCCGGATGCCCGGCGGACATTGATGATCGAGATGGATGCGCTGATGGGTGCGCACGCCCAGGTATGGCGGCTGCACAACCGCGAAGGCGGTCTGAGAGACAGCCTGGCGCGTCTGGCTTGCATCCGCGACGAGTATCGCTGAAACGAAGTTCGTCTCCGCCACATCATTCTGCTTGCTTTCCAGACCTGTCTCTGGCACTTTAACACTATACGGTTTATTAAGTTCGATGGCCGAAAGTGTGTGGGTTTTTTGTGTGGCAGCTGGAGCACCCCTTATGAAGACGCGCGTCACGAGCGAGCGAAAAAGGTCGCATACGGACGGAGCCGGTTCGCGTATCGGTGTCGGTCTGGGACGCGTTAGAGTTTTATGGACGCATCTCGTGTGTGCGTGTGTCCTAATGGGAGGGGCGACCGTAGCCCGCAGTCAAGTCGTGATCAACGAAGTGGTTGCGGCCAACTCCGACAGGCTTTTGCAGTACACTTCGGGCTACCCCAAGCTTGGCACAACGACACCTTGGTATATGTCCGGGTTCGACGACTCGCTCTGGACTACGGGTGTCGGGCCTTTCGGATTCGGCAGTTTCAGCGGAATCGCCACGTGGGGCGTGAATACGTCCGCTGCCATGCAAAACAAATTTCCAACTCTTTACGTCCGGAAAGCATTCTCTGTGACGTCGGATCAGTCCACCTCGACCAATCAGGTGCAACTTGTCACGCGGTACAACGACGGCTTTATCGCTTTTCTCAACGGCGTGGAAGTGGCTCGCCGCAACATGGGCAATCCCGGTATGTTTGCCTATCGGGATCAGACGGCGTTCAACACCAATATGACCTATGTCCCTGCCGAAACGATCGTTTTGGGCGTCGCGAGCAACCAGCTTCTTGCTGGCACCAATTTCCTCTGCATACAGACGCACAACAAGGCGGTCACCAGTACAGACAGCACGACCTTCCTCTCCATGGCTGACCTGCGCATCGGAGGCGCCGCACCTGTATCGCTGGTGACAAACAATACCGCATGGAAGTACTTTGTCGGTTCGGCTGAGCCCTCCGGCGGCGTCGTAGATTACGGTTTGGTCGGTGGTGTGCCGTTGACTGCGTCGTGGGCGACGCTCGGTTTCAACGATTCGTCTTGGCCCAGTGATGTCGGCCCTTTCGGCATGGAGGGCCACACTCCAGCCGATTACATTCTGGGCACCAATCTGTATAGCCAGATCTACGGTGCCGCAGCGTCGCTCTACACCCGCACGGTTTTTTCTGCCACAGCTGGCGAGGCGGCTTCAACCCAGCCGCTGCAGCTTACGCTCGACTACGATGACGGCATCATTGTGTATATTAACGGGCGCGAGGTCGCACGCCGCAATGTGGGGATCACCAACACGGTCACGGCATATAACACGCTCGCCACTTCCAACCACAACGCCACCGGGGACAGCGGCGGAACGGTGTCCAACGTCCTAGAGACGCTGTCGCTGGGAGCGGCCAACACCCTGCTTGCGGCAGGCGACAATGTTTTGGCGGTCCAGGTGCACAACAGCGCTTTAACCAATGACGATCTGATCGCGCGAGTCACTCTGAGCACAACCGGATCAGGCGCACGAACTTTGGTTCAGCCCGCCGACACAGCCCGCTATTTTGTGGGTACCGGTGAGCCGACGGATGCGGATGAGAGTGTGGATAGCGACGTGAGTGCCGACTATGAGCAGGATACGCCCGACTCCGAGAGCGACTGGGTCGAACTCTACAACGCTGGCAACGCGATGGTGAACCTCACGGGGTGGTCGCTGACCGACGACGACGGCGAACCGCGGAAATGGTACTTTCCTGCGGGCAGCAGCATCGCCTCGAACGGATACCTGATCGTGATGTGTACGGGCTTCGACGTGGGGCCCGCCAATGGTGCGACCTATCTGCATACCAATTTCAAGCTCGGTTCCAGCGGCGAATATCTGGGTTTGGTGAACAGCTCCGGTACGGTCATAAGCGAAATTGCGCCGGGCTTTCCCGCGCAAAGCCATTTCCACTCGTATGCGAGGAACGCGAGCGGACAGTTTGTCTTTTCCGACACCGCGACGCCGGGCGCTGCCAACACGGGGAACACGTTCACCGCGATCACGGCTCCTCCGATTTTCAGTCAAATGGGCGGCTTCTACAGCACGAATTTTTCACTTCAACTCTCTTCGCCCGATCCTACCGCCAGCATCCGTTATACGCTGGACGGCAGCGAGCCGTCAGCCACCAACGCGCTCTACAGCGGCTCTCTCTCAATCAATACCAACACGGCGATCCGGGTGCGCTGTTTCAAGGCGGGCGAAGTGCCCTCCGCAACCCGCACCTATAACTACTTGGTGAGCCAGTCCGCAGCCCGGCTTTCGATTCCTGCGCTGTGTCTGACGGCCGACCCTGTTGTTGGCCTGTACGGGCCGAACGCCAGCGGTGGCCCCACGAACGGCATCGGCATCATGTCGATCAAGGGAGGCGGGTATACCAATGGCGTGTGGAGTAATTTCGGCGACATGAGCGCCTTCAACATGCCTTCGATCTATGGCCGTTGCGCCGAGCGCCCGGCAGCTCTAGAGTACTACCTCACCAACGGCACGCCGCTGCGCACGGATTTCGGGCTGCGCGTATCCAGCAGTTCGTACTCTCGCCCGCGCCTGGTGCTGAGCGACAAGCCGTCGGCGCGCTTCACATACTCGGATCCCACACGGAAACCGTCGTTCAACCTGTTTTTCAGAGGCGAGCTGGGCGATTCTCCGGAGGACTACGCGTTCTTCCCTGAGAGCCGTGTCACAACGTTTGAGGACATGCGGCTGCGGGCCGGGAAGAATGACATTTACAACCCCTTTATCGCCGACGAGCTGATGAGACGGCTCTTCATCGGAACCGGACAGCAGGGGGCAATCGGCACGTTCGTCTCGCTCTACATCAACGGGATCTGGAAGGGTTATTTCAACTTGTGCGAACACCTGCGCGAAGCCTTCATGCAGCAGCACCACAACAGCAGCGCCGCATGGGACGTCCAGCAGGTCAACGTGTTCGCCAGCGGTGACACGGTCAACTGGAACTCAACGATGTCGTTTATGCGAAGCAACAATTTCGCAACCGTTGCGGGTTATGTGCAGTCGCAGAATTACATCGACACCGACAACATCGCCGATTATCTGATCGTCAACACCTATGCGGCTCAGGGGGACTGGCCGGGCAACAACTGGGTGTTAGCCCGCGAGCGCAGCACGCAAGGCCGCTGGCGGTTTTACATGTGGGACGCGGAGATGAGCTTCGGCTTGTCGACGGGGCGTACGAATAACTACAACAGTTTCACCAGCGACCTCATCATTGGCGACGCCAAGACACGGAGCCTCTCCTACGCTCCCTCCATCTTCTATACCCTGCTGAGCGCCTCGCCTGAATTCAAGTTGCGTTTCGCTGACCGTGTGCAGAAGCATCTCTTCAACGGCGGCTGCCTGACGAAAAGCAATATGCAATCCGTCTTTCTCAAGCTGCGCGACACGATCAACCCGATTATGAAGGAAACAACCAGTTCGTTCATGAACGAGACTTTCTATAATAACTGGATTGCGATCGATGTCCGTCGAACGAACTATTTCAGCCAGCTGACCGCCCAAGGACTCTGGCCAGCGACGCTAGCGCCGGTTTTCAGCCAGTTCGGCGGCACACTCGCGCCTAATACGGCGATCAGCATCACCAATTTGAACGCATCGGGAAGCATCTATTTCACTACGAACGGAGTCGATCCGCGCGTTCTCGGTGGTGCCGTCACGGGCACCCTTTATACCGGTTCCATCCGCTTCCCCTTGTCCGCCACCCTCAAGGCGCGGGTGCTCAGCAGTGGCGGCGAATGGAGCCCGTTACAAGAGGCCGCCTTCGTCGTGCCCGTGGACATCCCGCTGTTCTTGCCAACGGGAAGTGCGGACTGGACCGCAGACGCGAACTGGAGCAGCACGCCGCTGCATTATCCCAACGGCACCAACGTTTCGGTTTATGTTAACGCTCCGGGTTCGGCCGACCGCGATGTCAATATCCGCGCGCCGGTCACGGTCGGCGCGATCACTGTTATACAGAACGACACGCCGTACTGTAACACGATCCGTGACCGAAGCTCCGGCAATACGCTGACGTTCCAAGCCACGAACGGACCGGCCTCGCTCGTTGTCAGCGGCACAGGGTCGGGCTACGTTGAGTTCAATGTTTCCGCAGACACGATTCTTGCCTCAGATCTTCGCGTGGAGGTCAATAACACGGCTGGCAATTCGAGCTACGGTGCGCTGCGTCTTCGGGCGAACTGGCGCGGGGTCGGCGGGCTGATCAAAGAGGGCGACGGTGTCGCTACGCTCACAGGGGACAGCAAGAGCTACACGGGGTCGACGGTGATCAATCAGGGCGTGTTGGCGCTGACCGAGTCCGCATGCCCCTCCAAGAGTGCGTCGGTTTCCGTCACGTCCGGAGGGCAGTTGCGGTTCACCTCGGCCAGCACGGCCGGTGCGCCGCGCATCTACACATTCGGAGGCGCCCTTGCGCTTGACAGTTGCGGGCGCGGCGGATCGCTTCCCACAAGCGGCCAAGGCGTTACAGGCGGGTTGCGTTATCAGCCCGATTCGGACAACAGCTACGCGATTGTGACCAACCCCGTAGCATTCGCCGGACTCTCGGCGGTGCATGTCGAGGGATCGCCAAACACCTTGGAGTTGTCCGGGCCGCTCACTGGCACGAAGGGCTTCATCAAGACCGGCGGCGGCAACCTGATCCTCAGCGCGCAGAGCACGCGGTATCTCGCGCCGTTGACGGTCAGCAACGGCACGCTTACCGTCAATGGCCGCGTCCTTTCCGAGGTCGAGGTGGCGTCTGGCGGCGCCCTCTCCGGCTGTGGGCGGACTGGGCCGCTCTTCGGACTCGGAACGGTCGCGCTTGACGGGACGGTGTTCAGGGCGCCCGTGGCACTGGGTTTGAATTATGGCTTCTCGTTCGCGACCACCAATTCTCCCGCCTATTCGACGCCCGCCGCGAGTGGCAATGGGGTGCTTCGCCTGCTCGTTATCGATCCGGGGGATGCGCCTTCTGTGATCGACGTCTATCTGGATGTGGCCGGCCTAGCGGAAGGTGATCGTCTCCGTGGCGGTTTCTTTGTCGAAGGCGGTCTTGGGCTCGCCAGTTTTCTCAATACGGCTACGGTGCGTTTCTTCGAGCCGAACGCCGGCGGCACACAGAAATTTGCGGGACGGACGTATGACTTCTATTCCGGCACGCTGCCGCTCACCGTCACAGCCATGCCTGAGATTGCCGATTTCGGAGACGGGCCCCGAAGCGGCGAAGTGATGGAAATCCGCGTGGCGGGGCCGCCTGTGAGCTACGAGGAGTGGGTGAGACTTTATGGCCCAGCCGTGACGGGGGCGAATGAAGCAACAGCCTTAAGCCCCTTAGCGGATTCTCTGGGAGGCGGCGTGGACAACCTGCTCCGGTACGCGCTCGACATCAAACGTGGCGACGCACTGTCTGATCGGTTGCCGCATCTGTCGCTGAAGGACAAAAGGCCGGTCTATCGGTTCCATTTCGATCCGGGGAAAAGGGATATCATCTACCGCGTCGAAGCTTCCTCCGACTTGCTCGAATGGTCACGCGTGCTGTTCGACTCCAGCAGCGGGGATCTCGTCGGGTGGGACGGCGAGACGCTGACCCTGTTCGACGACGAGGTCGATCCGACTGTCGAGTTCCGCCAGTTCTACAGGCTGCGCGTGATGCTGGCCGAGCCCTGATCGTTCGCATCTCTTCAGGGACTCAGTGCTGCCAGGGCGGGACTTCGGGCAGCGCGGAGTTGAACTCGTCTGCCAGCGCCTTTTCGTATGCGCCTGCGAAAGTGCCGTCGATGAATTTCCCATACGCCTCTCTGCAGAAGCGCTCCCATGAGGCCTCTTCGCGACCGGGGTTTATCGGGAAGAAGCGCGCATGGTTTTTCTTGGCGGCGGACTCGTCGCCCGGCGCGTCGCCGATCATCAGCACGCGGCTTGGGGCATATTTGCCCTCGGTGGCGATGCGGATGTGTTCGGCCTTAGTGCCGAGCTCCTGACCCGCGATCAGGCTCACTGCGCCGTGGATCTGGTGAAGGTTCCACTCCTTGATCAGAGCCTCTTCGGGCGTCTGTGAAACGACGATGGCGTCGCTGTTGGCCTGAATCAGTTCCAGCGCCCGCTTGGCCCATACAAAGGGGGGGACGGGGCGCATGCGGGTGTCGATTTCGACGTTGATGGCCAGACTCCACTCCAGAAGGCGGGTCAGCTCCGGGTCTTTCGTGCGTGTCACCTCGGCTGCGAGTGAGGGGTTGCCGAGCGGCAGACCGGAACGGACGTAGGCGCGCAGCGCTTCGAGCTTGGGCAACGCGGCGCCTGTCGCTTGAATGCCGGGATAGGCGTGCAAGAGCTCGAACTCATGCAGAAGCGCCGGGAAACGGTTGATGCCGCGATTCTTGGAGCGCATGTTCACGAACTCGGCGCAGGCGCGGAATTCCTTTTCGCACTTCTCCAGGCCCCAGAACCTGATGATGAGCGGATGGAAGTGCTCCTGCTGCTTCACGCTCATGGTGTCGAACACGCAGCCGTCGGAGTCGACCCCTACGAAGGAGTCATGCTTCTTCGGGAGGTTCTTAAGGTCGCTCAGAGAGTAATGGTCTTTAGGCATGGATGAAGTCCCTGGTCTTAGGCCTGCGTGGGAAGCTGTAGGATTGCGATCAGGGTGAACACCATCGTGAAAATGGCGACGGTCTCGATGATGCCGATCGCGCCGAAGTAGTTGGTCAGTCCCTGCCCGGTCTCGGCTTGGGCATCGCATGCGGCGGCGGCGCAACGGCCTTGGAAAAGGGCGGAGACGCCGATCGCGAGCCCGGAGAAGATGCCCAGAAGCAGAAGCGGAAAACCGGCAGAGGCGTGCCCGAACATCACGAACATGAGGATCATGCCATAGAGGGTCTGCGTGAGAGGCGCGCCGACAAAGCCGAGCAGGATGAAGGGGGCTGGTTTGTTCTGCGCGTAGCATTTTTTCCACGCGCCACACGCGGCGGTGCCCGCAAAACCGGTGCCGAAACCCGATCCCGTTGCGCTGAGACCGAGACAGGCGACTGCGCCCGCGATGCCCATCGCGTGGTTCATGGCTGTGACTGCTTCAGGATTCATGTGTGTTCTCCGTTTGTGTGTGAAGGTGAATAGGAAGCTTGAAACTGGTTGCGAGAAACGGTCAGGTTGCGTCCGCTTTGCGTTTGAACGGCTTGAAAGCGAAGCCTGACCACGAGACGCCTTTGTGGTTCGAGAACTCTAGCGTGTTCAGACGGACGGCGTGAACGAGGATGCTGAGCCCGGCCATCGCGAAGTTGAGCCCGTGGCCGATCAGCAGGATGAGCAGCATGGGGATAATCTTGAGCCACAGCGGCAGATTAAGCTGGGTCGCCATAGCGTTGAAATTCTCGGCCAGTTTGACGCCCGCCAAGCCTACGGCGAAGAGACGCACATAGGAGATGATGTCGCCGAGGCAGCTGATGATGTTGAGCGGCATGACGGCGAGTTCGATGCCGTGCTCCTTGAGCTCGTCTCGCTTGAGCGTGAAGAAAAAGATGAGCAAGACCGCAAGCCCGAAGACGGGGTACATGAAGTGCGGCGTCGGTGAGATTCCGACGATGCTGCACGAGATGAAATACATGAACCAGAGCACGCCGGTCCAGCCGACTTGAGCGAGGAACTTGGAGTCTGGAAAAAGGCTGATCGCACTCCAGACCCGCGCGATAGAAAGGTGGATCACGCCAAGCGTGAAACAGACCTGCATCGTGTTGTTGATGCCTTTGGCGGGGTGGTTCAGCCAGAGGCTGGCCGCGTTGTCGGCAAACGCGGGATGAGTTCCGAACCAAGTGTTGCAAAGGGTGCCCCAGACCACGGTCGCGCATGCGAAGAAGTAGAGCAGGACGAAAGGCGAACGAGGCGCCTGCGGGAATTTCCGGCGCATGTACAGGGTCAACAGGAAAATCAGCGTGCCGTAGCCGCCGTCACCCACCAGCATGGCAAAGAAGATGCTGAAAAAGCAGAAGAAGGGCACGCTGACATCGGCTTCGTTGTAGGCTGGCGAAATGCCTAGCGCCTCGAATAGGGCCAGCATCGGGCGGAACAGGCGGGGCGGCCTCAGCAGGGTAGGGGACAGCTCGCCCGGCTCCGGGGCGCGCAGCAACAGCCCCCAGGCGTGCTCGGAGGCAACCAGGCGTAGCGCCTCTTCCTGGTCGGCGGGCATCCAGCCGGTAATCCAGGAGACTGCGCCGTGATTTTGCATGGTGTCGGCCGCCGTGACGAAATCGCTGGCATCGCTTAGACGCATCTTCTCCCGCTCCAAATCGGTGGTGTCTTGGGCCGCGTGTTTGAGGCGGGTGGCGATACGCTCGGCTTGCACCAGCGCCTGGGCGAGGCGGGCCTGCAACGCGGAAACGGACGCTTCGGGCATGTCGAGACATTCACAAGTCTCAGGGATTTCGCCTTTTCCAATCATCACGCAGTAGGTGAATTTCTCGTCGGCCCCGAACTCTTCGATCAGCACTCCGTCGGGTTCCACAAAGGTGGTGTTGACTGGATCGCGGAAAAGTTGGACGGGAATGCCCTGTGCCGTGAGGCGGGCGGGCAGGGTGACGTCGAAGTCGCCGAACGGCAGATACAGCGCGATATCGCGGTCGAGGCGCTCGGCTTCGTTAACCAGCGCTTGCCGCATCTCGGAGAGGTGGAGCACCGCGTCGATTTTCGCTGCCGCGTCTCCCGTCGGAGCGGGCAAAGGCGCCGTGAGCAGCGCATCGACGCTCGCCTCGTGGCCGTGGGCTTTGTGCGGCCCGACCGTCGTTGGCATGAAGGGTTTGTTGGCGAGCGCGTCGGCGAGGACTCTGAGTGCCAGTTGGCTCTCGGCCAAGCGGGACTGGGCATGGCGGTAGGGTTCCGAGTCGGTGCTGGCGAGGTTCAGATGCACGACGCCGAGCTGGCGCAGGCGTTCGAGGGTCTGCCCGCGTTCGTCGGCCACGCACAAGAGCGTGAGATGCTTCATGGAGACGATCATTCCGCGTCCTCCTGTTCAGCCCGACGGCTGCGGCCCTTGGCAATCTTGCCGCGGGTGACGGAGGCGATCTGTTCGTCGCCGATGGCGATCTTGATGATGCGGATGTTCTCGCGGCACTCGGGGATCTTCACCTTTTCGAAAAGGTTCACGCGCTGCGAAGTGGTGTTGAGCTCCTGCGCGACGAGCTCGTGCTGTTTTTCGAGCACGGCACGTTCCGCCTTGAGGCCGAGAATCGAGGTGAGCATAACTGTGGCGTCGTCGAACCAGGCGGGTGTGGCGAAAAGGTCAGCCTCGGGGACGGCGGTCTCGATCCGCTTGTAAACCGGGATCGCCACGCCCGCGATGTTGCTGCTGTCCGTTACGACGCGGTTGATGGTGACGAGGCGCTCCAGCTCGCCGCCTGTGCTGGAGAAAAGTGCGACCCAGCCGGACAGGGACGTGAGCGCTGCGCGCTCGCGCGCTGAGACTTCGTCGATGCGTGCGCCGATCGCGGCGATCTCCGCCTGCAATTGCTGCTTCTTGAGCTGCAGCATCGGCAGAAAGCGCTGGAAACGTTTGAGCGCGTCGCTCTGCGTCTTCAGTTCGGTCTTAGTATGCTTGATCTTCGCCATGGTGTTGAAGAGGTGCGTTACAAGTCGCCGGTGACAGGATATCTGTTGCCACAATAAACAACAGCGCGTAACGAGTAACCGATAACGCCCTTCATTTCTTTGGCCAGAACTTGGAGATCAGTTTTGTCGGAATGCCGGTCTCATCGGGGCTGAAGCAGTCGGCCAGAATTTGCCAGCCCGTGTCCAGCGACTTTTCGAGCGGGATGTTCACCGAGAGATCCAGCATCTCCTCCTCAAAGCGGTTGCCGTACTTCAGCAGCTTGGTGTCCCAATCGCTCATGCGGAAACCCATGGACTGTTTCTCAAGCGTCTCTTGGAAAGAGGCATAGAGCTTGATCATGGCGTCCATGATGGTGCGGTGGTCTTCGCGGGTGTCTTTATTGACGTGCTGCTTGAGGCGGCTGAGGGAGCCGAAAGGTTCTATGCGGCCATTTCGCAGGTAGAACTGACCTTCGGTGATATACCCCGTGTTGTCGGGCACCGGATGGGTCACGTCGTCGCCGGGCATGGTGGTTACGGCGAGAATGGTGATGGAGCCGGCGCCCTCGAAGTCCACGGCCTTCTCATAACGCGAGGCGAGCTGCGAGTAGAGGTCTCCGGGGTAGCCGCGGTTGGAGGGGATTTGCTCCATGGTGATGGCGATCTCCTTCAACGCGTCGGCGAAGCTGGTCATATCCGTGAGCAACACGAGCACCTTTTTGCCCTGTAGCGCGAACTGTTCGGCAGAGGCGAGGGCGATGTCGGGTACGAGCATGCACTCCACGATGGGGTCGGACGCGGTGTGGACGAACATCACGGTGCGGGAAAGTGCGCCGCTCTCTTCGAGCGTGTCTCGGAAATAGAGGTAGTCGTCGTACTTCAGCCCCATGCCGCCGAGGATGATGATGTCGACCTCGGCTTGAAGAGCGATGCGGGCGAGCAGCACGTTGTAGGGTTCGCCTGCGCGGGCGAAGATCGGCAGCTTCTGCGATTCGACGAGCGAGTTGAAAACGTCGATCATCGGGATATTGGTGCGGACCATGTTGCGCGGCATGATACGCTTGGCGGGGTTGACGGAAGGCGTGCCGATGTCGATCAGGTTGTCGGTGAGCACGGGGCCTTTGTCGCGCGGCTGGGCGCTGCCGGTGAATGCGCGCCCAAGCAGCGCGTCGGAGAAGGGCACGCGCATGGGGTGGCCGAGGAAGCGCACCTTTGCGTCGGTTGCCACGCCGCGTGCTCCTGCGAAGACCTGGAGCGTGACCGTTCCGCCGTCGAGCTTGATGACCTGCGCGAGCGAGGTGCCGATCCGCGACGCGACTTCTGCGAGCTCACGGTATTTCACTCCCTCGGCTCGGAGCGTGATGACGCTGCCGGCGAGGTTGTCGATGGTGTGGTAAACCTTATGCATGGCGGGTGGATTCCTCAATCGTCTTCACGATCGCGTCGCGCCGGGCGAGGTATTCGGGTGCGTCAGACGCAGTCTGGTTCCAGTCGATAAAGGCCTGAGTCACGCTTTGTAAAAATTTGCGCGCCGCACCTTTGTCGGTGAACGGATAGTCGGCCAGCATGGCCTTTTCGGCTACCCCGAACATTTCGCGCTGACGATCTGCAGGGGTGGCGGCGTCCACGTCGTTGAAGGCGTTCTGTTGCAGGTAGACCGCATCGAGCAGCTCGCCTTTCAGGTAGGTCAGGAAGTCTTGAATGCTGGTGCCTTCTTCGCCGACAACCTTCATCATCTGCGCCACCCCGTTGCCGTGGCGAAGAACCTTGCGCAGTGCTTCCACGCGTTCTTTTTCGATGATGCTCTTGTACTTGCTCCAACGCTCGAGAGGGTCGATGGCCGGTACACGGCGCGCGTCTGAACGGGCGCGGGAAAGGCCGTGGAAAGCGCCGACCACTTTGAGCGTGGCTTGGGTGACAGGCTCGTCGAAGTTGCCGCCTGCCGGCGAGACGGTGCCACCGATGGTGACTGAGCCGGTGGTGCCGTCCTTGAGGCGTACGAGGCCGGCCCGTTCGTAGAAGTTGGCGATCAGCGATTCGAGATAGGCAGGGAAGGCTTCCTCGCCGGGGATCTCCTCGAGGCGCCCGGAGAGTTCGCGCAGCGCTTGCGCCCAGCGCGAGGTGGAATCGGCGAGCAGGAGCACGTTCAGCCCCATCTGCCGGTAGTAGCTGGCGATCGTGACCGCCGTGTAGACGGAGGCTTCGCGCGCGGCCACAGGCATCGACGACGTGTTGCAGATAATGACTGTGCGGTCCATCAGCGTCTTGCCGGTGCGGGGATCGGCGAGCTCAGGGAACTCGCGAAGCGTCTCCACCACCTCGCCTGCGCGTTCGCCGCAGGCTGCCAGCACGACGATGTCCACGTCGGCGTAACGGGAGGTGATCTGCTGCAGCACGGTCTTGCCCGCGCCGAAGGGGCCGGGAATACAATAGGTTCCGCCGAGTGCGACAGGGAAGAAGGTGTCCACTGGGCGTATGCGCGTGGTCATGGTGTCGGCCGGCATGAGGCGCTCCGCGAAACAGGTGACGGGCAGCTTGACGGGCCAGCGTTGCATCATGGTGACGCTGTGGTCCTTGCCCTCGGAATCGGTGAGGACAGCCACCTCTTGCTCGACCGTATAGGCGCCTGCGGGGGCCGTGTTTTTGACGGTGAAGGCGCCGCGGAGTACGAACGGCACCATGATGCGGTGCTTGAAGATGCCCTCCGGAACCGTGCCGAGCGTCTCGCCGGCGGTCAGGCGGTCGCCGGGCTTGGCCGTGGGCGTGAAGTCCCATTTTGACGTGCGGTTGAGCGCGTGCAGATACGTGCCGCGCTGGAGAAAGAAGCCACACTGTGCTGCGAGCTGAGGCAGCGGGTTCTGAAGACCGTCGTAAATCTGTTTCAGCAGGCCGGGGCCGAGTTCGGCGGAAAGCAGATGGCCGTTGAAAATCACAGCGTCACCGACTTGCAGGCCGCGTGTATCTTCGAAAACCTGCATATCTGCCAGGCGGCTTCGGATCCGCACGATCTCGCTCATCAGGCGCTGGACGGTTCCGTCTTGTCCGACGCAAGCGTAGCCCACCTCGTTCTGAGCGACGGCGCCGTCGAATGCAACGGTGATCATGTTGCCGTTCACTCCGACGATTTTTCCTGTTGTTTCCATAAAGAGACGGCTCAGGGTTCGGGGTTCAGGTTGATGGTAACGTGGGTAAGCGCCTCGAAGGTTTGCTTTCCTCGAGCTGCACTGAGCGCATTCCAGCGGGAGAGGATGGCGAGCTTGACCGCATAAGCGAAAACGGCTTTGATGTTCAGCGGATCTGGGCCCTGCAGCTCTTCAACGGCTACCCAGCGGACTCTGTCCAGCGCTTTTTCTTTCATGAGCGGATCGGCCTCGCGGAAGGCGTCGTCGACTCCCACCTCGATCTGAGCATCGCAGCCACGGGTGTCGCGCTGCCAGCGGGTGGCTTCGGTGCCCGCGACACGGGCGCGCTGTCGGACGACGGCATTGCGCAGGATGGCTTCTTTGTCGGCCCAGGCTGCGACGAAGGGATGTGAGAACGGCTGGCCATTCAGCAGGGCCTCCACGGCGGTCGCGCCTGCGGCGTTGAGCTGTTCGCGGCAGGCCGCCAGGAACGCTTCGGGCGTAATACCCGGCGGGGTATCGAATCCCAGCATCGGCAGACTTGGAAGTAGGTAGAGGAGGCTCATTGAGAAAAAGACGGGGAGAGAATCAATTCGGCTTCATCAGAGCTGCGAGCGTGGGGCGGAGCTGTTTGGCTAGGGCGTCCGCGACGGCTGTGCCTGTGAAGGTGTGCTCGATGCGTCCGCTGGCGAGCCGGATGCGGAAGCCGGCGCCGGTGCTCTCATCCGTGACCACGGTGACGCCAGCGACGGCATCGGCGGCGAGTTTCGCTCGCAGGACGTCGGCCAGCTTTGCGGAGGCTGAGACCTCGACAGAGCCTTTGCCTCCGAGGTAGGCGTGCACGGCGTCGGAAGCAAGACCGGCGACAACTTCGGTGCTGTTCAGGGCTGCGTTGACGTCCTTCAGCAAAAGATTGGAAAACAGCGCGGTGACCGATTTTTCGACGTTCAGCACCGTATCGCGGGCGGATTGCCGAATAGTCTCTTCGGCGCGGTGCTCGAAGGCCTCCGCTGCTTGACGGGCCTCGGCTTTGACTTTCGCTGCTTCAGCGCGTGCAGAGTCGGTGATGGTTTTTGCCAGGGCTCGCGCCTGTTCGAGAAGCTTGTCCGCCTCGATTTTGGCTTTGTCTGCACCGTCGTGCTGGATTTTTTCCAAGAGCTGTTGCAAGTCTTGTGTCATAGGTCACCTGAAAGCGGGATCCCCATCGGATAGCGGGATGGAAGCCGGGGCAAAACAAAAACTGTGTTTGTCAGCCGTATGGCAATAACTGAGGGCAGCCATGTGCGGGCCGAAGAAACTAAAGGCCCTCCCAGCGCCTTTGGAAAGGGGTCACTTGGCTTTCGAGGGAGACTTTGTGGGTGACTTCGAGGGAGTCGGGCTCGCCGGCACCGTAGCGGAGCGCCGTTGCGCGAAGAACCATGCGAGGACGGCGGGATCGGCATAGGTGCGGGTCCAGACGTCGTGGCCCGCGCCGGGATATTCGCGGTACTGAATTTTACCGCCGCAGGCCTGCAGCACATTGAACATGTCGCGCGACCGCGTGACTGGCACGGCGGTGTCTTTGTCGCCGTGGAATGCCCAGATCGGGATTTTCTTGAGAGACTGCGCCCGCGTGGAGTCTCCGCCGCCGCAGATCGGTATCGCTGCCGCAAAGAGGTCAGGCTTGCGTTGGATGGCGTCCCAGGTGCCGTAGCCGCCCATGGAGACGCCGGTCACATAGACGCGGTTGGTGTCCACCGGCAGCTTTGCGAGCTTGTCCTGCAGGAGCAGCAGGGCGAGCTTCATGGGAGCCGAGGGCATGGAGGGCATGATGTGGCTCGGGGCAGACCAGTTGGTGTTGACCCACTGCATTTCCTTGGGGCACTGCGGGGCAATCACGATCGCCGGACCGTTGGTCATGGCATATCGTACGAGGTCGGGCACACCATGTTTGAGCTGGGCGATGTTGTCGTCGCCGCGCTCACCTGCGCCATGGAAAAAGAGCACCAGCGGCACCCGTTTTCCCGCAGGGATATTGGCGGGCAGGTAGATGCGGTAGTTGAGCGTTTCGCCGTCGGCAGTCTGAAAGACTTCAGGCGTGGTGAGTTCCGCGACGGTTTGAGCGCACAAAGCTGCGGTGAGCGTTCCGGCACAGACGGCTGTGGCAAGTATTTTCATGGCGTCTCCTAAACAGGGCCTGCCCAAATCCATACGCTGAGCGCCGGATGCGGCAATACCTGATTGGCCTTAGCTTAGCAACACCGCCGCGAGTCTGTCAAACCATCCGTTAAAAGGCAGGCCCGCACTAGCTGGACCTGTTGAAAGCGAGAACGTCGGTTGCGTTGGAACCTTTTGCTCAGATCGCGGGTTTATTTGTTGGCGGACCGTCAATTGGCTGGTATTCAGTCCCCCTAATCGCCTATACTAAAGGATATTACGAGCATGAATAGGCGAACTTTTGTAGTTGGACATTGCAACCCTGATACGGACTTGCTCGTTTCTGCAGATCGCCTTTCCGCGTCTTGATAATTGCGTGTTCATGTGCTGCGACAACCTGTCGCGTCAGAAACAGTTAATCCCGCTCTTGATCGGACAGATGGAACGGGGACTCGTGTGTTAAGAAACGATTTTTCGCATTGCCCGCACGGGTTAGGAAAACGTATCATACCCAGACAAATGGCCAACGAAAAAAACAACAAGACTGAAATGCCGAAACCGCCCCCCGTGATGAACGCTCCAAACGATAAGCAAGAGGGGGCCTCCGCGACGGGAGCTTTGCCTCCGAAACGGGTTTGGGGACCCTGGCTGGTCGTTGGCATGTTGATGCTGTTCATGTTCGGGATGCTTTACTACACGCCCGAAGGCGAGCTCAAGGATTTGGACCAGCTCGAATTCCGGCGGCTGGTCGAGCAGAAACAGGTTGATAAGCTCGAGTGGGTGCGTGAAGCCAGTGGGATCATGTATCTCCGAGGCACGAAGAAGGGTGCCGCCAAGGAGCACTTCCGCGTGAACGTGCTTCCCTCTGAAAACCTTGAGCAGTTCCTGCTGGACAAACAGATCCCTTGTCCTCTGGTGAATAACACCAACATGTTCGGCTCGGTGCTCAGGGAGTTGCTGCCGGTCGTTCTGGTCCTAGGCATTCTCTATGTCATCTTCATGCGGCAGATCAAGTCCGCCAACATGGGCGCGATGAGTTTCGGCAAGAGCCGGGCGAAAATGCTGAATCAGGACAAGAAGAAGCTGACATTTGCGAATGTGGCTGGCATCAAGGAGGCCAAGGAAGAGGTCCAGGAGATCGTGGAGTTCCTGAAGGAGCCTCAGAAGTTTCAGAAGCTCGGAGGCCGCATTCCAAAGGGTGTTCTCTTGATGGGGCCTCCGGGCACCGGTAAGACCCTGTTGGCGAAGGCGATCGCGGGCGAAGCCGGCGTTCCCTTCTTCAGCATCAGCGGGTCGGACTTCGTGGAGATGTTCGTCGGCGTCGGGGCCTCCCGCGTGCGGGACATGTTTGAGCAGGGGAAGAAGCACGCGCCATGCCTGATCTTCATCGATGAGATCGATGCGGTCGGCCGCAGCCGGTTCTCCGGCATCGGCGGCGGACACGACGAGCGCGAGCAGACGCTCAATGCGCTGCTGGTGGAGATGGACGGTTTCGAAACCTCGGAGGGCGTGATCATCATCGCGGCGACCAACCGCGCGGACGTGCTGGACTCCGCGCTGCTGCGGCCGGGCCGGTTCGACCGCCAGATCATCATCGACCTGCCGACCCTGACAGGGCGCGAAGAGATCCTGCGGATGCACGCGCAGAAGGTCAAGCTGGCGCCGAATGCCGACCTGACCCGTATCGCGCGCGGCACGCCGGGCTTCTCCGGCGCGGATTTGGCCAATCTGCTGAACGAGGCGGCGCTGCTGGCGGCGCGTTTGGGCAAGGCCGGGATCGAGCACATCGACCTCGAAGAGGCGCGCGACAAAGTGTTGTGGGGCCGCGAGCGTCGCAGCCGCGCGATGGAAGACCGCGAGCGCAGGATCACTGCTTGGCATGAGTCAGGTCATGCGCTGCTGCAGGTGCTGTGCGAACATTCCGAGCCGCTGCACAAGGTGACGATCATTCCGCGCGGCCAGGCCTTGGGCGCGACCATGTCGCTGCCGGAACGCGACGTACTCAACCGCTCGAAGCTCGAACTGCTGGATCAGTTGGTTGTGCTGATGGGCGGCCGCATTGCGGAACAGCTCTTTACGGGTGATATCTCGACCGGCGCGCGCATGGATATCAAAATGGCGAGCGACATCTCCCGGAAGATGATCTGCTCCTTCGGCATGAGCGACGTGTTCGGCTTCCAGTCGTTTGGCGACAACCAGGAGACGCTTTTCCTCGGACGGGAAGTGGCGCGCAACCAAGCGTACAGCGAGGACACCGCGAAGATGATCGACGAAGAGGTCAAGCGGCTCGTGTCGGAAGCCTATGCGAGAGCGGAAAAAATGATCTGCGCGAACCGTCAGCAGCTCGAGAAGCTGGTCGAGCATCTGCTCGAAGCCGAGACGATGGACGGGCGCGATGTCGAGGATTTGCTGAAGGAAGGGCGCCTCTTAAGCGAAGCCGAACGTGCAGCCAAGAAGAGCCAGGGATCGGGAGGCGGCGCAGGTGCGGCGCTGACGGCGGCGCCTGATGCGTCTGGGAGTGCGGGCGATGGACCGGCCGCTTCCTCTGGTGCGGCTGGCGGACAGAAGGACGCGCCCGCGTCGGACGCTCCGTTGCAGACGGATCAGGGGCTGTTGGATTTGGGTGTGGCGGATGGCGGAAAGTCCGGGGCGAAGGATGCTCCCGAACCGCCTCCGTTGCCGTGAGCGGAGTGCGGATGGAAGCACGCGGAAAATCTGACGCGCAAGGCGGAGAAAGCGGGCTGCCCGTGTGGCGTTGCTGCGACCGGCGGATTCCGCTCGTGCCGGCGCGAATCATGGGCATCGTGAACGTAACGCCCGACTCGTTCTCCGACGGCGGCAAATGGTTTGACGCTGACCGTGCGGTGGCGCATGGCTTGCAGCTTGTAGCGGAAGGGGCTGACATTCTGGACATCGGCGGAGAGTCGACGCGTCCGGGTGCCGCCGAGGTGGACGAGGAAGCGGAGGCGCGGCGGGTGCTGCCGGTGATCCGTGCGTTGGCAGCCCAAAGCCAGGTGCCGCTCTCGATCGATACCCGGCGGGCCGCAGTGGCGCGGGCGGCGGTGGCGGCGGGTGCCTGCATCGTCAACGACATCATGCCGTTTGCGGGCGACCTCGCGATGGCGGCCGCGGTGCGAGAGACGGGCGCCGGTCTCGTGCTGATGCACATGCGCGGCACGCCGGAGACCATGGGGCAACTGGCCGCGTACGGCGATGTGGTGTCCGCGGTCGCGGCCATGTTGCAGGCTGCGTTGTCGGAGGCGGCGGAGCAGGGGATTCCACGCGAGTGCGTGGTGATCGATCCTGGCATCGGGTTCGCAAAGACCACGGCGCACAACGTGGCGGTGCTGGCGGCACTCGGGCGGCTGGTGAGGCTGGCGCCGGTGATGGTTGGGGCGTCGCGGAAGCGCTTCATCGGCGAGCTGTGCGGCGAGCCGTTGGCGGAAGCGCGTGTGGGCGGGAGCGTCGGCGCTGCCGTGTGGAGTGTGCTGCAGGGTGCCTCGATCGTGCGGGTGCACGATGTCAAGGCGACGCGGCAGGCGTTGGCGGTGGTGAGGGCGTTGGCGGACAGAGAGGGCGTTTAGCGCGCATGTTCGAAGGCTTGCAGATCGGCTTCAATGACGTAATGCAGATCCTGATTCTGTACTTCGGGGTCTATGCCCTTATCCGCTATGTCAAAGGAACCCGCAGCGCGCAGGTGTTGCTGGGCTTCTGTGTGCTGGTTGTATCGCTTTTGTTGTTCACGTATCTTTTCCGGTTCGATGTGCTGGCGCGGGTTGTGTACTTCCTTTTGGTCTATCTGGCTTTGAGCATGGTGGTGGTGTTCCAGCAAGAAATCCGCCGCGTGCTTGCGTTGGTCGGTGGCCAGCGGTTGTTCAAACGCCAGTACCTGCTGCGGCAGGAGTCGGTTCCTGAGGCGCTGTGCCGCTGTATCCTCAAGTTGGCGAAGGCTCGCATCGGAGCTCTGATCGCGGTGGAGCGGGGCATCTCGCTTTGCGGCTACGAGGACTCGGGCATCCGGCTGGGCGCACTGGTCAGCGACGAGCTGATGGTTTCGATCTTCACGCCACCGCTGCCGTTGCACGACGGCGGCATCATCATCCGCGATGGCCGCATTGCGGCGGCTCACTGCCTCTTTCCTGTCTCAAACCAGAGCGAGCTGGTTACGTCCGGCATGCGCCATCGGGCCGCCGTAGGCCTAAGCGAGGAGACCGATGCGGTGATCATCGTGGTCTCCGAGGAAACCGGCATGATTTCGGCGGCCTACAATGGGCGGCTGCACCGGTATGATGCGCACGACAACATTCAGAAGGTGATCCTGCGGTGGCTCAGGGTCGCGATGCCGTACGAGCGGAGGCGTGGTCTGACGGTCACCGACTGGCTTGCGAGCCAGATCTACAAGCTGTTGAGACGGCTGGCAAGAGTAAGCGATGCAGGGAGGCCCAGCCATGTTCGGTAGCAGAGTCCTGTCATTGCTGCGGATCGTGTTCGTGAATAACGGCTACTGGAAGCTGCTTTCCTTCGTTATTTCGGTGTTGATCTATTTCTCAATCCGCTCGGACATCAGCCACGTGCGGGTTGTCTCGGTGCCGGTGGAGACCGATATCGACACGGGGACGGACGGGGCGGCCATCTGGTCGATTGAGCCCCGGTCGGTGCAGGTCACCTTGCGCGGCGCCTATTCGGATGTGAGCCAGCTGGCGGTCTCGACGCTGCGGTGTGTGGTGCGCCCGAAACAGAAAAAGAACATGCCTCTGGACACGGTTTCAGTCAAGGTGGGGCAGTCCAGTTTGCGCGGAGTCCAAGGGGTGCGCGTGGCGAAGATCGAGCCGAATACCGTGGTGATCAAATTCGATGTGCCCATCTCGCTGCAGTTGGCGGTGGCACCGCCCGTGGTGGAAGGCAAGGCGCGCGGCACGGTGCAACTTGTGTACGACCAGACGAACGCGGTCGTCAAGGGGTCGCGCCGGTTGCTATCTCCGCTGGATGTGACGAAAACGCAGATTTTGGCTGAGCCGATCGATGTTGACGGACGGTCTCAGACGTTTTCGACGCGCGTGCGGCTGTTTCCGCCAGGAGGCGCGGTCAACTCGGTGGTGGATCCTCCCGACATGGTGGTCAACGTCATGATCACCAGCGAGAAGGCTACGGCGAAGATCGAGCGCGTGCCTGTGATGGTGTCGCAGCCGTTCGCCTCGGCCAACCGCTGGAGGCCGGACCCCGAGTGGGTTGACGTGGAGCTGACGGGCCGCTCCGAGGTGGTTAAGGCTGTGAAGTTCGATGAGATCATGGTCTCGGTGAACGGCAACATTCCGCTGACGCCGACCTCGACCAATGAAGTCCCTGTGATGGTTCACGTGAAACAGGGCCTCTCCGTTGACGGGGTGAAGCCGTTGCCGGAGACCGTCAAACTGATCCCGGTCATTTCCAAGCCTGCCGAAGGGCAAGAAGGGCTTTGATGCGTTACTATGGAAGAACTTGGCACAGATAAATCGCAGGATCGCCTGGAACTGGAGCGCAGGGCCTACCGTCGCCTGACCGGTTCGCTGCTATTTCCTGTCGCGCTGTTTCCGTTGCTCAGCATGATCACCTACAACTGGCGTGACATCTCGTGGTTGAATTCGCCGCCGCTCTCCCCGCCTGCGAACCTGATTGGAATCGTTGGGGCGTGGTCGGTGTTCGTCGGATACAGCCTGTTCGGGCTGACGTTGTGGCTGCTGCCGGCATTCGTGCTTCTCTTCAGTTGCATGCTCATCTACGGCCGGGCTGTGCACATCGGCAGGCGCGTTCTCTGGGCGCTCCTGTTCATCGTTGCGCTGTGCTGTCTTGTGCAGTTGGGCAGCGACACGCTGTTCGGTGGCGTACTCGAAAAGCTGAACCTCAAGCCCAACGCGGGCGGGGCTGTCGGCTACTGCCTGATGACCTGTTTGCTGGCGAGCTGGTTCAGTCCGGTCGGCGGCGGTATCCTGATGCTCAGCATCATGCTGTTCGCGCTGGTCATGGCGATCGGCTTGCGCAATTTGTTCGCGGCGCTGGGGCGGTTAACGGGATGGTGGGAGGCGCGGCAGGCTTCAGGGGAGGGCGAAAGCCAAGCGCCCGAGTCGGGTGCAGGTGGGGAGGATGACGGGCTGTCTCTGCGCGCGCGTGAGCGGCTCCAGCGGCGAGAGCTGAAGGAGGCTGCGCGACGTGCCAAAGAAGAGGCGCGGCGAATCAAAGAAGAGGAGCGCGAAACGGAACAGCGCCGCAGGCTCGATGAACGCGCGGAAAAAGAGCACCTCGAGGAGGCCGCTCGGCAGCGGGAGAGCGATGCCGTTGAGCGGAACCGGCGCCAAGTTGATGACATCCGGCGGCGCTCGGAGGATGCCCGACAGGCCGCCGCCGTGCGTGAACGCGAGCGTCTGCCTGCCGCCGTTGCGCCGAGCGCCGAACGTGAGCTTGTCGCTCCGGTGCGAAAGCCGCCCGTCGCGACGCGGGCGCCCGAACCGGCCGAACAGCCGCAAGACCTCGCCGACTATCCGCTGCCCCCCGTGTCGCTGCTGAACCCCGTGCCGAAAGGGACGGCGGATCACGGCGACATTCAGGCGACCGCCGCCGTGCTGGTCGAGACGCTGCGGCAGTTCAACGTGCCGGTCGATGTGGTCGGCACGACCCCCGGCCCGGTCGTGACGCAGTATGAGCTGCGGCCCGCACCAAACATCAAGGTCGAGCGCATCGCCAGCCTCACTGCGAACCTGCAGATGGCGCTGGAAGCCACGAGCCTGCGCGTGCAGGCGCCGATCCCCGGGAAGAACGCGGTGGGTGTCGAGATTCCCAACCGCCGCGCACGGCCAGTCACCTTTCGCGAGGTCATCGAAGGCGAGACCTGGAAGCGGTGCACGTACGAGGTGCCGCTTGTGCTCGGCAAGGATGTCGCAGGCAACGACATAATCTTCGACCTGACCAAGGCGCCGCATCTGCTGGTGGCCGGCGCCACCGGCTCCGGCAAGAGCGTGTGCCTCAACGCGATCCTCTGCGGTTTTCTCATGAGCCGTACCCCGGAGCAGCTCCGCCTGATTCTGGTGGACCCCAAACGGGTCGAGTTCACCTGCTACAACGATCTGCCGCATCTGCTGGTGCCGGTCATCAACGATCCCAAGAAAGTGGCCTTCGGCCTGCGCTGGGCGATCATGGAGATGGAGAAGCGCTACCGTTTGTTGCAGAAGGTCGGCTGCCGTAACATCGTCGGTTACAACAACCGCCAAGTCGCACAGCAGGAGGAGCTGTTCGGCGGTGAGGGCGCGGCACCCGCAGCTGCGCCGGCGGCTTCCGACGACATGCCGGACAAGCTGCCGTATATCGTGATCGTGGTTGACGAGGTCGCCGACATCATGTCTGCCGTGGGCAAGGAGATCGAGCCTGCCATCGCCCGTTTGACCTCTCTGTCGCGCGCCGTGGGCATCCATCTGATCCTGGCCACGCAGCGGCCGTCGGTGGATGTGATCACCGGGACGATCAAGTCGAACATTCCGGGGCGCATCGCGTTCAAGGTGTCTCAGTCCAACGACAGCCGCACGATCCTTGACAGCCCGGGCGCGGAGGAGCTGATCGGCAAGGGCGATCTGCTGTTCCTGAAAGAGGGTTCGCAGCTGATGCGCGCGCAGGGCGCATGGGTGGGCGATGACGAGATCGAGCGGGTGGTGACGTTCGTCAAGGAGCACTGCCGCCCGTGCTATGACCAGGCGCTGATCGGCCGTTTGGAGAAGATCAAGGAGAGCGATCCGGATGCCGCGATGAACGGTGACGAGCCGGATCAAGCCGAGGGCGAAACCGAAGCGGCGGACGGCGGCGGTGAGGCGGACGACGAGCTGTTGCCGAACGCGCTGGAGGTTGTTCGGCTGACGAGGCGCGCTTCCACGACTATGCTGCAGCGGCGGCTGCGCATCGGGTACACGCGCGCTGCGCGACTGATGGATATTTTGGAGGAGCGAGGCGTGGTGGGACCGCAGGTCGGTTCCGGCACGCGTGAAATTCTGATCGATCTGGACAACGAGATCCCGGGTCACGCCCGGCTGGCCGAGGAAGACGCGGAGGCGTCTCCGGCCATCGACGGCGGCGTGGCAGGGACGACGGACGACCGGGTGTAGCGGCAAAGGAGGGCTGAGCGATGGCATTGGGCGAGACACTGAAAAACGCACGGGTTCAGAAGGGGCTTTCTCTTTCTGACGTGGCCGAAAGCACGCACATGATGGTTCAGGTTGTGGAGGATTTGGAGCGCGAGGATTTCCGACGCATTGCCGCTCCGATCTACGGGCGTGGTTTCGTGAGGCTATATGCGGAGCTGCTGGAGCTTGATTCTGAGCCTTTGATCCGCGACTTCATGGAGCTGTATGCTGGCGCGCGCGCCCCGGCCGTGCGCACAAAACGCGTCGAGGCGCAGTCGGAGCCACTTTCTGAGAGTGCGCCTCATGTTGCTGTGGGGGGGCTCGCTGTGCCTGTCCCGCCGCAGCGTCAGCCTGTGCAGCCTAAGCCGTCGGTGCGTCCATTGAGCATGCCCCAGCCGTCAGCTGTGCACGTCGAAGAGGAGCCGTCTCCGTCCGTGCGCGTCGAGAAATCCGAGGACGGCTTGCCAGAAGCGCCTGTATCCGTGACGCTCTCCCAAACGGTCAGTCCGGAGGCGGAGGACCGGCAGGCGCTGGTCGTCGAGCCCGAAGAGGCGTTTGCCGAGTCGGATGAGCCGGATCTCTTCAGGCCGCAACCTGTGCACCGCAAGCCGGTTGCGGAGGATGTTGCCCTGACGGACAAGGCGGAGGAGGATCGGTCGCGCCGCGCGGTCCGCAAGACGAAGCTACCCGTTTTCAAGATCGGAGGCCGCTTGGAGTCGGATCATGCGCCGGAGGCTCATGACGAAGCTGCGCACGAACGCCGCCTCGCGCGTATCCAGAAGTTTGTGGACGGCATCAGCAAGCTGAAGAGCGGTGTCGAAAGCAAGCTGCCGACGGCGCTGCCCCACAAGCAGTTGGTGGCTGTGGGAGGCGTGGGACTTGTGCTGTTGGCCTGCATGGGTGTCGGCATCCACATGCTGTTTAAGATGACCGGTTCGAACGTCAAGGAGACTCCGGGCGTGCTGATCAAGGTGATGGCGCCGCCGCCGGATCTTTACGTGGACTGAGACGCGTCGCGTCTCACGTTCTGCGGCGCTCGTGAGACGGTTGAATCTTCAGGATGCCGCGATACTTGGCGATGGTGCGCCGGGCGACCTTGATGCCTTGTGCCGACAGCATCTCTTCAAGGGTCTGGTCGGAAAGCGGAGTGGCCGGGTCTTCCGCTTCAACAAGCCGCTTGATCTGGTCCTGCACCGACTTGTTTGACACCGACGCACCGTCTCGTGTCTTGAGGCCGGGTGTGAAGAAGTACTTCATTTCGAACAGGCCCATCGGCGTTCGCATATACTTGTTTGCCACTGTGCGGCTGACCGTGGTTTCATGCACGCCCACCTTTTGGGCAACCTCAGCCATCGTCATGGGGTGAAGCGCCTCGACTCCCAGTGTCAGAAACGCCGTCTGCGCGTCCACGATCTCCTGAGCGATTTTGCGTATGGTCTCTTGCCTCTGGTAAATGCTGCGGATAAGGAACGCGCTGGCCCGGATGCGTTCGCGGATGTACGACTTGGTCTCGTTGGGGACGCTTTTGTCTTCGAGGAGGCTGCGGTAGTGCTTGCTGATGCGAATATGCGGCAACTGGTCGTTGTCGACCTTGGCGACAAAAATCCCCTTCTCCTTGACCACGAAGACTTCGGGTTCGACGTACTCGGTGTTTTGGCTTTCGAACGAACGTCCCGGTCGCGGATTGAGGCTGCGGATGAGCGTTACGACGTGTGTGAGTTCCTCGCGCGTCAGGCTCAGGATCTTGCAGAGCGCCTTCTCGTCATGGGCGCCGAGCTTGTCGAGGTGCTTGTCGATTACCAGCCGAACCTCATCCTCCCACGGCGAATCCTCGACGAGGTCGAGCTGTTGCAACAGGCACTCGCGCAAAGTGCGGGAACCGACTCCCGGAGGGTCGAACGATTGGATGACCTTGAGGACGTCGAGCACTTCGCGCTCAGTGCGCCCGGTAATCATGACGATGTCCGGCAGACTTCCTGTGAAATAGCCGTCGTCGTTGATGTTGCCGATCAAGCTAATCGCGAGTTCGCGGTTTGCCGGCGCAAGGTCAGTGAGGGTGAGCTGCTCCATCAGGTGATCCTGCAGCGAGACGTGCTGCCGGACCGAGTCGAACATGTACTGCCGCTTTTCCTCCGCGTCCTCGTTCGAAGACGCATTCTCCATGCCCTGCATAAAGTAGTCGCGCCATTCGTCGTCCTGCTGGAGGATGGCGTCCACATCGGGATTGAAGTCGAGGCCCGAATCCGTGACATGCTCCTTCGGCTTCTCAGGCATGGCGGCGGACATCATGACCTCGGCTGGATCCTTCAGATCTTCAATCGTCGGGTTGACCGACATCTCTTTCAGAATCGCAGCCCGCAGTTCAAAGACCGGCATCTGGAGCATCTCCAGAGACTGGCGCAATTGCGGCGCAAGCGTCATAACCTGACGCTGCTGCTGACTCATGCTAAGAAAGGGGCCTGCCATGTGTGTGTCCAGAAAATGGGTAAGACTTTGGTCCTGCAAGCATCATTCGTACCATTCGGTTTTCGTGAGGTAATCATAAGGCAATGGACGGGTTACGGCAAGCGCGGTTTTGCACAATTTTCCTGATTTCTGGCGTGGCCTGCCGCCTGGTTTTTGGTTAAATAGGCGCTGAAGACGGACAAGGGGGAAATGGAAGATGAAAAGCATCGCGCGCCGGTCGTTTCTGAAACATGCTTGGGGTTCGGCTGCAGCCGCAACGGTATTCCCGTACCTCGTGCCCGCTTCGGCCTTCGGCTCGAATGAGCGCTTGACGTTGGCGGTGATCGGCACCGGCGGACGCGGCCGGTATCTGGCGCGGCAGTTCAGCAGACTGGGCGAGGTCCGTGTGGTCGCAGCCTGTGACCTCGATACGCGTGAAAGGCAGAAATGTATCGATGAAACGAATAAGCAGTATGGCGATACGGCGTGCCAGCCCTATTCCGATTTCCGCGAGATCATGGCGCGCAAAGACATCGACGCCGTGGCCGTGGCGACGCCGGATCACTGGCATGCGCTTGTGAGCATCGCCGCCGCGCGCGTGGGCAAGCATATCTTCTGTGAGAAACCCCTCGCCAACTCGATCGGCGAGAGCAAGGCTCTGCGCGACGCGGTGCGCAAGGCAGGGGTCGTGCTCCAGACCGGCAGCTGCGAACGCTCGCGCGACAACGCCCGCTTCTGCTGCGAGATCGTTCGAAATGGCTTCATTGGCAAGCTCCATACGATGTATATCAATTTGCCCACAGAGGAGGGCCACCATCAGCGGGTCCGCCAGCAAACGTCGATGCCCGCGCCGGCTGACGCCCCGGCGGAGTTGAACTACGATTTCTGGCTGGGCCATACGCCCAAGATCCCGTACTATCCGGGCCTCCATCCCGGAAGTTGGCGCTTCCACCTGAGTTTCGGTTGCGGCGAGATGTCCGACCGAGGTGCCCACGTCATCGACCTTGCGCAACTCGGCAACAACACGGATCACACCGGCCCTGTCTCGATCGAAGCCAAAGGTTGGGACGATGCCCATGGGCTCTACAATGCGCCGATGTCGTTCGAATTCGAGAACGCCTACGCCAACGGCGTCCGGATGATCGGCGGCACCACGCGCAAACCGCGCGGCGTGCGTTTCGAAGGCGACAAAGGATGGATCTTCCTCCGTGTCCACGAGGGTACGCTGGAGGCCTCCGACGAGAAGCTGCTGAAACTCGATCCGTCTGCCTTCGAGGTCAAACTCGGGCGCACAAGGGGACACGAGCAAAACTTCGTTGACGCGGTCAAGCGCGGCATCATGCCATTCGCCGACGTGGAGATCGGCCATCGCAGTTGCACTGCCTGCCTTGTCAACATGATGTCTATGCGGCTGAAACGCAAGCTGACCTGGGACCCTGTGAGGGAGGCTTTCGTCGGGGACGACGAGGCAAACCGTCTCATGACGCCGGTCATGCGTGCACCGTGGACGCTAGCCGTGTAACGTGGCTCAGCGGGCCCGCCAGTTTGCCAAGGCGTGGTTGGCCGGGCGCAGGGCTGGCGCAAGCGACTGATAAAGGTCGAAGAGCGGCCGGTAGCGCGCGTGGCGCGCCGCGTCCGGATGGAACACGCGGGTCGCGCCTTTGACGCGCTCGGCCGCTTCGTCGAGGTCGCGCCAGACGCCGAGCGCCACGCCCGCCAGCATTGCCGCGCCGAGCGGGGAGGTGTCCTGGATCTCCGAGACTTCCACGTCCATTCCCGAGATGTCGGCCTTGTTCTGCAGCCAGAATGCGTTGCGGGTCGCGCCACCCGAGGCGACAATCCGTTCGAAGCGTATATTCATGCTCCGCTCCATGGTCTGGAGAATGTGCAGAAACTGGTAGTTGAGCCCTTCGATCACAGCGCGGAAGAGATCGGTTTTGCTCGTGGTGTTGAGCAGGCCGATGAAAGCGCCTGCTGCGAGGCCGTCATTTACAGGGCAGGCCGCAGATGAGAGATACGGCAGGAAGAGCACGCCGCCCGCGCCGGGCTGCGAGTCGCGCTCGCAGGCGCCGATCATCTCTTCCCACGGCTGGTCCGAGTCGCCCGTGACCTCGCGAAGCCACGACAGCGCGGAGGCCGAAGGCGAGCCTCCCCAAGCCGCGTAGCGCCCGGGTGCGACATGCGCCTGCATGCAGATGCCTGCACGGCCCAAGATCCAGTCGCAGTCCGGTTGCGAGACGGTCGCAATCAGATTTTCCCAACTCCCCATGACGTTCGAGACCACGCCTGGCCGGTGTGCGCCGACCGGTAGCGTGCCGCACAGATGGTCCTGTCCGCCCAGCACGACTGGTGTGCCCTGTGGCAGCCCTGTCACCCGCGCGGCTTCTGCGTGAACCGTTCCCAGCTGGGTTCCCGAAGGCTTCACTTCGGGCAGCAGCCGCCGCGGAATGCCTGAGGCCGTGACCAGTTCGTCCGACCAGTCGCGGCGCTTCTGGTCGAGCAGCAGCATGCAACTCGCCATGCTCGGATCAGTCGCCCGCCCGCCGCACAGCTTGAAGTTGATGAAATCCTCGATCAGAAGCCACGAAGCGGCCCGTTCGATGATGCCGGGCTCATGCTCCATCATCCAGCGCACGCGCATCGCGCCGGTCATGGCCCAAGGCGGGAAACCCGCGATGCCGAAGGTTTTCTCCGCGCCGATCATCTGCTCCCACCACGCCGCCTGCGGCGCGGTGCGTCCGCAGTGCCAGCTGATAAAGGGGTAGAGCGTCGCGCCGTCCGCGTCGACGGGGACGCCGTCCATGCCCATGCCGGTCACCGCCACGCCCGCGACGCGCGCGGGGTCGCCGATCGCCGACAGCGCTTCGCGAAAGGCCTCGCCCACGCCGCTCCAGATTGCATCGGGGCTCCAGAAGACCCACTCGGGGTGCTGCGCAGAGAACGGATTGTAGCGCTCGGTCGGGCGCGAGGCCGATGCCTCGCAGCGCCCGTCGGGTGTGTAGAGGCAGACTTTGGTCGAGGTCGATCCTAGGTCAACGGCTGCGATGAGCGTTCGGTCGGAGGTCATAGGGACGGGGTCTCCATAGGCGTGGGGCTGGAAGCTAGAAACTCGAAACCGGGGCGTGTCTGCAAGCTGAATGTTGGGCGTATTCCTGACAGCCTGTCAGTCTGGAACCTAAGCACCTTTGCTCCTCACATCGCGTTGGCATAGGCTAGGATGCAGACTCCTGCAACCAGAACCGCTAAGGCGAGAAGGATGCCGTTTACGGCGCGTGCGTCGGCTCCTCGCCATTCTCCGGTCAGGAAGCCGTTGACCGTGCCCGTGAAGATCGCGTATCCGACCGAGACGCCGAGAGCTCCGAGCTTCGGACAGCCGATGCCGAAACAGGCAATCGCACCGTCGTGCAAGAGGGCCATCACGAGCGCGACCGCAAAGACAGGCAGAGCGCCGGGGCGTACCAGCGTGCCCCAGGTCTTGTTGACAGTCAGTTTATAGGCACAGGAGCCGCAGGCGGAAAGCGAGCCACCCCAGAGCGCGAGTGCGGTCACGGCGAAACTCGTCCGCCATGCAGGATTGCCGAAGGGCTCGGTGGAGGCCAGTTTCATGACGTCGCCGCCGAAGCCGAACGCCAGTGCATAACAGGCGCAGAGCACGCCGGAGAGCACGGCCACGGTGATTCCCTTGGCAAGGTTGCGCGGAGCCTGTCCCGCGCCGCCGCTGTGTTCCTTCAGCAGCGCGGCCTTGCCGGATACAACCACGCCCAAAATGCAGACCGTCGCGCCGCCCAGCATCACGGCGCCCTTGACCGTACCGAAGATGCTCGGCGTGAAAATCAGCGCAGGGACAATCATGCCGAAGGCGATCTGCACGCCGTAGTTGATCGCATAGGCCAGCGAGAGGCCGACGAAGGCGAAGCTGAGCCCCAGCGTCATCGACCCCAGACCCCAAAGGAAGCCGAAGGCCACGGGGCCGAGCCACTGGGAGGGCGTGAGCGAGCCAACGATCCCGAAGAGATTCTTCACTAGCGCGGGCCCCGCCAGCAGCGGCAAGAGGGCCGTGGCGAAGAAAAAGAAAGGTCCCCAGAGCGTTTCCCATGGCGTGCCTCTGCGCACGAACTTGCTGGGCAGTCCGAACGAGCCCCCGCACAGTGCGCCTAAAACGATGAAAAGGAATCCTGTTGTCACGGTCTACTCCCTTATTCCCTGCAAAGCTCCCCGCGGTAGGGACGGGCGTCTGGTCCGTCCGGACAAGAGGGCCGCTTGTTCCTGCTTGGGGAAAGGATGCTCACGGTTGTGTCAGCGTTCCGTACGTCCGCAGCGCTTCCAGCAGTGCGCGGTAGTTCTCGGGTTTCACGCCGCGGTGGACCGTGTTGCTGGAAGAAACGATCAGTCCTGCCGGTCCGGCGTCGGCGATGCAACGGCAGACCTCGTCGCGCACTTCGTCTGGGGTGCCTGTGCACAGGGTGCTCACGCAGTCGATGTTGCCCTTGAGCGCGATCCGGTCGCCATACCGGCGCTTCATGTCGGCCATGGTCAGTCCGGCGCCCGGATCGATCGGGTCGAGGCAGTCGATGCCGGCCCCAACCCAGTGATCTGCCAGCGGAAGCACGTTGCCGTCGCAGTGCTTTACGGTCAGACAGCCCAGCGCCTTGAAGCCTTGTATCGCGCGACGGAACGACGGCAGGATTTGCTCCGCATACACGTCGGGAGGGAAGAGGGGGCCTGCCGCCATGGCGACGTCGTCGGTGGTGGCGATGAACTTCACGCCAAAGGTGCGGACCGCGCGCTCTGCCAGCGCGAGGTTGTAGGTGACGATCCGGTCGAGAAACTCTGCACAGGCTTCCGGTTCGACCAGTGGGGCCATGAGCGCCTCTTCGTAGCCCAGCAGGTCGCGCAGATCCGAGAATCCGTCGCGCACGTTGAACACGATGGCGCGCGTGTCCCCGAAGCGCTCAGCCGCGCGGCGCAACGTGGCGAAACGGTGATCCGCATGCGGGTCGGGGAATGTGAAGTCCAAGTGGCGCGTGACGTCCGAAAGCGGGTGCGCGATAACGGCGGGAATGCAGTCGCCCGTGAGTTGGCGGCGATTCCCCCACTCGTCCCCGAACGTTTGCGCATCACTGAAGCGCTTCGCGTAGTCGGGCCGGATGTTGATGCCGTCGATGTCCAGACGTTCGACCACGTCCAGCGGATCGTCCGAGCCAGTCAGGGCCCGGCCGACAGAGAGGTCGATAAACCACTCGAACGTCGGTATCCGGTCGGGCGTCTCCCTTCGGATCGCAGCGCAAAGGCGTTCTGTTGCGGTCATAGCATGGCTCCTCACTCGGGTTCAGGCGTCAGAGTTCAGGCAGCGGCGAGCGGCTTCTTGTTCTCGGCTTTTTCCTGAACTCCGAACTCGCTCCCACTTTTACTCTAGCGTGGGCTGGGCGAGCCCGCCCGCGAGCTGGGCCTCGCCGCCCGCTTTCTCATACACACCGTAGAACTGGCAGACGGAGTCTAGCCACGTCACGATTCGATTTGTTTCGTCTGCGGTGAGTTTCACATCGTGATGGCCGCTTTGCAGCATCGCATAGAGTTTTGAGGCGCGTGCGCCGAATGCGCCAGGCGTAGTGCGGTAGAACTTCGGCGAGTTCCAATCGCGCTTCGATCCATAGTTCGTGAACCCGTAGGGCTCGGCAAGGTCTAGGAAGGATTTGTAATAGCGGGTGCTTTTGTTCATCCAGCCTTTCACAGACAACTCCGTCACCTCACTGTCGAGCCGCGGCGGTATCTTTTGTCCTGGCTGCGCGGACTTGATTTTCTCTGCGTGGCAGGCCACGCAGTTCTTGTCCAACACCGGTTGCACGAGGCGCGGGAAGCTGAAGGGATTCGAGCCCTCTGGGCCGGGGGTCAACACGGACGGCGCGCGCTTCATGGCCATCGGCGTTGCGGAGGGTGTGCGCTCTGGCGCAACGGTTTTCGGTTCGTGGCAGCCCTGACACGACATCCGCTCGCCAGGCATGAAGGCTGTCGCGGAACGCATGGACTGAACCGCACAGCCGTTGGTGTCCAGCGCTTGGAAGAAGACCTCAACGCCCGCAGGCACGGTGAAGTGCGCGCTGCCGTCCTTTTCCACCGGCACCGTGCCAAGCACCACGCGGGCGAGGTTGACCGAGTCGAACCCTTCGGGAAGTTGGATGCCGATGTTGTGCGGCACTTCTGCCGAAGCTAAGGAAAGTGGATAAATCTGCCATACGCGTAGCGCTGTGATGACGGTGCCTTCAGGCCAGGGCTGCTGACTCTTGTAGATGTCGGCGACCGTCACGGCAGCCATGCCGCGCTCACCGGGTTTGAGCCGCTGCCGCTGTTCCGGAATCACAGGGGGACGCGGCGTCACGCGCAGAGGCATGGGGCTCAGGCAGGCGATTCCGGGGTCGCGGTAGATCAACTCTTTGTTGCCGAAGGCATCCACCAGGTAGAGCCCGAAGACGTGGCGAACGGCTACGTTCTTGACCTCGACTGGCTCGTATGCGCACAGGAAATACTTTTCGCTCAGAGGCCAGGCTGTGCCATAGGTCTGTGAGCCTTTCTGGCTCTCAGGGAAGCCGGCGTCAGGCGTCAGCCGCTTGACAGGTGCCATGGCGTCGTCGTCCTCCACGCGCGGGTCGATGACGATCAGCGAGCCGAAGGCCTGGCCGTGATGTGGCGCGGCGGTGGCTACGAGGCGGTGCGAATTGGGGATCGGACGGGTGTCGAGCTCCATGTCGGCGCGCTTGTAGCGGAACGAGTAGTTGCCGTGGACTGGGCGCGGGTTGCGCCCGTCTGGCGTGGTGACCCACGGGTGATGCGCGGTGCAGCCGTGTCGGTCGATGTAGTCCCAGCGCGTCCAGAGCAGCATGCCGTCGTGCGTCACGGCGGGCGACCATTCGTTGGTCTCGTGGAAGCTCAGGCAGCGGATGTCCGAGCCGTCGGTCGCCAGATCGAAAAGCGTGAAAGTGGGGCAGAAGCGTCCGCAGCGCAGATAGCCGCCGCGCCGTTCGGAGATGAAAGCGATGCGGCCCGCAGGCGTGAAGCAGGGCTGGAAGTCGTTGAACGTGCCGTCTGTGAGCTGCGTGAGCGGCGATCCGTCAGTGCCGACGGAGAAGAGGTGGTAGCAGAAGCCACGTTCCCAGTGACCGTCCTGCGCATGGTTCAAGTGACTGATGTGTTGGCGTCCGCCGGCGCCTTCGACATAGGCGAATGCGATCGTCTTGCCGTCGTAGGAGACGGCGGGCGAGAGCACGGATCCTCCGTCTTTGCCCTGTGTGGCGCGGGTGCCAAATGTCAGCGGTTGGCCCTTCATGCGGCCATTGCTGACGCGCGCGTCGGTCAGCATGTCGCGCAGCGCGGGCTTTGCGCCGAATGGGTCGGAGAGCGCGAAGAGCCCACCCCCAGAGCGCTGTTGTTGGCCGTAGAACTGATCGCAGCAGTGTTCCATCACGCCACGCACTTCCCGCTTGATGAAAAGCAACTCGTTGAAGTCGAGGAGGGGATTGGCAAAGGCAATGCGGCGGCGCAGGGGAAGAAGCAGGTTGAAGAGAGCGCGGCGCCCTTCTAGATTGTCTGGTTTGACCGATGCGGCTTGGGCGCGGAGTGCCTCGAGGCTGCGTCGCTCAGGGGCGAGATCGCGTGCGCCGGGAAGCGCACGCATATCCGCAAGCAGCGAAGCGGTGCGACGCAACAGGATGTCGAGCGGATCGCGGTCGGTGGTGGTGACCAGCGCTTCGGCGCAATAGGTTTCAGGAGCGAAGCTCTCGAAACGCGCTTTTTGCGTCATGTCATACTGCAAGAAAGCCCACTGCCGGTCAGCTTCGCCTTCGGGATAGGCTGCACCCGGCGCGGGCGGCGTGAGCCACTCAGAAGCGCCGTGCGCCAATGAGCACAACCATGCCACACTCAGCACAGTCACTCTTGTCCGAATCTTCATGGCAGTCTCCACGGAAAAGTGATTCGAATGGTGGAACACAGAAAGGCCGGGAGGCTGAATGCACCCCCACTCTTTCAATTTCCATCATTCCATTACTCATAGTATGCCCGATCTCCATGCTAAAGAGAATCCTTCTTCTGGCTTTTACACAAAAAAGTTTCGTTTTTTGGCAAAGGCTTGTTTACGGCCGTATGAAGCGGGTCTATACTCAGCGGCATGAAGAGTGACTGGGTAAGCGTCTTGTTGCCGTGCATGCAGAAGATACGGGACCGGTTTCACGAGACGGTTGGGCTGGCAGTCTTGCATGAGGCCGCAGCGGTGGGGGTTGTCGTTGCTGCGGTTCAGGAGACGGGGCGCTTCGGTTTCAGCCTGTGTGTGGGGCACCGCTTTCCGATCCACACCGGCGCGCCAGCGAAGGCGATGCTCGCCTTTCTGCCGGAGGACCGTTTGGCGCCTTTGTTGAGAAAGGCGACGTTGGGTCGCTTCACGAAGACGACGATCACCTCTCGTCGGGCGTTCCGTAAAGAGCTGTCTGCTATCCGGGCGTGCGGCTATGCACTCGACCGCGCGGAAGAGGTGGAGGGCTGCCACTGCTTGGCCGTGCCGGTGTTTGATCTGGCGGGGCTGCCGGTTGCCGGCGTCTGGTTCACCGGCCCGTCGAAGCGTCTGCCGCTGGACAAGCTTCCGGTTATGTATCCTGAGCTGCGAGCACTCGTCGATGAAGCGCAGCGCGCGGCATTTGTCCAGCTAAAGGAGCGTGACTGGGCTGTGGTGGCTGCTGAGAAGATCGAACGGGCTCGAAAAATTCTGGAGGACGCGCCTCTCAGGGAGGAGCAGGATTTCGTCAAGATGGCGCGCACGCTGGGCATGAGTTACTCAGCGTTTCGTCATGCTTTCAAGACGCAGGTCGGTGTTCCGCCCGCGCATTACCGCCTGTCTCTCCGCATTGCCGCTGCCAGCCGCAGTCTCGAAACCTCGGCGTTGTCCTTGGCTGAGATCGCCGAACAAACCGGATTCCCATCTCCCGCGCACTTCTCGACAATCTTCAAAAAGAAAACCGGTCTTGCTCCCCGCGACTACCGCACCGCGCATCGTTCGTAACGGCAATACGATGGCTCACCGAACAGGCCTTGGGCGGGGAGTCCTGTCACGTGTCTCGCTCAGATGGTTGTTGGGTTTTCCGGGCTTTTGAGCCACGCCACCGCATCTTCGTATGACCGAAAAATCCGGAGGTCGAGCGGCAGGGAGGATGCTTCCACCCGGTACATCTCAAGCTGCGCTTGCTGGTTCTCATCGGCGATAACGATGGCTGATCGCTTCGCTTCGGGAGGTTGGACAAAAGCGAAGCCGATCGCTTCGGAGATTCCTTTGTAATACTCGTATGGAACTTGAACATCCGCTCCAATGATCCATAGATCAGGATGTTTCTTTCCTGGATCCTTCTCGGAGAGTTCGGCTATGACCATCAAAATCTCAAACTTCGAGATGTCCCCATAAAGGCGCACTTCGAAAATGCCGTCCCGTTTCTCAATTTCATATCCCATATACGTTCCACTGTCGCCGGCCCAAGATGAACACGGGCATCAAACCGCAAGCTGCGGATAATCTGTCCGTATCTCGATTCCTGCACGTTCGTTTGCGGAAGTTTGGTGTTTAGCGTCAAGGAAGTCAAGCTGGCTCATGTTGGTTTGCACGAAAGTGAATGACAGTCTCGCGGGCGACTGCAACTTCTGGGCTTGCCTGTCACACGGCCAAGGTTGTGGGTTACCTCTTTGAATAATGTTGCCCCGACACTTGTCATTTCCTTGGGAATATGGTCTTCTGGTTGCGTTTCATGTGACGCGCCTCCAGAACCGACGCCTACGGATTTGCTGTCAGTGCCGATAAGGCAGAGGGGTGATTGTGAAAGAAAATAAGAGTTCCATTGTTGCAGGGTCCGAATATGAGGTGAAGGGGGTATCCATTTGACGCAAGTAACTACTAGCCATTGTGGTCGTCCTCGACGATTTGGCAGAAACCCACCGGCGCGGTGTTCGCCGCCTGCTGAAGAAGCCTGTAAAACAACAGGCCCCT
>Ga0073936_10000135_pt1 | contig 99120 bp, 60 predicted proteins | sample AliMusrvi5mmetaG_FD_87041 | JGI IMG/M metagenome (GOLD analysis project Ga0073936, IMG submission 87041) | Freshwater lake bacterial and archeal communities from Alinen Mustajarvi, Finland, to study Microbial Dark Matter (Phase II) - Alinen... | ecosystem: Environmental > Aquatic > Freshwater >... | reverse complement strand
GGCAACCGATCCGCTGACGCTGGAAATTGGCGCCATGTTGCTCGACGCGCAGGGGCAACTCCTCGCCGGTGCGGCGCCGCTGCGCATCACGCTGGCGGACCCGCTGGGCGTCACGCGCTACGACGTATATCGCGCCACTGACGAGGGGCTCTGCCGCCTCAGCCTGCCGCTGGCCGCCAACGACCCGGCGGGCACATGGACGGTGACCGTGACCGAGTTGCTCAATAACAGCAGTGGCACGGCGACGTTCACCTATAAGCCGGCGCCGCAGTGCGGCGTCCTGGCCGGACGCACACCGCGCGCCGTATATTTCTGGGCGGACAAGGAGAATATCTACCGCTTCTTCCGCGACCAGCGCACCGTGACCATCGTGACCGGCGCCGCGGACTACAACAAGACGGCCGCCGAACGCCTGGCCGCTATCCTGAAACCATATAACGTGAACAGCACGATCATCACCGCGGCGGAGGCCAATAAACCGCGCAGCCTGACACCGGAAGAAGCTAAAACCTGGTGCGGCACCGCGGCGGCCGGGCACCTGAAGCCCGGGCGCGAGAACCCGGCCAGCCAGGTGGGATTTGACCTGCCCGGCCCCACCATTCTCCTCGGCACAGCGCAGGACAATCCACTCATCCTGCACCTCGCCGATAGCAAAGTGCTGCCCTACCCGATCACCGAGGACTTCCCGGGACGCGGACACGGGCTCATCGCCTGGCACCAGCACATCCTGGGGCACGATATCGAGTCGATCACGCTCATCGCCGGGGATGCTGCCGGCATGAACGAGGCGGTGGGTACGCTGTTTGAGCTGGCGGTGGGCATCGATCCGCTCACCCCGCTCGTGCTGCCGGTGGCGAATACCGTCGTCACCGCGAAGCAAGTCGTGCCGGCGCCGCCCGCCGCGAAAATCCTGTGGCAGGCGACGCTGCCGGACACGGTATATCACCTGACGCTGGCCGGCGACGTCATCAGCGCCACCAGCCTCGACGCGACGCAGGTGCTACTCGACGCCGGCGGGAAGGTAAAATCGACGAAGACTGACGTGAAGTTACCCGAACCGGTCAAGATGCTGAAAGACACCACCGCACTGCCCAAGGAAAAACTGCTCCCCGACCTCGCCGTGAAACAGGTGCTCGCCGGCGAGGGCGGCGTCGCAGTGAGTTACTGGGGCGGTACGCTGCAACTCTTCGCTGACGGCGTGGTGAAGGCGCAACAGCGGTTGCCGCGCGACATCACCGCCATGGCCTGGAACGGAAAGACCCTCGTCGTCGGCCTGGCCGGCGGCGATGTGCTTGCCCTGGCCATCCCGTAACCGGAATGCTCGATTTCCCGGCTTGCCGCCCGGCAAGCCGGGAAATCGGGACCGCGTGTAGATTTGGCTCGCTTGTTGAGATCACTTACCAGGCGCTACTTCTGGCGAAAAGTGGGTACAGGCACGCATTTTCAGATCACTATCCTATTTATTAGACACTTTTGCCTGGAAAATGCGAGCCAGTCCCCATTTTTCGCTCACGCTTTCCTATATTTCGCGCCGAAGATAACGCTGTGATTGGCAATGTGCTTTAAACTGCGGATAAAGATCAAACCACAACCGTCACCGATGAAAGGGCTTACTCAAGCCACTCGTGCAACTGTAGTGTTTTAGTGCTATAAAAGCCGAATAGGTAAATCAAGGTGATTCACGGCGTTTGTGCCTGCCACCAAACCTCCCATTTCGCGGCATCTAAACCGAAGTCCTGGCTAGTGAGTGACTTGAGCGTATTCACGGCGACCGAACATTCACTCGGTGCAAATCTCGGGGTTACGCGGGCTTTCAGCAGTGCGATGAGGGCGGCGACGGCACGCCGGTCGCCGATGGCTTTGAGGGCGCGGATGGCATGCTGGACATCACGACCTTCGAACTGTTTCACCAACGGATCAATCGCACGCGGATCACGTAATTTTCCCAGCGCGGCAATGGGGATCAATTTGGCCTTGGAAGTGGGCAGATAGGCGCACAGCGGTTCCACCGCGCGTGTGTCGCCGAGGTTACCAAGCAGCTCCGCCGCTTCCGTCGCGTTGTTCGTCTTGAGCAAACCAATCAATGACTCGACGGCCCGCTTATCGCCCATATGCCCCAGCGTAAGGGCCGCTTCCGCTTGCACCTGGGCATCTGGGTGCACGAGCAAAACAGCAATCGGCGCAGCGGTATTGGGGTCGCCAAACTGCCTTAGCGCGCGCACCGTGGAGATCACTACTTCAGGCTGCGTGTCGGAGAGCGCCGCCACCAGCGGCGTGATGGCTTGTGGATCGCCGAAATTACCAAGGGCGTTTGCGGCGGCAGTGCGCACAGGCGCTTGCTCATCACGCAGTGCCGCAATCAACGGCAGTACAGCAGGCGAGACATCTACCTCGCGGTGAAACACTTTGATGCAGGCAAGGGCAATCGCGCCATTCGTACGCACCAAAGGTTCGGCATCCTTCAGGCATGTAATGAGCGGAGCGACCAGGCGCGCGGATTGCATACACGCCTTCACCTGGCGAATTATTGCTACTTCCGTGTCAACGCGCGCTCGCACGTTGTTCGCCTGGAGCGCAGCAATCCAGCGGGGAATGTTGTCATCGGGAGCTGCTGCCCGGCCCGGCATTACACACAGCAGGTTCAACAGCAAGAGCAGGAAGAGTGCGTTCCAGACGGTGCGGACTAACATCATAATGTAACTCCTATACGCGCAATGTCTTAATAAAACCGTTCGCTTTGCTGCCGTCTAATCCTGCAATGAAATGCGTCTGGACAAACCGAAACAGCCGACTATCTCAAAGTGGGTACAGGCACACATTTTCAGATCACTATCCTATCTCTTAAACACTTTTGTCTGGAAAATGCGCGCCAGTCCCCATTTTTCGCTCACGCTTTCCTATATTTAACGCCGAAGCTCAAACCACAGCCGTCACTTCTGGTGGTGTTCACTCAAACACATACAAATGCTGTTTTGCATGGGCGCTGACCACGCGGTTGCGACCGGTGTCTTTGGCGCAGTTCATGGCGTCGTCAGCGGCGGTGAGGAGGCTTTCGCAGGTGTCCGACGTTTCCGGACAGGCGGCGATACCCAGACTGATGGTCACCTTCAGGCGTTTTCCATCGGGCAGGGAAATGGGGAGGATTTCCACCGCGTAGCGCAGGCGTTCCGCCAGGATGCCAGCCTGGGCCAGTGTGGTCTCCGGCAGCAAGAGCACGAACTCCTCACCGCCGTAACGGGCGACAAAATCGGTGGTGCGCACCGCCTGCTGCAGGCAGTGCGCCACGCTGCGCAACGCTACATCGCCGGCGCGGTGCCCATGCACATCATTCACCAGCTTGAAGAAGTCGATATCGGTAAAGAGGAGGGCGAAGGGTCGTCGATACCGGATGGAGCGCTGCACCTCGGCGTCCAGGCGCTCCAGAAACCGTCGCTGATTCGCAAGCCCGGTGAGCGAATCGGTATAGACCAGGTGTTCACTGGCCAGAAAACGCCGGTGCAACCCCGCAAAGGAGCAGGAATGGTCGAGCACGGCAGTCACCACCCGCACCCCGAGTAAAACCAGGATACACGGCAGCGCCTGCAGGCGCGTGACGACCACCCCGGCGACCAGCATCTTTGCCGGCGTGCCTGCCTGGAGTAGCATCGGCACCAGCAGCAACACGGCCACAGCAGGCAGCAGCAGCGTCGTCGGTGAGGGCCAGGCATCCAAACCGGCCACCGGAGGGTCGTCGCGGGGATAATCTCGTTCATCGCGGGCGGCCGCGGCATACAGCAGGATTCCCATGGCGAATGGCGCGACATACCACCAGGCGACGACTCCCGGGTGCAGGGACCAGAGCGGCATCATGCCGGCAAGGCCGATGAGGAGCAGCGCCGCTCCGGCGAGCACCAGCGCCTGCCCGCGCGCCGCCACACCAGTGAGATGGCGCGCACAGAAAATTTGTACCGTCAATACGCCGAACAGGAGCAACAGCGGCACACCCCAAACGGCCATTTTGGTGAGCATGCCGCCCCCAAAAAACGGATAACCGGCCGGCAAAAGGCGAAAGAGGAGGCCCAGACCCGCCGCCACGACGAGTAACAGCAGATCACTCCCATGTGCCACCCAACCCATGAAGCCGCGCGACAGCGACCCAGGACGCAAATAGAGGGCGAGCAGGAAAGGGGTGATGGCACATAACAACAGCAGAGTTGCCAGGGTGGTGGGCACGCGTACCCGCAAAAGGGCGACACCGAGTAACCAGGATGCCGTTACCAGCGTACAAACGCACATCCCACAAAGCACGAAGATCCAGGAAAGGCGCGTCCGCCGTTCACGACAACCCTTGAGTGTTGGGAGGAGGAGCAGCGTTGCCGCGCCGGAGGCGAGGAACAGCGCGCCATACCCGCAGACAGCATGCCACCGCCCGGAACTGTGGGCCAACGCCAGCACGGTCCCGCCACCATAGCACAGCGTCAGGAAGAGCAAGAACATCCACCGCGGGATTGGCGACAACATCCTTGTTTATTCCATACTAAGCGCGTGTCCCAGAGTCCACACCTTCGCCTGGAGGAAAAAGACACTGCGATCCGAATACGTGGACTTTGGGACACGCGCTATTTACAGGTTGCTACACGACACAGCATAGCGCCATGCGGGCGATCGCCTGCACTTTTCGGCGGATGGTCGGCTCGCACCCCGGCACACTCAGCACGTCGCACTCAGTGCCCAGAATGAACGGATGGCCGACTTCCCGCATTTTAGTTATCAGCACCTGGCTTTGCTGCTGTACCTGCTCGACCGTAATCAACCCGTCGGAATAGAATTGTTTGGAAGGGAGATTACCATAGAGCACGGTGTGCGGCGACACTAACCGGGCATCTTCCCAGAGCTTGCGCGAACTGCCCAGGCTCAACAGCACCGGGTCGAGTTCGGCAAATTTCCGCACGAAATAGTCGGTGAGTTCACCGCAACAATGGAAGATCAAATCGACCTGCCGCTCTTCCAGATATGCTTTCAACTGACGATTGAAGGCCATCACGTAATGGTCAAAGATCTCCGCACCGTCTTCAATCTGATTCGGGGAGAAATACACACGATTGGCCGCCGGTTCGGCGATGAAGATCGCTTTCGCCCCGGCATCAATTTGCGCTTTGACGGAGCGCAGGATCAGTCGGATACCTAATTCCATCACCTGCTCGATGGTGTTGATCTCCTCCTCATCGTCGGCAGACAATCCAGCGCCGGCCAGACAGATGGGGGTGATAGGGTCCGGCACCAGTTTCGTCAACAGCGAGAAGGGGCCGATCGACATGCCCACGGGTAGCAAATCGGTGTGTTCCGCAATATAGCGGATTGAGTCAATATGGGCTTGCAGGCGCGGGACGAACGGATCCTGCAGGTGCTGCTGAAGCGTCGCGAAGGTGTCGGCGGTCGGCGTGCTGGTAAAGTGATAGGCGGCCAAGTCCGCGGCGGGGACACCCAGCATGGTCAGCAACTGAATTTTTTCCAATTCAAGGTCCATATGCGGCAACGCCAGTGGGCTATTGAAGCGTCGCGCGGTTTCCGCCAACACTTCCCCGAGTCGCTGTCCATCCGTCAGGATGGCCTGCGCATCTTCATGCTCATGCAATACCAAATCCGTACCCATCGGCAACGCATGCCCATGCTCCGCCAGTCCGAGATAAAAAGCGCGATCCATAGAAGCCTCCTCCGCCCGCCCAGTGCATGGCGTGATCTAACAATACTATTCTACCCGGTCCACGCCTAATTTGTTTGCACTCTGGTGCGGTATTCATGGGACTTTCAAATCATGCTTTGGTACTCTGGTGAGGAATGAAAAAATGGTGCGGCACATGTGGGAGAATCAGGCCAACTGACCGGTAGAAACGTGAGGACTTGTGCGCGGATTGCTCGCTGACTTCGCACAAAAACGGACGGAGTCGAACTCCCCAGCACCCCGGTAGGCACCGACCAGCGCAATCCTGAATGACTTACAACGTGGTTCGATGCAGGCGCCGGTATTCTCCCGGGGGTCGTCCGGTGAATTTTTGGAAGACTTTCGAAAAATAGCTCTGGTCGCTAAAACCGCTTTCCAGGCCGATCTGAATCAGACTCTTATCGGTGAGTACCAGCAGTTCACGCGCTTTTTCTACGCGCAAATGCGAGAGAAGATCGGTGTAGGATTGTCCGAACGCTTGCTTGACCATGCGGCTGAAGTGGGACGGGGAGAGACAGGCGACCTTGGCCACCTCATCGCGCGAGAGTTCGTCCTGCAGATGGTCCTGCATATATTTCATCGCCATCCCCAGCAGCACGCCTACCGGGTAATGATGCTGCGCTTTGATGGCATCCATGATGCGCTCGAGCATGGACACCAGCCAGGCACACAACTCCTCTTCGGTGTCGATGCGCGCCAACTCGGCAAAGGAGGAGTAGTTGGCGCCTAGCAACTCGGTTGGGTCGCCGCCGGCTTCCACCGCGGTGCGCGACATCATTACGACTAATTCCAAAATAAAACTTTTTAACAACAGCGGCCGATTGCGCCCCATAAAGTAGATGCCCACCAGCACGCGGTTGAGAATCTCACGCGCTGTCGCGCGGTCTCCCCGCTTGATGGCGGTGATCAGCGGCGGCTCTTCGACCAGGTAAATATCGCGAATCGATTGATAATTCTGGTCTTTCAGCTCATGGATTGCTTCCGCGCGTGCTGATTCGCGCTGTGCCGCCAGGCGCCGCATCTCCAACAAGGCCGCATTGGTCAGATTGGCTTCCTCGGCCATGGTGAGCAGTTCAAACATCGCACGCCGGATATCATGGGGTGGTAGCATAGCGGTATCGCCGACGCTGGAGTTGTCTTCCGGCCGCGCGACCACCAGTCCGCCGAGTACGCGCGCGTTCTCCATGACCGGCACAGCCCACACCATTAAACCGCCCGGGCAGAGCAGCACTGACGGTTCACCCCAGCGCACCGCCTCTTCCACGGCTTTCCGTCGGATCGCTAAACAGGCCTCCCCGCCCGCGCATTGTTCGTGGCAGGTAAACGGCGCGGCAACGGCCTGACCGTGTGTATCGATGAGCACACATTCCAGACCCCAGCGCTGTAGATAGCGCTCCGCCAGTGCCCGATATATCGGTATTACGCTGTCCAACGGTTGGGCCACAAAGGTCACCGGCGTCAGCGATTCATGCAGCGAAATGGCCATGGTTTCTTACCTGTTGCCATTTTACTCGCTTTACGGGGAAGAGGACAATATTGAGATGCGATGTTGTCGTGTTGATATTGATGTATGCGGCCACGCCGGAACAGCATTGGTGCAGGAGATCAACACGGTATGCCGAAATCATGGTAGAGCCTATCCCAAAGACCGGCATATTTCCTCGCGGCATCTATTTTGCGCCAAACGTTGTCGCGAAATTCCTACGGATAGTGCATATGACTCCATTCCAGCATCGCTGAAACCCTCAGGAGGCTCGGTACCCATGACGCTCACCACTAACTCTCCGCTCCACGACTGGGAAAACCCGTCACTGCTCTCGCGCAACCGGGAACCGGCGCGCGCCACGTTGTTCCCCTATGTTGATGCGGAGAGCGCGCTGAGCGGCGAACGCGGTGCATCTCCGTATTTTCGATCGCTAAATGGGCGTTGGTCCTTTTACTATGCCGCCGCACCAGACGCGATTCCCACCGGGTGCGAAAAGGTCGCGTATGATGCCGCTGCGTGGGATGGCATCCCGGTACCGGGGAATTGGCAAATGTATGGCTATGGCGTGCCGAACTACACCAATGTGAACTACCCCTACCCCGTCGATCCTCCCTATGTGCCGCAGGAGAATCCCGTGGGAGTCTACCGGCGCACCTTTCGCGTACCTGCGAACTGGCAAGGCCACCAGGTCTTCCTGCACTTCGCCGGTGTCGATTCCGCGTTTTACGTCTACGTAAATGGCCAGGCCGTGGGCTACAGCCAGGGGGCGCATCTGCCCTCGGAATTCAACATTACCTCCTACCTGCAGCCGGGCGACAATCTGCTGGTGGTGCAGGTGTACCAGTGGTCGGACGGCAGTTACCTGGAAGATCAGGATATGTGGCGCCTGAGCGGTATCTTCCGCGATGTCTACCTCCTGGCCACTCCCCATATACATTTATGGGATGCGGGCGTCACCACGCATTTCGATGCCGCCTATGCCGACGCCACACTGGCCGTGCGTGTCACGGTGAAAAACCATGCGTCCCATCCCGTGCAGCTCACTGTAATGGCCAGCCTGCTGGATGCGGAGGGCCATGCCGTGTTCGCTTTGCCGCTGGCCGGTGCGGGCATCGTTGCCGCTGGTGCGGCTGAAGCGTTGACCCTGGACGCGCCCGTCGCCGCACCCCGCAAATGGTCCGCCGAAGAACCTCACCTGTATACATTGCTCCTGACGCTCTACGACCAGGAGGGCCGGACGCTGGAAGTCACCCCTATCACCGTGGGATTCCGGCAAATCGAGATGCATGACAGCCGCGTGTGGTGCAATGGTGTGCCCATCACACTGCAGGGAGTGAACCGTCATGATACCCACCCGGACTACGGACATGCCGTGCCCATGGCGACCATGCATCGCGACATCCAGTTGATGAAGCAGCACAATATCAACTGCGTACGCACCTCACACTACCCGAATGATCCGCGCTGGTACGATCTTTGCGACCGTTATGGCCTGTATGTCATCGATGAAGCAGACCTGGAATGCCACGGTTTCGGCGCCATCGGCGTCATGAATCAGCTCTCTGATGATCCGGCGTGGCGCGATGCTTACCTGGACCGCGCGGTGCGCATGGTGGCACGCGATAAAAATCACCCGAGCGTCATCTTCTGGTCGCTGGGCAACGAATCCGGCTTCGGCCCCAACCATGTAGCCATGGCCGACTGGATGCACGCCAATGACCCGACGCGCTTGGTGCATTACGAAGGCGCGACCGGTTGGAGCACGGAACAGGCGCGTACCGCGACCTGTGTGGATGTCGTCAGCGTGATGTATCCCACCGTGCAACGCCTGCATGACGAAGGCCAGGCCACCGATGACCCGCGCCCCTTCTTTATGTGTGAATACGCGCATGCCATGGGCAACGGTCCCGGCAACCTGAAGGAGTATTGGGCAGCAATCCGGCAATATCCGCGCCTGCTGGGCGGGTGTATCTGGGAATGGGTGGACCATGGCATTCGCCGTCACACGGCAACAGGCGAAGCGTGGTTCGCGTATGGCGGCGACTTCGGCGATCAGCCCAATGACGGCAATTTCTGCATCGACGGTCTCAACTTCCCCGACCGTATTCCGCACAGCGGGTTGACCGAGTATAAAAAGGTCATCGAACCGGTGGTAGTGGAGGCGCTGGACCTTCGCGCGGGTCGGATCAGCATTCACAACCGCTATGACTTCGCCTCACTTCAACATCTCGACGGCGCCTGGCGTGTGCATTGCGACGGCGATATTCTGGCGCACGGCACATTGCCCACTCTGGCGACCCCGGCCGGGAAGGCGCTGGAGGCGACGCTGGATTATGTCCTCCCCACCCCGCGTCCCGATGCGGAGTATTGGCTGGACATCACCTTCACGCTCAAGCAGGATACCCTGTGGGCCATGCGCGGATTTGAAGTGGCCTGGGCGCAATTCGCGCTTCCGGTAGCGGCCACGACCGCGCCGACATTTGCGTTGCGCAACATGCCCGCGCTTGCGCTCGTAGAAACCACAACCACCTTCGACATCCAGGGGGACGATTTCGCGCTGGTCTTTGACCGGATTCATGGAACCCTGGCGTCATGGAGCTACCAGGGGCAAGCGTTGCTCACCGCCGGCCCACGCCTGTCTGTATGGCGCGCCCCCACGGACAATGACGTCCACATCGCACAGCAATGGCGCCAGGCGGGGTTGGACCGGTTGCAGCAACGGGTGGAGCGTGTCTGCCTGGAGAAGCAGGTAAGTCAGGCCGTACGCATCATCGTCGATGCGGTCTATGCACCCTTCGCATTGGCGCCGGCATTTTCCTGCACGTACCGCTATACCATCTATGGGTCAGGTGACATCCTGCTGGAGACGCACGTCGTTCCACGCCGTGATCTGCCGCCGCTGCCGCGCCTGGGTGTGCAGCTTCGTCTGCCCGGGGTCCTTGACCAACTGGCCTGGTATGGCCGCGGCCCGCACGAGAGTTATCGCGACCGCCAGGAGAGTGCCCGCGTTGGACGCTATGCCGGCACGGTACAGGCGCAATATATCCCCTATGTCATGCCGCAGGAGCATGGAAACAAGACCGACGTGCGCTGGGCGGCAGTGACCGACGCCTTCGGTCTGGGCGTGCTGGCCGTGGGGATGCCGCTGCTCAATGTGAGCGCCTTGCCCTTCACCCCGGAAGAACTGACCGCTGCACGCCACACCTACGACTTGCACCCGCGTCAGGAAACGATTCTGCACCTGGACATCGCGCATAACGGTCTGGGCAGCCAAAGTTGCGGTCCCGGCCCGCTGGACCAATACCTGCTGCAGGCTGTCGAGACCACCTTCAGCCTTCGCCTGACCCCGTGCAACACCGATGCCGATTCACCGCAGCGCTTGAGCAAGCGGGTGCTGGAAATAATATAGGGAGATATTTCGCTTGCGAGAGTCTTGCCCTTACACCAAACCTGAAGTTTAGCCCTTTTCAATAATGCTGTTCCAGACGAATGTCAGCACGCAATTTGGCGCGCGAGGGTAAACGCGGCAACCGGTCGAAGTTTCCGAGAAATAACCGGAGACAAAAGGGCTACACTCCAGGGACCAAGCGGAAGCGAAGGTCCTGATTATGCTACCCCGCTATTTCAAAGCGCATAAAACGGATCAACGCGGGAGATATCCGGAACAAGCCGGTTGCCGAGGAGGCCGCAATGAGTTGGTGCAAGCATGTCGCAGACGCACTTTGCGTACTGGCATTCATATTTTTATCAGCCGGGGTGTTTGGCGCTACGCCGATACAGGAGATGAGGCCGATGAAGAGTATTCGCGATTTCGGGATATTGCCCACGAACACGCCGGCGGAGAACGCCCACCGGTTGCAGGAAGCCATTGACTGGGCGTCCCCGCGGGGTGCGGCGCTGTTTGTTGAGCCTTCCGAGGACCCCTATCCGGTGGCCGGCGGCATTGTGTTGCGGCAGAATGTCTCACTCATTGGCGTACACGGGCCGGTGGGGCGCGGCACCCGCCACCCTAACAAGCCGCAACCGGTGGGTAGCGTCTTTCGCATCGAGGACGACGCGCACCCCTTTCTCACTGTCGAAGGGTCCACCCAGGTGCGCGGCATTCAATTCTGGTATCCCAAACAGACGCTGACCGACCCGGCAAAGATCATCCGATATCCGCCGACCATCCAGGTCTCCCATGACAAAGCGACGTTCGGCGTCACGCTGTCCTGCCTGACCTTTTACGGCGAGTATCTCGCCATGGATTTCAACGCCGTGCCCCAGCATATCTGCGAGCAGATCCTCTTCGAACATTGCTACGGCTATCCGTTAAGCGGACAATTCATTCGCATCGACTATTGCTACGATATCCCGCGCCTGCTCCACTGTCACGTCAACCCGGCAAATCGGCGCTACATCGACGGCGATTATGGGCGCGCAGTGATCGATGCGGTGGTAGCCACCGGCGGTTTTGCCTACGCGATCAATCACACGGATAACGCGCAAGCGATCGATCTCTTCACCTTTGGCACCCACGGCGGCATCTATCTCGGCCCGGCGACCTATGGACAACTCACCAATTTCAACTTCGATTGCGTGAAGGTCGGCATCCACAAACTTGGTGATAATGCCTTTAACCGCAACTGGCAAATCGCTCAGGGGTCGATCATTGCCAACGCCGGCACGGTGGCGACGGAGATCCATCCGATCATTATTGACGGTCTGGGACATACCAGCCTGAGCAATGTCGAGGCCTTTTCCGGGGATAACGGCGCGCTGCCCAATGTCAAGCACTCGCAAGACTACCTGCTGGTGCGCGGCAATGAGCACCTCACCATCAGCCTATTCGGCTGCCGCATGCGGAATTATGTTGGGGAAGCCATTACGTGCAACAACCCGCATGCCGTCATCCAGGCCGTTGCCTGCATCGACCGGGATGAGCAACCATTTACCGTCTCACTCCCCGCGAAATAAGTAGCGCCTCCGGTGTAATCGCAAATTTCCACCGGAGGCGCTAAGTAGAGCGTGTCCCAAAGTCCACGTATTTGGATCGCGAGTGAATTTTTTTGTCAGACGAGGAGAGAATTCCACACTTTATCGAAGGGAGATAAACGTGTAATTCTCGACAAAGCCCTGGCGGAAAAAGACACCGCGAGGCGAATGCGTGGACTTTGGGACAGGCTCTAAGTAGGACGATATTCGCTTATTCCCGCCGGTCAATGACCCGGGTGGCGACGTCGGCGGCCAGGGTGTCGAGGGTATGCGACTCCACAAGGCGGATATGCGGACTGAGATCGGTTTGCTCATGCAGACGTTCGCGGATGCGTTGCTCGAGGGCCAGTATTTTCCCCGGGCTGTCCATGGCCTGCCCGGGAACGAGTTCGACGAGGATTTCTACGTCGTCCAGCCCGCCTTTCCGTTCAACCACGATCAGATAGCGCGGGTTACCGCCTTCAATTTCCGCCAAAATGGCGCCGACCAGCGCCGGGGGCAATGTGCGCCCGCGCACAAAGAGCAGGTTGTCGGTGCGGCGACTCACGCGCGCCATGCGCACCAGCGTGCGCCCGCACGCACACGGACGGGTGTCCAGCCGTGTAAGATCGCGCGTGCGGAAGCGGATCAACGGCAGCGCCTCGCGGGTGAGCGAGGTGAGCACCAGTTCCCCTTCCTCGCCGTCGGCGACCGGGGCGCCGCTCTCCGGGTCCACCACCTCGGCTAGGAAATGATCTTCCACCACATGCAACCCATTGTGCGCGACACACTCGCCGGCAATGCCCGGCCCGCCGAATTCGGACAGGCTGTAGTGGTCAAAGGCCGTCACCCCGAGAACCGTGTGCAGCGTCTGACGCAGTGACTCCGGCCATGGTTCGCCCCCGAGGACGGCCACACGCGCCGAAAGCCGGCGTAAATCCAGCCCCATTTCGCCGGCGGTCTGCGCCAAATGCGCGGTCGCGCTGGCCGCGCCGACCAGCGCGGTGCTGCGAAAATCCTGCATGATGGCAATCTGCTGCGGCACGTTGCCGAAGGCGGCGGGAATGACCGAAGCGCCGATGCGCTCCGCCCCACCATGGAACCCCAGGTTGCCGGCAGACGATTCCGCACTATAGATGAATTGCACGACGTCGTCATGGGTAATGCCCGTCGCGGCGAGCAAGCGCGCCACGCGGTCATGCCAATGACGCAGGTCGTTACGCGTGAAGGCGCACACTGTGGGTCGACCGGAGGTTGTCGACGCGTGATGCAGGCGTACCACCTCGCGCAAGGGGACCGCCAACAAGTCGTAGGGGTACCCCTGGCGCAAATCGTCGATGGTCGTGAAGGGCAAATGCCGTAAATCCACCAGGGTCTGGATATCTTCCGGCGCCACATGCATATCATCGAAGCGTTTACGATAGAACGAGACATTTCGAAACGCGCGGAAAAGGCTGGCCTGCAGCCGTTCCAACTGCACCTGGGCCAGGTCATCCCGGTCTTGCGTCTCCGAACTACGGTCCCAAATCATCAGGTCATTCCCAGACATCGCGATAACCTTTCCCCAGGTACGCGCGTTGCACTTCGCGGTTCCCCAGCATCTCGTCTGCGGTGCCTTCCATCACAATACTGCCGTTTTCCAACACGTACCCCCGATCGGCAATGCGCAATGCCCAGCGGGCATTCTGCTCGACCAGCAGCACCGTCAACCCCTGAGTGCGCAACGCGCCGATAGCCGTAAATATCTCCTCCATCACCAGCGGGGCCAACCCCATGGACGGTTCATCGAGAAGGAGCAACTTCGGACGCGCCATCAGTCCGCGCGCAATCGCCAGCATCTGTTGTTCGCCACCCGACAGCGTGCCCGCGTGTTGGGTTAATCGTTCGCGGAGCCGTGGAAAGAGGCTGGTCACCTGCTCGAGGTCTTCGTGGAGATGTGCCCGCTTCGTCGCCCCGGACAACGCATACGCCCCCAGCAATAGATTATCCCGCACACTCAAGGGTCCGAACAACTGCCGGCCTTCCGGCACCTGACTGACACCCAGGCGTACAATGCGGTCGGCGGAGCAACGCGCGATCTCCTTGCCCTCAAACAGAATCGTCCCTTTACGCGCCGGCACAATACCGGAGATGGTGTTCAGCAGCGTGCTCTTCCCCGCGCCGTTGGCGCCGACCAGCGTCACCACTTCTCCGGCATGAATATGCAGCGACACCCCATGCAGCACCATGGTGTTGCCATACCCGGTCATGACACTGGCAATTTTAAGCATGCACCGGCTCCTCGCCGAGGTAGGCGGCAATCACCAATTCGTTGCGCTGTACGTCGCCCGGCGACCCTTCGGCAATCTTTTCGCCGTGATCCAGCACCACGACTTCATCGGAAATGCTCATCACCAGGTCCATGTCGTGGTCGATGATGAAGATCGTCACACCGGTGTCTCGGATGGCGAAGATCAACTCTACCAGCGCTTTTTTCTCTCGCGTGGAAAGGCCGGAGGCGGCTTCGTCCAGCAGCAACAAGGTTGGTTCGGTGGCCAGCGCCCGTGCAATTTCCAACAAACGTTGCTGGCCAAATGGCAGGTCTTTCGCCGGCTCATCGGCCAGCGTGTTGAGCCCGACCATCTCCAGGTAGCGCGCGGCATCCGAGCGAATCTGCTCTTCCTCCCGCCACATGCCTGGTAAGCGCAGAGCGGCAGACAACAGACCGGCACGGCTGCGCAGGTGACGGCCTACCATCACATTTTCCATGGCGGTCATGCCGGCAAAGAGTTCGACGTGTTGGAAGGTCCGGGCGATGCCCCGCGCCGCGATGCGATGCGGCGCCAGTCCGTGAATCGGCTGGCCGTGCAACAATATCTGGCCGTCGCTGGGAGGAATGACCCCGGATATCATGTTGAGCAGCGTAGTTTTCCCGGCGCCATTCGGACCAATAAGCGCTTTGATCTGCCCGGTCGATATTGTGAAACTCACATCGTTGACCGCGACCAGACCGTCAAAAACCCGTCGTGCTCCGCGTACCTGCAACAACGTCTCACCGGTGTTGCGTTGCTCGGTAATCGTCATTGCATCCCCCCTTCCGGCGCGGGTAGGCGCGCCGGTGCGGTGGCGCGCCGGATTTTCCGCCGCAACACGCGCTGGATGATATCCTGGAGGCCGCAGACCACACCACCGGGCATAAAGATCATCACCAGAATAAGGATCAGGCCGTGAGCAATGACATCAATATCTTTGAAGGGCAAGTTGCGCAACCACTCGATAAGTAGCGTGATGGACGCCGCGCCCAGCGGTGCGCCCCAGATACTGGCCATACCGCCGATCACCACCATCACCACCAGTGATACCGAGATGTGGAAGCCGAAAGTGGTAGGGTTAATGAAGTTCACCACATGCGCATACAGGCTGCCGGCCAACGCGGCATAAACCGCGGAGAGCACAAACACTTGAATTTTACTGCGGGCAATATCCACGCCTAAGGCCGCGGCCGCCATCTCGCTGCCGTGCACGGCGCGCAAGGCGCGCCCGATGCGTGAGTTCACCAGATTCGCCGAGATGACGAGCACCAGGATCGCGATGCCCCAGACCAGATAGTAGTGCCTGATATCCGAGTCGAAGACCAGCGTCCCGATAGCCAATTTTGGAATGCTCTCAATGCCGGAAGTGCCCTGGGTGACTGCACTCCATTGCTTCATCACAATGAAGACGATCCAGCCAAAACCCAATGTCGCCATCGCCAGATAATGACCGCGTAGGCGCAGGCAGGGGATGCCGATCAGCAGCGCGACCAGCGCGGTCAACAGCAGACCGCACACCAGTGCCAGCCAGGGCGACCAGTGCCATTGCGTGGTGAGAATCGCCGATGAATAGGCGCCGATGCCAAAGAACGCGGCGTGGCCCAGCGAAATCTGGCCGGCGTACCCCATGAGCAGGTTCAACCCGACAGCGAGGATGGTATAGATCGCGACGAACACCAGAATACTGAGCCAGTAATTGTTATGCACGACCAGCGGGAGAAGCCCCAGCAAGATGACGCCCAACGCCGTAAGGGCGATCCGATAGGGGGTGGGTAAGACAGTCATTCGCGCACCGCCTTCCGGCGCAGCAGCGCGAAGATGCCGTTCGGGCTGACGAAGAGTACGACAAGCAGGATAATGAACGCGAATGCGTCTTTATACTCTGACGAGATGTACCCGGCGCCGAAGCTTTCCATCACCCCGAGGAGCAACCCGGCAACAATGGAACCGGGGAAATTGCCCAGTCCGCCGACGATCGCCGCGGCGAACCCCTTCATGCCAATCATGCTGCCCATGTCGTACTGTCCGCAGCTAATCGGCGCAATGGCCGCGCCAGCCAGCGCGCCCATTGCCGCGGAAAGCGCAAAGGCGCCCATTACCAGGCGTGATACATTGACTCCCACGAGGCGCGCGCCGTGTTTGTTAACGGCAACCGCACGTAACGCCTTGCCGACCATAGTGCGGTTGAAAAAGAGCGTCAACCCCAGTACCAGCGCGGCAGTAAGTCCCATCACCCAGAGCTGTTGCTGCATGATGACGACCGGCGGGGCCTCGGTGGTGTGGGTAAGCCACGACGGCAGCGTCCACATCAGCGGATCACCCGCGGTAAAGGGCGGCAGGGAGACGGCATCTTTGCCCCACAGGTTACTCGCCAGTCCCTGGAGCAGCATGGACGCGCCAACGGTGATGATAATAAGGGAGACCGGAGAGGCCCCATTGCGCGGGCGCATGAGCACCCAACCGAGGATAATTCCACACAGCATGGCCAGCACTACTGCTACCGGCACCGCGGCGTAGAGCGGCCAATGCAACCCGCTGACCAGCCAGTAGCTGATCATCGCTCCCAGCATTACAAATTCACCCTGGGCGAAGTTCACTACTTCCGTGGAGCTGAAAATGATGGTAAAGCCGATCGCGACGATGGCATAGGTACTGCCCAGCGCCAGCCCGGAGACCAGAAATTGGAGGATATTGGAGATGCTGCCCATACTATAGCCAACCTGTTGCCGGGAGTGGCGCGACGGTGTGTGTCGATCTGGTGAGACTTTTCCATAGCCCGCATTATTCATGAACACATGAATAATGCTACAGCTAGCCGAAGCTTTATTCGCTTCGCGAATAAAGCGGGATAGTGAAGCCTGTCCCAAAATCCATGAATTTGGGACAGGCTTCAGCAGGCACTGGATACCGGCTATTTCGCCAGCGTCCACTTTCCATCTTTGATCACGACCATGGCGAAAGCATCTTTGGCCAGGCCGTTATGGTCCTCTTTGGTAAAGGAGAAGACGCCGGAGATGCCCACGTAATGCGCGCGTTCCAGCTCTTCGCGAATCTTCTCGCGATTCGGGCCGACCTTTTTGATCGCCTGCACGATCAGATTGAAGGCGTCAAAGGCATGACCGCCAAAGGTATCGGCATCCCGGCCATATTCCTGTTGGAACGCTTTGTCATATGCCAACAACACCTTCTTCTGGGAGTCGCCGTTGGAAATCGCGCCAGTGACGAGGAGTTTTCCAGCGGGGAAGATGACATCTTCGGCCGCGGGGCCGGCCAGTTCAATGAACTTATGGTTGGCGACACCATGACTCATAATGACCGGCACTTTGATCCCAAGCATCTTCGCGTTCTTGGCCACAATCGCCGGACCAGGATTTGTGCCCCAGCAAACAATCGCCTGGGGATTGGCGCCGCGGACGCGCATGAGTTGCGCGGTCATATCGGTATCTTTGTCGCCGAAGCTCTCGGTGGCAACGATGGTCACTTTCGCCTTCGGAGACTGCAGTTGCAGTTGTTGTTTACCGGAATCGCCAAATGCGTTGGACACGGAAATCACCGCGATGTGATTGAGGTGTTTCGCCTTGCAGTAATCGAGCACTTTCGCCACCGCGTGTACGTCGCTTTGCGCGGTTTTAAAGATCCACGGTTTCACCGGAGAGACGATTTTTACGCCCGCGGCACAGGAGACCATGGGCACTTTCGCCGTCTCGACGGTCTCCGCGGCCGCCAGGGTGGTGCCGGTCTGGCTGGGGCCGATAATCGCCAGCACGTTGTCCGATTCGATGAGTTTCTTTACACGCAACAAACTGGTGGGTTCATCACTCCCATTGTCATAAATGACGACTTTCACCGGGTGTCCCTTGATGCCGCCGGCAGCATTGAGCTGTTTCTCGAGCATCAAAATCGTATCGCGCTCCGGAGTACCGAGGGGCGACGCCGGTCCGGTGATATCGAACACCGCACCGATGATATACGGTTCGTTGGCGGCATGCAGCTTGGAACCCGTGCCAACCAGGAGGACGAGGGCGGTAGCCAGCATGACCATTGCCGGCCAGAAAGAGGTACGCATCTGTTTGCTCCTTACCGAGTGAAATGTGCCAGGTGCAGAAACAATAACTTGAGGTTTTACAATTACCTCACTTAATAAGTAGTAATTATACAGAGACGAATCAAGCGTGACAAGAGCCTTGCCCATATTCATCGGCTATGTTATAGTATTTGACACTATATCAATATGATTGCATTTCAGTCGGCTGCGTGATTTTCCCCTTTTTTACCTCTATCGCCATCATCGTTGGGGAGTCACCGACGCTGGTAATTCGCGAATTTCGCTCTTATGGCGGTGATTGAGGACGTATCATGTTCAACGTATTGGTGATCCATGGACCGAATTTGAATATGCTGGGACGGCGTGAACCCGAGATTTACGGGCAGATCGGCCTGGATGATATCAACATGCAGATGCAGGAACTGGCAGAGGAACTGGATTTCGAACTGCAGTTTCTGCAATCCAACAGCGAAGGCGACATCGTCACTGCGATCCAGGATGCGGTCGTCTGGGCCAACGCCCTGGTGATCAACGCCGGCGCCTATACGCATACCAGCCTGGCCATTGCTGACGCCATCCAAGCGGTGCGGTTGCCGGCGGTGGAAGTCCATTTAAGCAATATCTATGCCCGGGAATCGTTCCGCCACCACAGCTACCTGAGTCATGTCTGCATCGGACAAATTTGCGGCTTCGGCGCGACCAGCTACCTCCTGGCCCTCCATGCATTGGCGAACTATTCTCCCACGGGATTCTCGGATTAAGGATGCGGCGTGATGGCGACTCGGCTCGAACAACTGCGCGCGGCACTTCAAGCGACGGACCTTCCGGGTTTGGTCGTCAACAACCCTGACAACATTTATTACCTGTCCGGCTTTACCGGGTCTGCCGGCATGCTGCTGGTCACCGCGTCCGCGCAACTCCTGATCAGTGACTTTCGCTATACCTTGCAGGCTGCCGCGGAAGCACCTGAGTGGACATTCGTGCTGGCACGAGAATCTGTGATCGCCATGGTCTGTCAGGTTATGGCAGACGATGGACTGCACCACGTCGGCTTCGAGCCTGACGCTGTCACAGTCACCCAATTTGACGCGCTAACGGCTGATGACGCGGATCATTCCTTGACCTTTGTCCCGGCGCCAAACATCGTGGAAACTCTACGTTTGGTGAAGGACGCGGAGGAAGTGGCGCGCATCCGCGCCGCGGTGCGGGTGACCGATGCCGCATATGCCCACCTGCTGACACTGGTGCGCCCCGGAGTCACCGAACTTGAATTGGCGTTGGCCGCGGAATGGTATATGCGCACGCACGGCGCGTCGGCGGTGGCGTTCGAGATTATCATTGCCGCCGGACCCCATAGCGCCCTGCCCCATGCGCAACCGCGTCCCGTCGCGCTGCAGCCGGGTGATCTGGTCGTTGTTGACATGGGCGCGCGCTGCCAGGGATATTGCGCGGATATGACGCGCACCTTTGCCGTGGAATATGCTGGCGCAACGGCACGAGAGATTTACCGCATCTGCCGGGAGGCACAATTGGCCGGCCTGGCGCAGATACACGCCGGGATGAGTGGTCGCGATGCCGATGCCGTCGTACGCCAGGTGATTACCGATGCCGGCTATGGGGAAGCCTTTGGTCATGGGACGGGACATGGCGTCGGGATCGCGGTTCATGACGCGCCGCGGTTGAGCCGGTATACGGAGGATGTGCTGCCCACCGGCGCCGCGGTTACCGTAGAGCCGGGCATTTACCTTGCGGATGTCGGGGGAGTGCGCATCGAAGACCTTGTCCTGGTCACTGACACGGGCGTCGAAATCCTCACCGCGACGCCAAAACCGGAGGAATTGCCAATTATTTGCTAACCCACAATATTCATGAGCACATGAATGACACAAACTCATCGACGCCTCGTGACAGGAGTGCCTGGCGGCATAGTACTGGGACACGATGCGCCTGGAGAAGGTGAAAAGATGTCGCAACACATACTGGTGGTAGATGATGAGGAAGATATCCGGCAACTGGTCGCCATCATTCTGGAATCTGACGGTTATCAGGTAACCCAGGCCGCGAACGGCGACGAATGCCTGAACGCCCTGGAACGCCTGACGTGTGATGCGCTGGTGTTGGATATTATGATGCCGAAGATGGACGGTTGGGAAATCTGCCGCCGGATAAAAAGCCATCCGCGCACGAAATCATTGCCGGTGCTCATTCTGACCATCCGCAGCCAACCACTCGACCGCGTCATCGGCCTGGAAGTCGTGCATGCCGACGCCTATCTAACCAAACCCTTCGAACGCCGTGAATTGCTCGATACGATGAAACGCTTGCTGACTCCTCCCGCGTTACCGTCATAGTCACTGTATGGAACAGGGCGGGAGCCCGGCCTCTCCTGGCCGGGCTCCCGCCCTGTTTCATACAGTGACTAACTGTGAGGGGGCAAATTTATGTACGTTCTTCTTTCGGGAACTTTCATCTGCTGCATATCGATCTCGGGTTGCGGTCCTGCTGCTTCTCCACAACCACGTCGATTCCCGCCATGCTGCGGATAGAGCGCATTCCATCCTGCACCAACGACAATCGACCTGCGGTTTCCCGCGGGTCGATTGTCGATAATTGGTCGGGGCGAGAGGATTTGAACCTCCGACCCCCAGTACCCCATACTGGTGCGCTACCAAGCTGCGCCACGCCCCGATGTGAAAATAACTATAGCACACCGCTCTTCCAGCGTCAAGGCGGTTTGGTGCTATGGATGGTGCGCGTTTTCCGAAGGCGCCGCGGCATCCGCCGGCACCCCCAGGCGTGTTTCCCAGGATTCTCCGTTGCGGGTGACGGTTACCGGACAGGGCGCCAGTACGCGGTCCATCCGTGCCGGACGCGGAAGGTCGCGCGGGTCGACCCCAAGCGGGCGAATGTTCAGACTGCCGGCGACGGCCAAGCGCGCGCGCTGTAGCCCGGTGAGCGGCGCCCCGGTTGGCAACGCTACCAAGGCCTCGAGCGCGTGTTGCAGCCCCTCCTCATCACTTGCGGTGGCGAGGACGGCGTCATCACCACCGTGAAAGGGAGACGCCGCGTAGCGCAGCGACGGTCGGGAGACACCCGTTGTCAGTGCGTCCAGATAGCGATTCTCCCCCGGCAGTCCGAAGAGGAGTAAGCGTCGCGTGATGACCACCCCCGACGTTGGCTCCCAGGTGGACGGCGTGCGGTCCCCCGTCACATTAGATACGCGGTACGGCTCCCCGACCGCCCCGCCACTCAATACCGTCGCACGGCGCGCGAGTTGCTCCGCAGTGAATTCCCATCCTACCGGCATGGCGATGATCGGAGGCGCTTCCCAGATTTCGGTGTGGATACCCCGCCGCAGCAGTTGCGCCGCCAGTGTCTCCGCTTGCGCCCGGCGCGCGTGTTGCGGCGGTTCGAGCAGGATGGTGAGGGTGGTGTCCGGCGCCAGGAATTGCCCGATGGCGCGCGCGTCTTCCGGCGTCACCGCGACGTTTGTCGTATCTTCCGCCACGGGTTGCGGACGACCACGCGCGGGAAAGACCTGGATTATGGTCTCCGCGGTACGACCGGAGAGCCCTTCGGTAACACGCACCAGGTACCGACCGGGGAGATCCGCCGCAGACAGCGCCAAACGAAGAGGTGGTTGTCCAGCGCCGATCGTCATCTGGCGGCTCGCTCGCAACTGCCCATGGGGGTCGCGCACCTCCCACGCCGCCGGCGCCAGTGCCTCCAACGGGTGTTCCTGGGCGCCCAGTAATTGCGCGGTGAGAAACAACTCCTCACCAACACGCGGCGTGGGCGAGGCACTCACGCGAAGACCGTCGATTGGCTCCGGCAGCAAGGCATAGAGATGGACGCAACAGGTACGGCAGTCAACGATAAATGTATTGTCCGCGCGAAGAGGCACATCTTTCCCATTGAGCAGGTCATACACCACCGCCGGTTTGGCCGTGAGATGAACCACTGTTTGTATCGGCGCGCCATCCTCTGCCTGCATCACCAGGTAATGCGCGCCGCCGCCGGTCAGCCAGGAGAGCGTGATATGTTCCCCGTCCGCATAACCGGGTGTGGTGCATAACGGCGCAAGCGCTTGCCGGAGTGCCGGCAGGGCGCGCGCCTCCTGCTCCGGTTGGAAGCGCAGACCAGAGATGACGACCGCACCGGGTAAGGCCAGCGTCGTCTCTTCGTCGGTGATAATCTTCCCTCCCCCTTGCCCCCAGGCCACAAGACGGGCCATGACCGCCGGCGGCAGGGCCGCCGTCTGACCGGCAACGCAGAGCACCGGAAAGCGTGTCAACTCGCCATTGAGGATCGCCTCTTCCGTCAGCAGCGCCGGCGGGTACTGGCAACGCGTGAACCACGCATACGGCAACGATAGCAGACTGGCAGGCGCATGCAGGGACACCCGTGCCGCATTGGCCCCACATATCGCTTCCGTGCGCGACACCAGCAACGCCGCCGAACAGAGCGGTTTACATCTGGCGAACAGCGGTCCGACGCGCCGCAGGAACGAAAAAAGGCTCCCCACTTTCTCGTCATGCGTCGCGGTTCTGGAGAGCGTCTCCAGCGCATAATCCAGACCATCACACCCCTGCGCGAGGGCGGCCATCCCCCCGCGCAACAGGCTTCGATAGGGATCAGCGGGATCGATCCGCAACGCCGACCACACGGGTTGACGCGGGTTATAGATCGCGCGCGCCGCCAGCCCGAGTGGTAGAGCGACTCCGTCTTCACACACCTGCACATCTACCCCCTGGAAGAGGTGCCGTGGGTCGCGGTCGGCCAGAGTATCGATGCCGCGGGATGCCGCAAGGGCCAGCGTTGGATCAAGGCGGCGCAACTCATTGTGGTCGCGCCCATCGAGGCGTGCCCAGATATCGGCCAGCCAATCTGCGCGCAGTCGTTGCTCCGCGCACTCCCGTTCTGCGGCGGGCAGGCGGGCCGTCAGCGCCAGGTCGCCTGCCCGGTCATGCTGGAAAGCGTCCTCCTGTGCCGTCTCCAGACGCGCAGTGAATGCAGGGGGTAGCGTATTTTGCGCCACTTCCCGCACCGTTGTCACGCCGCTATCCGATTCGATCCCCAGTGTGGTGGTCCTTGCGCGCCACTGTGCAGCGGTCTGGACGACAGCCCGGCGCACCGGATCTTCCGCTTCCGGCAGTGTATTGGCTTTCATCGCCGGTATCCCGACGGGCGCCAGACTCGTTAAAGAGCCGATATGTGCCGCCGCCAGGCGTTCGGGCCAGAACGTGCGGGGATAATTCAGCGCGATCACCTCTGGTGCAAGCGATGCTGCGGGGAGCGCCAACACGGTTGCTAAGGCGGGGGTCATTGGGAGGGCTTCGGGCTCCCACTGTGCAGTGCCACGCACGACCGTGGGCCAGGATTCGCGGTCAGCGCCGAGAGACTTGATTTCCCCGGCGGCGCAGAGCACAAACGGTGAGACGGCTTCCGGCGCCGCCAGTGTGAAGGGCCACTCTGCTTCCGCCCGCCCCCAGGAGACAGCAACACGGTATTTCCCGGGTCGCAACTGCCCCCCGCGGATGATCGCGCGTGCTTCCTGGCGGAAGACGCCGGCCGGGCAACGGACCGATACCGGGTCACCGACAGCAATTCCTGCCTCATCACGCACGGTAAATGAGACGCTGGCACTCGGAAGCGGATCAGCACTCTTCAATATCGCGCACACGGGAATCTCTTCCGGCGCATAGTAGTATGCGCGCCCTTCCGGGCCGGCCAACGAGAGGCATGGCGCGGTGTCCTGGATTACCAGATACGTTTCCCCGCAGGTAAATGGCCGGAGATCCGTCGACGCGCGCGTCAATGCCGCGGGCTCCTTCTCCTCGACTACGACCCGCAAGCGATAAACACCGGCGGGCAAGCGCGAGGTATACAGGGTTGTCTTCTCTTTCCCAACGTGCAACGGTACCGGCAACCAGGTGACCGGCGCGTGCGCGGCACCGGCGACGAGGCGCGCGACACCGGCGAGATAATGGCCAGGCGGCATCAGCGGTTCCCAATGTCCGGCAAGATCTTCGCCGACATGCAGGGTGCGCTGTGAGACACGCAAAGCATAATGCAAAACCTTTGGCGCGGCGCCGGGGATCTCGCCAGGGGCATGAGTGGCAAAGGTGAGCATGCGCTGACCAGCCTCAGCCGCGACTGGATCGGCGGAGAGCAAGCGCAGATGCACCGTCTCACCGGATTTCAGTCCGGCGGTCAGACGAATTCCGGGGGCATCCGACGCCCGTGTCCAGGCGGTGGTGAGTATGCGCGCCGTAGGTACCTGGACCGCCACCGCCAGGCGCCCATAATGGACTGCCATGTCGGTGACCCCAATAGCGGTTTCCGCGGCGGGCCAGAGCAACGGTTGGTCCCCCCCCTCTGTGGTGCGCACCACGCACGGTCCTGCCGGCAAAGCGAGACGCAGCACATAGGAAGGATGTGGCCCGGTGATGGTGATATCGCACCCCGCATCGCTGACGCGTAAGCGCACATTATCACCGCTGCCAGTGACGCTTTCCACAACCGTCGCGTCGCCGTCTTCGTGAAACGCCAGCAGCAGATCTTTGGCGAGGGGAAAAATCGTCGCTTCAGCAGGCGGCAAGGTTAGCGAGATGGCAGCGGTGAGCTCGGGAATCGTGGGGTCAGTTTGATTCTCTTGCGGTTGATAAGAGGCCAGGCGGAGGAGGGCTCCGGTCTGCTTCTCCACCTGCACGGTGAACGCCGGCCGACCGGAAGTGGTGATTTGCCAGTAGGTGCTACGGTCGCTGACCAGCGGTGGAGCCGCGAAGGCGACCAAACCCCAGGCCCACGCCAGAAGTACTATTCCGATTCGTTGCCGCACCTGCATACGGGAGATTGTAGCCCGCGGTCCGATGCCCGGTCAAGTTTCGGTCCCGCATATATAACCCGCGCCACCCCGAAACGGGGTGGCGCGGTGCGCAGGATTTGGATCGTTCGCGATTACTTGTAGCCGAACTTCAAGTTGTCAACGTAGGAAATGCTGCTCGGGCCTTCACAACTATACCAGATGAGGGCATTGGGATATTTCCAATCAGTGCCGGAGACCGTGGTGGACACCGGATCAAAGCTCCCGAAGGTGCATTCGATTTTCCCGTTATAGGCGGTAATCGTCACATGGTTCCAGGTTTTCGTGATCGGGTACAGGTCTGTCAGGTGCGTGGCGACGCTCGATTTGATAATTTGCGCTGACCCGACGGTATTGCCATTGCCCTGACCGAAGGCCAACTGGTTGTTGCCGTCACCCCAGTTCCATTGCTGGTCATCAAGACGGCAGATATTCACGGCATTGGCCGGGGCATTTGTGGCATTGGGCGTATGGATGCCGGTACCGTCTTCCGTCTGGCGCTGCACCATAAAGGTCTGCCACATGCGGTGATACGCATCCCAGTCCTGGTCCATGTATTTGATATCAAAGGTCAATGTCCACCACTTTGTCACGCCGGTTTCCGGCAATGGCCCGCCGGCACCGGTATTCAGGAAGCGGGACAACCCGAACGAATAGTTGCCGCAGGAGGCTTCCCGGATACATGGGGCGGGATTTCCTTCCGACGCATAATAATCGCCGGTCCCGGCATTCTCCAACCGCCACACGCCGCTGTTCAACGACGCGCCCGCGGTGAGACCGGTCATCAAGTCGATATCCGCGACACAGACGGCGGCGCTTTTGGCAATTTCGACATGTCCATCAACGAACGCCCAGATCGCTTTGCTGCTATGGCGTTTGTCCGCGTCGCTGGTGACATTCAACAGATTATCCGCCGTGGCGCTATCCGCGGTAAGCGCGGTGAACGATGGATCGGTTATTTCCCCCAGGGCTTTCCCGCCAAGGTTGGCGTTGAAGCCGTAACCATTCGCGAGCTTTTTTCCGGCGGTTGGGCAGATGAGCACGCCTTTATCGATGGAGATCGAGCCCCATACACCATCGGCCGCGGGAAATAGTTCGTCATGATCCTGGGCGTAAAGCATGAACATCGTCGCGATCTGCTTCTGATTATTCAGGCAGGAGGTTTGCCGGGCCTTCTCACGGGCCTTGGCGAACACGGGGAACAGAATGGCAGCCAGGATCGCTATAATGGCGATGACTACCAGTAACTCGATAAGGGTAAAACCGCGTTTCATATCTACTCCTTTGCAATGATACATACTGGCCTTATTATACAAAGCGCACGAGATAACTGTCAAGCGTTTACCGAACCTGTTTATCGGATTATTTAATCGATTTGTAACATTGAACCACCTGAACACCGCTAGCACACCATGTCACACCCCATTGAATATGGTGTTGGGAAGAAAAGTGCGCGATAAGCTATTTTTTCGAGGGGGTGTCGTGCCTTTCCATATACAGCCTCGCCCCGGTCCCTATATGGACCGGGGCGAGGCTAAGCATGCCACCAGACATTGGTGGTTTAGATTTCCGCTTCATCCGAGGGATTGATGTCGTCATCAATCGCGACGAACTCGCTGAGATCTCCAACGGTGAAGCCGCTGAAATCCTCTTCTTCGTCCTCGGTATCATCCTCGTCATCATCGATATCCTGGGCAAAGGTTTGCTCCAACTCGGAGGCCTTCTCCTCAACGCGGCGCAGATCACGATCCGTCTCTTCCAGCAGTCGTTCAACGAAGTCCTGATCGGTGACTTCCGACTCCTGCTCAAAGATACGAATCTCACCGCCGGGAGAGAGCACCTTGGCATTACGATATCGATCCATGCCGGTACCCGCCGGGATCAGCCGCCCGATAATGACGTTCTCCTTCAGTCCGATGAGGTGGTCAACCTTACCCTTGATAGCGGCATCGGTGAGCACCCGCGTGGTCTTCTGGAAGGACGCCGCCGAGAGGAAGGAGTCGGTAGCCAACGAGGCTTCCGTGATACCGAGCAACACCCAGTCGGCCTGTGCTTCCACCCCACCCGCTTCGCGAATACGGCGGTTCTCATCTTCGAACTCGAAGCGATCGGTCACCTGGCCGGGCAGGAATTCAGTATCCCCGGCTTCGGTGACTTTGCGACGACGCAGCATTTGTCGAACGATGACTTCAATGTGCTTATCATTAATGTCGACGCCCTGACTGCGATAGACGCGCTGGATCTCCTGCACCAGGTATTCTTGTACATCGCGCGGTCCGCGCATACGCAGCAGTTCCTGGGGATCCAACGGCCCTTCAGTGAGTGGATGCCCACCTTTGACGATATCGCCCACTTCCACGCGCAATGAACCGCGATAGGGTACCATGTAGCGCTCTTCGACAGCGACACCACCCACGCCGGCCTGGCGCAAACGCGCCAATACGGGCAAGGTGAGTTCCTTGCCGGCTTCGACGATGACATCGCCGGACTGCGGGTCTTCGGCATTCACTGCCAGCAGTTTTCCAACGAGCATCTCTTCCGGTTGCAACGGCATCTCAGTATGGATTTCCACGGTACGACCACCGCCGGTGGTGTCGATTTTCGCGACCGTGCCATCGACATCCGTGATGATCGCCTGTCCCTTGGGTTTGCGCGCTTCAAAGAGTTCGACCACGCGCAACAACCCGGAGACCTGCTGCTCCATCACTTTCACCATCTTCTGGATCTGCTTCACACGTTCGCGCTCGCTCACTTCCTGACCGAGTTGCACACGACCGCGGTTGACGTCGTCCAGAATCTGCTGTAAGGTGCGCACCCGTTGTTCCTTCACATTGGCGACCCCGGTCAAGTACTGACCGGCGACGCCTCCGGTATGGAAAGTGCGCATCGTTAACTGCGTACCCGGTTCGCCAATGGATTGCGCGGCAATGATTCCCACTGCCTCGCCGGATTCCACCGAGCGCCCGGTTGCCAGGTCGCGACCATAACAGGTCGCACAAATCCCCTGGCGTAACTCACAGGTGAGTGAGGAGCGAATCGGTACTTTGCCGGAGGCCAGCCCACCAAGGGCGCGCAAGCGTTTCCCGGTTTCGACCAATTGCGCCTTCTGTGCATCGGTGGCCTTTTTGCCTTCCGATACCACGACCTTATTCGTGAACGGGTCGACGATCTGTTCAAGAATCGGCAGGTTGCTGCTCCGCGCTTTGCGCGACTGGTCCTGGAATTTCTCAATTTTCGCCACTACGTCGCGGATCAACGCCAACGGCGAGATGAGGTCATTCCGCGTGAAATGCGCGTCGCAGTCTGCACACTCGGCATATTCCATCAACTGCGTCTGACAATGCGGGCAAATCTCATTGGCGATCGCATCTTCAAGCTGCAAGGCCCAGGAGTCCTGTTCAGAGTCGGAGAGATCTTCCTCGTTCTCATCCTCAAACTCGTCGTCGATTTCGACATTCGCCAGCAATTCAGCGGGGAATATCGTGGGTTCTTCTTCCGGAATGACTACGTCATCGCTTTCCTCGGCGGCCGACACGTCCTCGACTATCACCGGCGTATACTCGTCGTCGTCATCAAATCTGGGCGGATTCAAGTCCGGCAAAATATCCTCATCGAACAACTCCATGGTAAGGCTGGCCAATTCATCCGGTCGCAGCCCGAGGAATCCCTCGCTCGCTTCGCGCTCCGCGATTTGCGCCGCGACTTTTTCCGTCATCTGCGTCTTCGCCAGGCGGTTGGTCGCCGCCAGATATTCGGCTTCCGTAATAATCGACGCGCATTCCGGACAATGCCAGGCGCGCACCATGATGCCTTCGCACGTCGGGCACGCGGGCAGTGTGCGATGACTGATCTCCTGATTGCGACGCAGGATAAGTCGTCCACTCAACGGATCCAGGATATCTTGCGCCGCGGTGCGGCCATCAATGCGGCGTTCCAACGGCTCGATCTCTTCATGCCGGTCACGGATGGCGCCGACTTCAATACCGGCCACCGTGCCACAGTCATGTGCGCGCACAATGACATCTTGCGACACATCAACCATACGACGCGTCAAGTAGCCCGCGTCTGCCGTACGCAACGCGGTGTCCGCCAACCCCTTGCGGGCTCCGTGCGTGGACACGAAGTATTCCAGCACGTTCAACCCCTCGTGGAAGTTGGATTTAATGGGCAGGTCTTCGATGAAGCGTCCAAACGGGTCTGTCATCAGTCCGCGCATGCCTGCCAACTGCTGCAACTGGCGCCGCGTACCGCGCGCACCGGATTGCGCCATCATGAACAACGGGTTGAAGGTTTCGATGTTCGCCATCATCGCCTTCCCGACGTCGTCTGCCGCGCGCATCCACAGTTCGCAGACCTTTTGGGACCGTTCACCTTCCGAGATGATCCCGTCTTTGAACTTCTGGTTCGTCTCGTTGACATCTTTTTCCGTTTGCGCCAGGATCTTCTCGCGGTCGGAGCGCGGCACGTCCATGTCGGTCATAGCGATGGTAATGCCCGCGATAGTCGAGAATTTGAACCCGAGTTCCTTCAGGTCGTCCAACAGTTGCACCGTACGCCCATGACCATAGGACTCATAGCAGGTGCGCACGATGCTAGCCATTTCCCCACTGTCGACGATACGGTCAAGGAATTGCAATTTTGGCGGCAGGATGCGATTGAAGATGATGCGTCCGACCGTGGTATTCACGAGTGTTCCATTGCGCCGGACATTCACTTCCGCGTGCAGATCGACCATGCGCGTATCGTAGGCGAGGATCGCTTCCTGTTCGCTCGGGAAGTTCTTGCCCCAGCCTTTCACTTCATCGGTGCCCTTCAATGTCAGGTAGAAAATACCCAACACCATATCGCGCGTCGGTGTCATGGTCGGTTTGCCGTGTGCCGGTGAGAACAGGTTCTCACTGGACATCATCAAAATGCGCGCTTCTGCCTGCGCCGTAGTAGAAAGCGGGACGTGCACCGCCATCTGGTCACCGTCGAAGTCCGCGTTGAACGCCGGGCACACCAGTGGGTGCAGTTGAATAGCTTTGCCGTCCACGAGCACCGGCTCGAACGCCTGGATGCCTAACCGGTGTAGGGTTGGCGCGCGGTTGAGCATCACCGGGTGGTCTTTAATCACTTCTTCCAGTGCATCCCAGACTTCCGGTCGAATGCGTTCTACCATCTTTTTCGCGGTTTTGACGTTATTCGTTAATCCCTTCTGCACCAGTCGTTTCATCACGAATGGTTTGAAGAGTTCCAACGCCATCTCTTTTGGCAGGCCGCATTGATGCAATTTCAAATGCGGGCCAACCACGATCACCGAGCGACCGGAGTAGTCGACGCGCTTGCCCAGCAGGTTCTTGCGGAAGCGTCCATCTTTGCCTTTCAGCATATCGGACAGCGACTTCAACGGACGATTATTGCTGCCCGTGACCGGACGACTGCGGCGACCATTGTCGATCAACGCATCGACCGCCTCCTGGAGCAGGCGCTTCTCGTGGTTGATAATACTTTCGGGCGCGCGTAATTCCTTGATCTTCTTCAACCGGTTATTGCGGTTGATAATGCGACGATAGAGATCGTTCAAATCGGAGGTCGCGAAACGCCCACCGTCCAACTGCACCATCGGGCGCAACTCCGGCGGGATCACCGGCACTGCATCCAGAATCATCCATTCCGGGCGATTCTTGGATTTGCGGAAGGCTTCGATGATTTCGAGTTGTTTGACGGCTCGCACGCGCTTCGGTCCGGCAGTTTCGCGAATGATCGTACGCAGTCGGCGGCTTTCCTCTTCCAGATCGATCTGCTTGAGCAGTGTCTTGATGGCGTCAGCGCCGGTCTGTGATTTCAGCAACGTGCGTCGTGGCTCATGACGCAATAGAATGCGTATGCCCGAGGTTTGGTTACCGTCATCATCATCCGCTTCAACGCCGTATTCGCTCTCCTCGCCTTCACGCAAAAAGACAAACAGATCGACTTCTTCCGCTAAATTACTCAAGGAGCGATGTTCCGGCTCGGTAAGCAACTGTTTTTGCGTCAATCCATTCACGCTGTCCAACGATGGTCCCAACAACAAGCGCAACGCATTATCCAACTCGGTCTTGCGGTCTTCCACCGCTTTACGCTCATAGTCGACGCGTTCGTCGCGCGACGCGGTAAGCTTGTTGCGATCCGCAGGGAGCATTTCCGGGTTGGCGTCCAGTTCTTCCCGATACTGGTCCTCAATCATCTGCACTTGTTCTTGATATTGCATGTCCAGATGATGTTTCCGTTCCTCGACGGCAGCACGAATGACGTCCGCATTCTCCCCCAGCAAGTCGGTATTCACGCGCGTAATGATATAGGACGCGAAATACAGCACTTTCTCCAGCGGACGCGGGGAAAGGTCGAGGAGCAGCGACATGGGGCTCGGAACATTTTTTAGATACCAGATGTGCGCCACCGGCGCCGCAAGTTCAATATGCCCCATGCGTTCACGGCGCACTTTGGCGCGGGTGACTTCAACTCCGCAGCGATCACATGTGATGCCGCGAAATTTTATCTTGCGATATTTCCCACAATGACATTCCCAGTCGCGCGTGGGACCGAAAATCTTCTCGCAAAACAAGCCATCCGGTTCAGGTTTGAAGGTACGATAGTTAATCGTCTCGGGTTTTTTTACCTCACCGCGCGACCAGCGTCGAATCTCGTCAGGGGAGGCCAATCCGATACGGATTTGATCAAAATTCGTGGTGTCGACCACAATGCACCTCTCTTTATCGTCTTCCCGCGTCTGTGTGGGGGGAGGGGCGAGTGCGCGCTCTGCTGTAGCACGCACCCCCCGCAACCGATCCCGCGTGCGTCCGCGACAAAAGCGTGGACGCGACCTGATCCGAATGGATTAGCCCGGATTATTCATGAAGAACTTGACTGCCGGGCTAACTGTGGCATTATTCGAAATGTTATGAATAATGCAGGTTAGCGACCGCCGCCGCCGCGTTGCGTGTCGTCTTCTTCGAGTTCTAAATCGATACGCTCGGCTTCGGCGTTCTCCACCTGAATCTGCAACCCTAGCGACTGCAGTTCCTTGATCAGAATCTTGAACGACTCGGGAATACCCGGCTCGTTGATGTTGGCGCCTTTGACAATGGACTCGTACGTTTTCACACGCCCCATCACATCATCAGACTTAATGGTTAAGATTTCCTGCAGCGTATGAGCCGCACCATAGGCTTCCAATGCCCAGACTTCCATTTCGCCGAAACGCTGACCGCCGAACTGCGCCTTGCCCCCCAACGGTTGCTGGGTAACCAGACTGTACGGTCCGGTGGACCGCGCGTGGATTTTATCGTCAACCAGGTGGACCAGTTTCAACATATAGGTGTAGCCTACGGTTACGGGCTGGTTGAATAGTTCTCCGGTACGCCCATCATGTAGAACGGTTTTTCCGGTCTTCGCATCATATCCCGCGCGTTCGTTGATACGGGTGCGGAGTTCCTCGGTAACCCAGGTCAACTTCTGCGTTTCATCCGCCGCGCTCCAGGTCTCCAGGGAGACACCGCGCACGGTTAGCAGCGTAAAGGGATTCTCATCGACCATCTGCGCGAGGAGCATCGTCGCTGCCGCGTTCAGATGTTCGTTGTACATCTTCTCAAGATCGGCCGCTTTCTGTCGAATGCCGTCGAGATCGCGACTCAGAATCTCACGAATCAACAGATCGCTGGCCACCTCTGCCTGAATATCCGGCATGGTGAAACCGAGATCCTCGGTCATATAGGTGTAGAGTGTCTCGCGGTGTTTGCGTTGCATGGTCATCGCGAGATAAATCAGGATTTCATCTTCCGTCGCCCCTTCAAAGATGGGATTTTGGAAATTACATCCCAGATCCGCGGCTACCACCCCGAGGTGCGTCTCCATAATCTGACCGATATTCATGCGCGACGGCACCCCTAACGGGTTGAGCACAATATCCACCGACGTGCCATCCGGAAGATGCGGCATGTCTTGAATGGGCAGAATTTTGGAAACCACGCCTTTATTCCCATGGCGTCCGGCCATTTTGTCGCCTTCCATCACCTTGCGGCGTTGGGCCACAAACACGCGAACCAGTTGATTGACGCCGGGTGACAACTCATCTCCCGGTACACGGTGGACTTCACCGCCGCACCGATCGCAATAGTTGCGCGTTTCCGCTTTCCCAAGTTGATATTCCGCGCCGCACCGATCGCACACGGATTTCACACGAGAGAAGCGCTTCACATCGACGACTTTGCCTTTCTCACCGTGCGGAACACGCAGCGAGGTATCGCGCATTTCCGCGGCTTTTTCACCAAAGATCGCACGCACCAATTTTTCTTCCGAAGTTAATTCTTCCTGACCTTTCGGCGCCACTTTGCCAACCAGAATGTCTTCCGCGCGAACTTCAGCGCCGACACGAATCACCCCGTCCTCATCCAGATCTTTCAGGGCATCCTCGCCGACATTGGGGATATCACGGGTGATTTCCTCCGGACCGACTTTGGTTTCGCGCGCTTCAATCTCGTACTTTTCAACGTGAACTGAAGTGAAGACGTCTTCTCGTGACAGGCGCTCGCTGAGGATAATCGCGTCCTCATAGTTGAAACCTTCCCAGGGCATGAAGGCCACCAGAATATTGCGTCCCAACGCCAGATTGCCCTGACTGCAGCAAGGCCCATCGGCCAGCGCCTCAGCCTTGCGCACGTACTGACCTGGTTGCACGATCGGTTTCTGGTTGATAGAGGTCGCCTGGTTCGAGCGTAAAAAGGTCCTCAAACGATAGGCATCCACATGGCCGTCCGCACGCGTCACCTCGATCCGCGCGGCATCGACATGAGTAACTTTCCCCGCGGCGCGCGCCACGGTCACCGCCCCGGAGTCCACCGCGGCGCGACCCTCCAAACCGGTCATCACGAACGCTGCTTCCGTGCAGACCAGCGGCACTGACTGGCGCTGCATGTTTGACCCCATCAATGCGCGATTGGCGTCGTCGTTTTCCAGGAAGGGAATGAGACAGGTCGCGACAGATACCGTTTGTTTCGGCGACACGTCCATGAAGTCCACTTCCTCCGGTAACACGCGCGGGTAGGAAGAACGGTACCGGCAGATCAGTCGGCCGTCTTTATCGGGGATAAGCTTGTTGTCCTCCGCCAGGATGGTGGTGGCGGGCACGATATGGTGCCCTTCTTCCTCGTCCGCCGTCTGGTAGGAAATGTCTTCCGTGGCAACGCCATTGATCACCTTCCGGTAGGGCGTCTCCAGGAATCCATAATCGTTCAAGCGCCCATAGACCGCCATAGACCCGATCAAGCCAATGTTCGGACCTTCCGGCGTTTCAATGGGACAGATGCGACCGTAGTGCGAATGGTGTACGTCGCGCACTTCCAGTTTGGCGCTCTGCCGGCTCAGCCCGCCCGGACCCAGGGCCGATAGGCGGCGCTTATGCGTCAGTTCTGCCAACGGATTGGTCTGGTCCATAAACTGCGAGAGCTGTGAAGAACCAAAGAACGACTTAATCGCCGCGCTGATCGGCTTGGTGCTGATGACCGCCTGCGGAGTTACGCTCTCCGGATCCAAACTCGTCATGCGCTCACGGATGATACGCTCCATACGCAGAAAGCCCAGGCGGAACTGGTTCTGCAGAAGTTCGCCGACGCTGCGCACGCGCTTATTCATCAAGTGGTCGATTTCATCGACATAGACTTCCATATCGTCCTCATCCAGCCGAATCAGGTACTGGATGATGGCAATCAAGTCTTGCTTGGTAAGGGTGGTGAGCGTTTCCGGAACACTGATGCTCAACTTTTTATTAAGCATGAAGCGCCCGACGCGCGCCAGATCGTAGCGGCGCGGGTCGGCAAAGATGCCGGCCAGACGCTGCCGTGCGAGTTCCGGGGTCACCGGGTCGCCGGGACGATCACGACGGTAGATGTCGATAAGCGCCTGATTTTCGTTACTCGTTGGATCCTTTTCCAGTGTCGATTCCACCAGCGGATTTAGTTCAGCGATGACCACACTTGGCAGCGACAGCACGCCAATGCGCCGCGCGGTTTCACGATCGATGCGGTTGCCGCGATCAACGAGTACTTCGCCGGTATTCGGATCAACAATATCTTCCCAGGCGCGTTTGCCGGTTACTAATTCGCTGGTCGGCGACTCCACCACCACCGGTTTGCCAAAGAGCATCACCAGGTCGGCGTTGTCAGTCGTCGGGATATTGGGACAATCCGGAATGGTGTTAATACCATGCATTGCACGCAACAATGTCGTTGCCGGGAAGCGATGTGCCTGTCCGATTTTGACGGAGATGACGCCGCTGGCGTCCGTGTCAAAATCGAGCCACGCCCCTTCACTGGGAATAATTTGCGCGCTGTACAGGATGCGACCGGAATAGTCGATATTATCTTTGAAGTAGACGCCCGGCGAGCGGGCCAACTGACTCACGACCGCCCGTTCGGCGCCGTTGATTACGAATGTGCCCGTATCCGTCATAATGGGCAGGTCGCCCAGGTAGACTTCGGATTCTTTGAGTTCCCCCGTTGAAGTGTTCAGTAGTTGTACCTGCACCTTCAACGGCGCCTCATAAGTCGCGTCGCGATCACGGCATTCGTCTATCGCATATTTGGGCTCGCCCAGCGTGTATTCCCCGAAGGATAAACGCAAGGTGCCGGTAAAATCTTCGATCGGCGAAAAGTTGTCGAAAAGTTCGCGCAACCCACCCTTGAGAAACCAATGGTAAGAGTTGAGCTGAATCTCAATGAGGTTGGGAATCTGCTCGGGACGGTGCTGTTGCGTGCGTCCCTTGACGCGGATGACAGGTCTCATTGATACCTCCGCTAAATTCTGGCGAAGCCGGTCCGTGCTGCTCACCGGGGTAAAGAGGCCGTAGACGCGCAAAAGTGAAGCAAGACCCCCATGCTCAACGGCATGCGGCCTTCTTGCTTCACTTATAGACGATGTATTATCTATACATGCGTTTGGACGCCGTCAATGGGTCTCCTGGGGGTTCAGCGCAGCCCGTGTACCTTCACACGAACAGTTACAATAGCATTATCAGGCGTGAGTGTCAAGGTTTTTTTTAATTTTTTTCACACAGAAAGGAGTTCCCCGACAAATGACGAAAGATGCTTACTCACACCACTTCCCAATTCCATCCTGACCCACTCGGTTACACAAACCGAAAGTCCAATAGTTCTCCATTCTCCAGGCGCAAGACGATCTCCTCCCAGAAATGATCCTGATACGCACGCGAGGTAAAAAGCAAGGGCAACGAGGCAGTGAGTATGCCGGTAGCCGGTTGCCGGCGCTTAGCGCTGGAGGCGTGTGCGCGGGACAATTCGCGATACACCGTGGCCAACGGCTTGGGGTGGCCTGCACAGGTAAAGAGTCCGCCGTGGTTAGAGATATCCTGGGCGTCGGGCATATCACACAGCGGCCAATTAACAAACCCATTAGCGTGGGGCAGCAGATGGGTAATCAGCTCCTGAGTATAATCAGCATGCTCCTGTTCGCTGCGATACGGCAACGGCCCGATAAAGCTGGATGCTCCGCCGCCGTACCAACCGAATTCCTGCAAGACCACCGGTTTTCCATAAAAGTCGATACGTGCCATCCCCACTACCGCCGCCAGCCAGAAGGCCCGCGCCGTGCCGCCGTCCAGCGGATCACCGTGCCCGGTCGGTAGACACTGCGGTGCGGGATAGGGGTGGATGGTAATGAAGTCATAAAGCTCGTGGTGCGCGTGATTATGGAAGCCGTTCGACAACCAGAGATCCATGTCTGGAAAGAGCCAGCCGTTATTGCCAGAGCACACCATATGTCGCGGACTGGCCGCGCGAATAGTTTCCACCTGTCGTTGCGACCAGCGGAACCCCTTTTCATTGAGATACTGGCGAAAATCAATCGCCACGGGATTGCCGGGATCCTCATGAAAGCGTATGAAGGTTGGCGCCTCGGTAAACGACGAGAAGTGACCCCATCGCCCATAGCAGTCATTCATCAGCGCGACCGTGCCGTAGCGTGCTTCAAGAAACGCCGGCCAACCGGCCGTCAAATGCTCCTGGGCGTTGGATACCGCACCGCTACCCACTAAATCGTGCTGCTGTACGTCGTAGAGCAGTTCATTGCGCAAGTCCCAGGCGAAAATGGCCGGATGCCCGGCAAAGGCGGAGACAAACGCCTGCCAGAACGCACAACTATCCGCCAGCGGTTGGCCGTCATCGACCAACAACTCTCCGTCGAACCAATCATTGGATCCCAGATATCCGCCAACCGGCATCAGACGGACATCGTAGTGCACCGCTAGTTCCAGAAAGCGCTCCCAGTTCCGCATCCCCTCTGCCTTCAGCCCGGTGGTGGAAGCGAAAACATGGTTTACCCCAATTGGCTGGCGCAGCGTGTTTACGCCATAGGCCTGCATTGCCGCGAACCGACGCTCGACATCGTCAACATCGAACCGCGCGAACAACGTGCCTTGTGCCGGGTGTAGATCATTGAGCACATTTCCACCAAAAGGGGTGAAGTACTGCCCGTGTTCATCCTCAAAATTCCACTGATCCGTTGCGACGCGCAAAAGGTGCATACCTTGTTTCCAATCTCCAGAAGTGATTGCCTGCTCATTTTACGACGCAGAGTTTGGTTATCCTCTTGGCATACACGGATAACACACTTACAGATAGGACTTCGTTGCGCGCAATGCCACCGGCATCTCTTCCCGATGAATCTCCAGCAGGGCGCGAAACAAGGCGCGAGAATCGCGCGTATTCTGTTTGATGGGGTAGGCGTAGAGGGCGTGGAAGAGAGTGCGAGGGTCTTCGTCAGCGATCGCATCAGCGACCAATGTCTGATGCATCGCCAGCGCGCTGAGCATGCCATGGAACGGCGCGGGAATATACAGGTCCGGCGTCGGCGTCAGCGTGCCGTCACGCAACGTGAATGAATATTCCAACGCCGTACGCGCCGGGAACCCGGCCACCGCGCCGCGGTTGGGATGACTGGCCACGATCTTCTCCGACCCGATGCCGCCCAGCGCGCGCAAAATACGCCCGGTGACCCCGTGGTCGTCTCGTCCAAAATGGGTGCCGGCGCGTGTCTGTTGTGCCCAGAATGCCGCGGGTAATGCCTGGTCCAGATTGGCGTGAAACGTGCGGTCAGCCTCAATCCGTGTGTGTGCTTGTTGTGCGGCCATACGGCGGAATTGCGCGCGTGTCGGCAGTCGGTCTTCCTGGCGCCCACGCTCGAACATCTCTTCATAAAACAGGTGGGCCATCCCGTCGCCTTCCGTGGAAAAGATCGTCACACCGAAATTCTCAATCAGATCAATGAGTTTTCGCAGGCCGAAGCGAATGTGGGTCGCCAACCAGCGCAAGTGTGGAGTCACCCGGGGTGGTTTCCAGCCCGGGCCGATGAAACGCGCCAGAGTCGAGAACAATTCCTCTCCGCGCACGGCGCCGCGCAGGATGAAACTCAAATGGTTAATGCCCGCCACGTCAAGGTCATAGACATCTTCCTGGGCTTCCCGACCCATCAAACGCGTCAAATCCCACATGTGATTGGCGAAACCGCCGCACACGCCCAGAGCGCGAATGCGCGTGTGGTTGTTTACCAACGCGCTATACACTGCAACCGGATTGGCAAAAATAATGAACCAGGCCGCCGGGCAGTAGCGTTCCATCAGCCGCGCATAGTTGAGTATAATCGGTCCGCCATACAGCGCCAGCATACTACCGGTGGGTGATAACTGGTCGCTGCTCATAAAACCCAGCTTCCGACTGGCAATCCCACTGCGGATCCCGGTCTCCAGTGACCCGCACGGGAAGCTGATGTTCACCGCATCGGCGCCTTCCAATGCGGTCTCCACTGGTGCATCCCAGACCACGGGACAGCGCACCGCGGCATACTCCGGCGTGCGCTGAATCATGCGCCCCATGGCCTCCGCGCGCGCCGGATTCAGGTCATAGAGATAGATACTGCCGTCCGTCAACAGTGCCGGTGACGCCAGTGCATTGCGGACTATCGGCAAATTTCTGAATGCCCCACCGCCAAGTAAAGTAAGTTTCATCGAACGTTCCTCTCCAGGGGTCAGCGCGCATGCGAACGCGTCATCAGTGTTCCGGACCCCCCACCACTACATCGCTATGCATTGCCGCGAGATCCGTCATGGCGAGTTTCGCGGCGGGTTTATCAGTGATCGCGGGATCGAGGTCAATGGCTTCATCCAACAGCGCACGGTTGCCAGTGACGGCAGCCTCAGCACTGAGCGTGTGTACGGTGGAAATTGTCTGCCACCAGGCGGTCAGCGGTGCAGGGATAGCGCCAATGGGTATGGGGGTCACCGTATCGTCCGCAATGAGCGCGGGAACTTCCACGACGGCATCGTCCGGTAAGCCGGTTATCGCGCCGTGATTGGGCAGGTTCACCATGTCCAACCGGCGATGGGTGCCGGTGGCCAGCGCGTGGATCACTTCCGCCGGGTGCTCCCAGGCCAGACCGCGCAACAAGGTCTGCCAGGGGCGCGTCCCGGCAGCAGCCTCGCGCAACGCCTGGCGGCGCGCGAGACGCTCAGCAGCATCGCCGTGATGCGCCGGGTGTTCTTCCAGCACCTCCGCGTCAAAGGCTAAAAACTCGCCGGTATGCGGGTCGCCGGCCAACGGCAAATACCCGGTCTGTTGCCAGAGCTTCATAGTATAAGGTTGCAGCGCCAACGGCGTCTCGGTCAGCCGCTGAGATACCATAGGCAACAGGTCTCCCCCTGTCCACCGATCTGTAACACCCAGCAACCAGGCAAAGTGATTCAACCCGGCACTGAGAACATTGAGATCGCGCGGGTCGCGACCGAGAATCCCGGCGATGTTCGCGTATCCACTCTCTCCGCCCCAGGAAGCATTGCAAAAGCCGAGGGTCCGAATACTGGTGTGGCGCGTCACCGCGGTCACCACACGCGGTAGCGGGTTGCTGACATTCAAGAGCCATGCATGCGGGCAGAGCCGCTCCATGTCCCGCGCAATCGCCACCAGCAACGCAACCTGGCGCAATGTATAGGAAAGCCCCCCCACCCCGCCGCATTCACTGGTCACCTCACGGATGCCATGTTTGATTATGACGGCCTTGTCCATCTCCCAACGGGTGCGCAGTTGTACTGCCACCGACGTCGTGACAAAGTCCGCCCCAGTCAAGGCGATGGAGCGGTCTGCGGTCGCCTCTACGGCGACGGGTATTCCCAACTCACGCGCCATGTGGCGCGCAATGGCGGCCATCGTCTCCGCCATCTCTGCATCCACATCCATCAAGACCAGCGTGCTACCAGGCACCGGATACCGATTGAGGAGATCATTCAGCAACCCCAGGGTAAAGACATAACTACCTGCGCCCAGGATGGCAATGCGGGGGGAAGAAATCGTACCGGACATGCGCTACCTCACAACAACGGGGATTGCCTAAGGATTGCAGAGGACACGCAGCTTGTCAAGGAGACGCGAGTATCATTCCGGTAACAATTTACGACAACATTAATAGAATGAAATCGGATTCGCGCGAGGATGGAGGGGCGGGGGCTCGCGAGGACTCTCGCCCTCCCCTTGATGAAGAATGGATTTCGCCGGCAGCGGGGATATAATAGACTAGCCCGAAAAAAGCCCAGGCCCGGCGTCTTGCCGGGCCTGGGCTATACTGGGCTAGCACTATTTCGTTACGACGACATTCTGCGGTGCACTCACCGCGGCCTTTTCCGGATTATAGTATGGATAGGCCGAACTCGATGGCGTTCGTGCACGGATGGGGTATTTCGCGATGATCTGGTAGCTGAGCGTCACTTCCTGTTTGGGGTCCAGCTTCTCAATGTAGACGATGATCTGCCGGGCGGCCAGTGTGTATTTGCTAATCTTCTTATCCGCCACTGCCTGATCCAATGCCGCGGGATTCACCGTGAATCCGGGAGCCACACCCAAATCAATGAGCGGCATCTCGACACGCGCCTCCGTTTGATTCTTCACGGTGATGGTCACTATCGCGCTATCCGTCGTCGAGAGCTTCGTCTTATCATAGGCTACCGTGATGTGCAGGGGTTCCGCCTCTTGCGGCTGTTGCACCACCTGCGCCCACGGGATATAGTAGCGACCGACGATCTGATAGGTCAGGGCGCCTTCGCCTTGATACTCCAGGGTGACGTCGTTGGCGCCTTTCTTCAAGTACTGCGTAACGTCCACCTGACGCATCACATCGTTATTCTCCTCGGTGATGGCGAACGTTGCCGCCGTCTGCCCGTTGGCGTGCACCGTCACTGTCCCTTTGCCACCGCCAAATGCCGTACTCGACGCGCGGATAAGGGCTTTGAGCGACCATACCGTGCCCTGGGTACTGCTCCATGCGCCGAAACTGTTCTTATTCTGGATCAGATAGGTGAGCACTTTGGTCGTCAACGCCGTCTCGCGCCCCCATTTTACCAATCCATAGGCCGCTAAACCGGTCGTTTCCAGGTCCGCACCGACATCCTGCGCGCCGGTAAACGACGGCATATCGCTCTGCCAATAGAGGGACTTGTCCGTTTGTTTTGCTATCCCCAGGAGCTTGTGCGCGAGTTGCGCGGTCACTTCCGCATCTTTGTCGGTGCGCGTGAACAGGTTAAGCAATACAGCCAGGGTGTAGGGATCCTTAGCGTCGCCATCGTGCGCCTTGAGATAGGCCACGCCCTTGGTCAACGCCGGACCGGCATAACCGCTCTCCGCCAGCGCCCAGGCAATATAGGCGGTGGTGCGCAATGCGCCTGTCTGTCGGTTGATGATCCCTTCCGCGATTCCCTGCCCCTTCTCTTCCCACGACCCATCGGCGTTCTGCTTACTCGCCAGCCACTGTTGCGTACGCTGCAGGAGTGCCGCATCCACATCATGGACCCGGGACATATCTGAGAATTCCAGTAATCCATACGCCGTCAGCACTTGATGCGCCGGTTCATTGCCGAACCAGGAGAAACCGCCGCTCTTACATTCGAAGGTCACCAGGCGCTGATAACCGACATTGATATATTGTTCGGCCTTCATGCGGATTTCCGGATTGACCTTTTTCACCTGCTTGAGGTAGTCGAGAATGAGCACATTCGGATAGGTAGACGAACTGGTCTGCTCGAAGCAACCGTTCGGCATGCGCAGCAACCCGTCCAGTCCATCCACGACCTGACTGAACGTGCCGGGATACAATTTGACCCACACATTGCTGCCGCCGTCGATGGCCTCCGCGGGTATCTCCACCGACTTCTCGACCTTCCCGTCCAGCCGATCATTGATCGCGGTGCGGTATTCTTTTCCGTCAGGCACCACATCAATCGCGCGGCGAATGGCGTCGGAGAGCTTCGTGCCGCGCGCGGTCACCGTCAAGGTATGTCGCCCGATATCGGTCACGGTAATCGGGAAGTAGACTACTTTCACCTGATTTTTGCCAATCTCCACACTCTGTTCCGGGTTACCATCCAGCGTAAACCACGGTTCCAGGTCCAGTGTCAGGCGCACCGTTTGCGTCTCCGGCAGGTAGTTGTAGACCGCAACCGGAATCTCCACCCGGTCGTGCTGCGTCAACGTCAACGGTAAATCCAGGTCGACGAAAAAGTCCTGAAAAACCTTCAGCGGCGCGGTGGCGCTGCCCAACTGTCCATGGATGCTGCTGGCAAACATGCTCAAGCGCCAGGAGGTAATGGAATCCGCCAGCGGCACGGTGATCGTGGCTTCCCCACGCTGGTCTGTCAGCAGCAGTGGATTCCAGTACATAGTCTCTGGAAAATATTCCCGCACGCGCACTGGCTCTTCCGCCGCGCCGCCACTTGCGTTAGCCCCTTCGTCGGTAACAGCATCGTCAGCCCTGCCTCGCGCCATCTTCATCGCGCCTCCCGCGCCAGCGGGCATTGCCATTGGCATCGGCGCCAAATTCACCGCCATATCAACGTCTTCAAGTACCATCGGTCCATTTATACCGCGACCCCAGTGTCGTCCGTCGAACGCAGTTACCTCTGTGATATCATCACTGGTGCCCCAGCGTCTATCCGGTCCGGCGCTGCTGATAGTGAACCAGGTATCGTAATTCTGCGCGCCGTGCAGGTCGGTCTTATAGAAAGTGCCCCAACGGTCTTTCAAGTCGGACATTTTCAGATAACCTTCGCGCACTAGCGAGAACAGCCCCTCCGTTGCGGTCAGCGGCGCATTGTGCTTGGCTCGATAGCGTTGGAGCGCCGTCGTGATCGTGCGATGCGCCTTCATCATCTCATTGGTCACGTCCTCGCGCATCTTTTCCCAGCGCTGTTGGTAGGTATTCACATGGATGCCAAAATCGGTAGCCGGCGCCCCAGCGAGCAGCATACTTGCCGCGCGCTGGCGTTCGCCATCCAACAGCACCGGATCGTGCACTGGCAGCGGACGGCCGATCGGCATGCCGGGATTGAGGAGCAATCCCACAGGGGTGAGTCCGTGGATTTCGTATTTCGGCTCCATCAGCTCTTTTTCCAGAGTGAAATAGACTTTCTCCAGCCCGGGCTGTAATTCGGAGAGCGCGAAGACACTTTCATCAACAATCGCCAACCCCAACGCCGCCATCACGGGTTGCTGGCGCTGATTATGTACGGAGAAGGTGAGTTTCGCGTCCTCCCCAGGCCGATATTCCGTTTTATCGCTCTCCATGGTCACCGTCAGATCATCCGCCGGTTGCACCACCATCACCTGGGAATCACGAATGATCTCCTCGTTGGGGAGGATCTTATATGCGCGCAATTCCAGGGTGCCGGTCATATCATGAGTGATATTCAGAATCATCGCCGCATATCCGTTGCGCGTCTCCAACGCCTTCGTCAGGATCGTTTGCTTGTTGCGGATGATATCCAGATAGATGGCGCCGCTTTTCTGCGTCGACACCGCCGTCACCGTGACCCGATCGCCAACCTTCGCCAGCGATTTCGTGGTGCGCAAAATGATCCCCTCCGTCGCTCCGGACATCGCCAACGGCTGCGACACCGTTGCGGTCTTGCCGTCCGCGGTGTTTGCCGTCACCGTGATGGTGGTGGAAAGCGCGGTGGGGGTAAACCGGACCATGGCCATGCCGAAGTCGTCGGTGGTCAGATCGAATGCGAAAGGGTCTTTTCCACCTGGTATGGTCACATGCACCGGCACGTGCGTCAGCGGTTGGCCGTCGGGGGTTGCCACCGCGAGATAGATACCGTTGTCGACTCCGGGCACCAGTTCGCGACATTCCGGCACCACGGCGATAAGAATAGGATCCTTCACCACTGGACGTGAGGTATAAACATCTTGCGCGTGATCGGCGGTGTCGGTAATCTGCCCGTGGAACTCCACCACCGCTTTCCCCTGTTCGAACGATTGCCCCACGAAATGATCGGGGAGGGTATATTCAAACTGGTAGGCGCCATTGGCGTCCGTGGCGCCTTTCAACTCCGCGAGTTGCGTGACGCCGATGTCCAGCGTGGAGATCGTCACCGTCACCGCGCCCCCGGCCACGGGTTTGCCGAAAAAATAATCCGCTTGCACGGTCCCCTTCACCGTGTCGCCGGGTTGGTAATATGCACGGTCGGTCGTCAGCGCTGTTTTGAATTTGGGCAACACATAGCGCTCTACCCGTACCTTTTTCTCCGCCGATCCCCGCGGCAACGTGGCGCGCAGCGTGAACGTACCCATGTTCACTTCATCCGCCAGCGTGAAATCGACGGCGGCCAGCCCGAATTCGTCCAGTGTCTCTCGCTGCTTGAAGACCTTGTTCGCCCGTGCATCTTCTACTTCGAAAGTGATCTGCGTGTCGGCGACCGCTTCTCGCGTGGCCAGATCCAACACTAATGCACGCAGATGGATCGTTTGGCCGGGTTGATAGAGTGGTTTGTCACACGTGAGCAGCACTTGCGCCGACTCATCAAGCTGGATATCCGAGAGCACCTCGTCCCGACCCAGCGCGGAATCTACGCCAACGGTCAGGCGATACGCACCGGGGTCCCCCTCCGGCACGGTAAAGGACGCGTCAATCGTGCCTGCACGATTCGTATTGCCAGAAAACAGTCTTTTGGTCGCGTGCTCCACCGGCTTGCCATTTGCCAATGGTGCCAGCGTTATGGTCACCCGTGCGTCCACTGCTTTTCCGCTGCGATGGTCGGTGACAATCACGCGCAACGCTGCCGGCCCTCCCAGCAACCAGCGTGATTCCCCGAACACTCGCGTCTCCAATGGCGACAACGAGGCCGACACCGCCGACCCCATTGAATCGCGCAATAACAACACGCCCAGCACCAACAGGGCCAATGACCCGACCAGGGCCACACGAGACCAGCTTCGCACGAGCATTGCAGTACGCATCGACAGATCCTCCTGAAAAATCGAACTGTTCACGGGTAAGACTGTGGCAGACGAAGATATGTTCCCGGAGATGTGCGCACAACCCACGTCGACAATCGCGTCGACGCTGCTGCTGATTACCGAAAAAAGACTTTACGGTTCACGGACTGCTTTACTGAACAACTTCTGCTCAGAATCAGCACCGCAAAGAGAAGGGGAACGGATGCACAGCGGAATGAATAAGGATCGTTCAATTCGCCCAATTATTCCTGGATGTATTCACATGTTCACCAATAATTCTTATCCGTAATAACATATAGAGTTAAGGTGAAACCGAGGGTAACAGTAATCCCGCCAACACCTGCACACCAAGAATAATCAACTGTAACGGCGCACCACGTGAGAGCGCTTCACCGTCGTCTTGGTCGAAAATGACCCGTTGATTCCGGCGTCCCGGTAGCGGGAGACGCGGTCGCCGGAGTCGTTGGGGGCGTGGATTGCGCAATGGCGCCATTTCCGGGCACACCCGACCCTGAACGTCGTTTTCGGCGGCGAGGATTGCGCGCGGGATTGTCGGGATTGTCGGGAGTCGGTGATGCCGCCTGCGGTGCGGCAATCGTCCCACTCGGTTTCTTGCGACGCCGACGGGCGCGTTTTCGCGCGGCCTCCTCGTCACCGGTACTGATCCCCTGAGCTGTGCCCGTTTCAATACGCCCGGTCATAGATGCCAACGGCGCCGCGGCGTGTCCGATAGGGGCAATCGACTCGTCCTCGATCTCTTGATGATCTTCATGACAATGTTCGCAGGCCGCTTTGCCGCCACAGCAGCTCTGCGCTCCCTGCAGATCCTCGATCGCAAACCACAACGGATCAGACACCTCGGGGAAGAGTACTTCAACCTGCCGGGCGATCAAGTTCAGTTTGGTGACCCGTCCGATCCCGCGGGGTGTCTCCACAGTGGCGTTAATTTTCGGCATCCCGGCACGCAAGTCGCGATAATGCTCATACTCGAATGCCAGACAGCACATTAATCGACCACAGGTGCCGGAGATTTTTTGCGGATTCAGGGCCAACCCCTGAACCTTGGCCATGTTGATCGCCACCGGGGCAAAATTCGAGAGGAATGCGGAGCAACACAACGGACGTCCACACATGCCGACCCCGCCAATGAGTTTGGCTTCATCGCGCACCCCGACCTGGCGCAACTCGATGCGCGCGTGGAGTTCACGTGCCAAATCGCGCACTAACTCACGAAAATCCACGCGATTATCGGCCAGAAAATGGATGAGAATATGTCCGCCGTCAAAGCTATACTGGGCATCAATGAGACGCATCTGCAAATTCAAGCGTGCGATATGGCGCTTGCAGGCCTCTATCGCTGCCTCTTCGCGATCACGATTACTCATTTCACGCGCCAAATCGCTCGCCGTGGCGCCGCGGATGACTGGCTTGAGGGGCGCCACAATCTGCTCATCGGTGACCTCATGAGGCACGAGTTTCACCGTACCCAATTCTGGTCCGCGCGCGGTCTCAACCAGTACGCGTTCTCCGATATAGTATTGTGCCGTCCCCGGATCGAAGTAATATAACTTCCCCGCCGTGCGGAGACTAATTCCGACAACAATCGGCATCGTGCAGCATCAACTTTCGTGGCGACTCCGACCGTGGAAAACCTGACTTGCGGTGGGTGCCCGCTAAATTATACCCGATATTGAAGACTCTGGCGACACTATCAGCGCAATTTCCATCCTTCTCTCAAACAAGACCACAACGAGACATTATGGTCTTCTCATTCCGACTTGCGCTGAGTGGGCGAGAAACGCCGCATTGAAATACTTCTTTCCCGGCAGGATTTGCCCGGCGGCGAAACCGGTGAGGGGCCAGTGGGCGCGGTCAAGTGACAGCGTGTAGAGGGTGCCGATGTGATTGTGTTCCCGGGCGTAACTCGCGATGACGGTCACCGTGAGATACCCGAGTTGCGGCCAGGAGGTAAACGCGGCATTGACGCCGCGACGTACGACCTCGGTGACCTCCGGCAGCGCAGTGGTCTCCTGCACAGTTAATATCATGGCTGCTGCCAACAACCGTCCATTACTGGCAGCAGCTACACTGACATGCGCCGGTGCAACGGCGCTCTCCAAGGTGGTCTGTACTGATAATGGAGCAGGCGACTGCACGGACATAGTAACGGGCGCCACTGCGGTTATAGGAGCGAGCAGACTCGCGGGACGCATCGTGAGTGCCATCAAGAGGCCCCATGCGAGCACAATGCACCAGGAAATCGCTATACCACGTCCAGAAATCGGCATGGCGACGTGGGTCATGCAGATGCGAGCTGCGGATATGCCAATCACCCCACCGAGCTGCAGGCCGGTGATGACATCAAGAGGGTAGTTGATGCCGACGAACACCAGTGCAAGCCCAATACTTACGACAATCAGGCCGCAGACGGCCCCAATGGCACGGGACAAATACCAGGTCGGCACTGTCAACGCCATTGCGAATAATACCGGCCAGGCAGGAAAATCACGAGTGCCTTCCACGGAGAGTAACAAAGTACTCCAGCGCCCGTATGCTGGTCGTTGGCGGATTTCGCGATGCAGGACAAAGTGCGTGATGACTTCTTCAACGAGTAATAACACCAGGCAACCGACGGCGGCCACAGCCAGCGCGCGCAGGTAAGGCCAACGCTGTGCTGCCGGTACATGCGGCCACCAGAGTAGCCCCTGAATCAGGAGGAGTATCGCCAGTACTCCGAATACGGCCACCCCGCGTCCCACGGCGTCGAGCCTACCGAACTGCCCGGCCAGATGATTGATATGATCGAACAAGCGAAAATCAAAGGACATACGCGCGTCCTATCCCGGCGACCCCGGAAACCGTTGCTCCCATACTGAACCACGTAGATTGTAGCCTGACCCCAATAGCTCCTCGCGATGAAACAACCCGGACTGTGTGACAGGCTCTGGATTACCTATTTGCCGCCAACGAACAAACTCCCTGCAGCAGGGAGCTACCCGGAAACGGCGAATTCTTAACGAGGAGGTTAACATGATTGACGACGAATTCCGGGGGTTGTTGGTATGCCCGGTAGATAAATCTCCGCTGCGTGATGAGCCCGAGGCATTGGTTTGCTCGAGTTGTGGTCGGCGCTACCCTATCGAAAACGGTATTCCCCTACTCGTTGTCGATGAGGACGCTTCGCTTCCTGCGGAGTCCTGACGCAGACCATTTGCGACAGCCAGGCCGTGCGTTCATTTCAATATATACCGAACTCGCACTTATTCAAGCACGCATGGATAGAGCCTGTCCCAAAGTCCACGCATTCGCCTCGGGGTATCTATTTCCGCCAGGCTTTGTCGAGAATTCTACGTTAATCTGCCGTCAATAAAGTGTGAAATTCTCTCCGCGCCTGACGAAAAAATTCACTCGCGATCCAAATACGTGGACTTTGGGACACGCTCTAGATACACGGCGAGTTCACGGCAGGATACTCGAGGAATTGGCGTGGTGGTCCGTGGCAACGCAAAAGGACCGCTGACGTCGGCTACTTCCTGCATCCTGATCGCGAGCGGTCCAATGTGCGCCTTACCGTCCTGGCAGATCCGTCCTGGATTGGAATCGGTCTCCCTTCCTCATCCCGTGTGGAATTCAAGCCTTCCGTGGTCGGCAACTTCCTGACAGCTCTCTCGATCGTCCAACCCCACACGCACTATGAATCTACCGCACTCCTGTTACGATTCAACAATGCAGAGATGACAAAATTGTTACAACAGCCGTTTTTTACTCTTATTTTTTAACGCGCGCGCGGGGATGAATTAGCGATCAGGCCTTTTCCAATGTGTGTCCACGTTGAATGTGGGGTATTGCGTAAAGGGATATGAGAACTGTGCAACGAAATGCAATCTCACCACCTTACAACAGGAGTATTGATCATGAGCCATTTGCTGCTACAGCCACAGGCGCGCGTGCTCTTTCAAGGCGACAGCATCACAGATGCCGGTCGCAGCCGGGAAGATGATAATTGGATGGGCGCCGGATATGCCCAGATGATCGCGGCCTGGCTGACCGCGCGCTATCCTGCACGGCAGTTGTCCTTCATTAACCGGGGGATCGGCGGTAATCGCATTTATGATCTGGAAACTCGGTGGACGGATGACTGCATCCGTCTGCAACCGGATTGGGTGTCGATTCTTATCGGCATCAACGATACCTGGCGCCGATATGACAGCAATGTGCCGTCACCGATTGTAGAATTTGAGGCGTGCTACCGGCGTCTGCTGGAGCGCGTGAAGACAGAAACGCACGCGCGCATTATTATTCTCGAACCATTTGTGCTGCCGGTGCCGGCAGATCGCGAACGTTGGCGCGACGATCTGGACCCGCGGATCGATGCCATTCGCCGTGTATCCCGCGACTTCCAGGCACTCTATATACCCCTGGACGGCCTCTTCGCGGCCGCCAGCACTCAGCAACCACCGGTGAATTGGGCGAACGACGGCGTGCATCCAACCATGGCCGGCCACGCCCTTATCAGCCAGGCGTGGATCAAGGCACTGGAAGAAGACTACTAATCCGAAGTGATGGTAAGAAATTATGAACTGGTATTCGGTATCTCGCCGGCCGGTGGGGAGCGCATGACCACACGTAAAACCTATCATATCGAAATATGGGGCTGTCAGATGAACGTGGCTGATGCCGCGGCAGCCGCGCGTCAACTGGAATCCCTGGGGTATGAAGAAGTCGCCGACCCCGGCGAGGCCGACGTAGTCTTGTTGGAAACCTGCTGCGTGCGCGAAAAACCCGAGCATAAGGTCTACAGCCGGTTGGGTGAACTGCGCCCGTATAAAGAAGCGCGTCCGAGTATGCGCCTTGGCGTATGTGGCTGCATGGCGCAAAAAGAGGGACGCACTATCCTGCGCAGTGCCCCCTTCGTAGATATGGTTGTCGGTCCGCGTTGTCTGTCCCGCCTGCCGGAGTTACTGGACGCACTCGCCGCTGGCGAACGCCAGATCCTTGCCTTGGAGCTTGACGAGGAGCCCGCGGAGGCCGGCGAACAGGATTACGCGCGTTATCGCCGTCAGGGAGCGCTGCAGGCGTTTGTGAATATTATTGAAGGCTGCAATTATCATTGCGCCTACTGCATTGTACCTTCCGTACGCGGCAAGTTCACCAGTCGCCAACCAGAGGCTGTGGCAGACGAAATCCGTCGCCTAGTCGATGCCGGCATCAAAGAAGTCAACCTGCTCGGGCAGAGCGTACTTGCATACGGACGGGATCGCGCCCACGCGTTCGATATCGTGGATTTGTTTACGATCCTCCATGACATCGAAGGCCTGGAGCGCATCCGCTTTACGACGAACCATCCGTTGGAAGTCACCGACCGCATCATCGACGCCGTCGCAACCATGCCCAAGATTATGGAACACTTCCACATGCCTATTCAGGCCGGAGATGATGCGTTGTTGCAGGCGATGCGTCGTGGATATACCGTCGCACGCTATGAGGAGTTGCTGGTGCGTCTCCGCACACGCATCCCAGTGGTGAGCGTGACCAGCGATGTCATTGTCGGATTCCCCGGTGAAACGGAAGAAATTTTCCAACGCTGTTTAGACACCTACGAACGCCTGCGCTTCGATCAGCAATTCCTATTCGTTTACAGCGCGCGCCCAGGTACGCCGGCGGCCGCCTTGCCGGACCAGATTCCGCACGCGGTAAAATCAGAGCGCATGGCGCGATTGGTCGCGTTGCAAAATAGTGTGAGTCAGCAGCGAAACGCCGAACAGGTTGGCGCGATCTTCGAGGTGTTGGTCGAGGGTCCCAGCGAACGCGATGCCACGCGATACACAGGGCGCGCGCACAATAATAAAACCGTTGTTTTCCCCATTCCTACTGCCCATCCAGCCCCCACCCGTGGTTGCACAGTGCTGGTGCGCGCCGACGCCGGCTTCATGTGGGGGGTGAGTGGGACGTTGCTCGAACGCTAACTTGCATTATTCATAACAACTCGAATAATGCCACAGTTAGCCTGTCAGTCAACTCGTTCATGAATACTGCTTCGGTTAGCTGACGCTTTATTTATTTCGCCAAACAGTGAGTGTCCCCCTGAGCACCTAGCCCGCTTTACTCGCGAAGCGAATAAAGCATCGGCTAGCTGTAGCATTATTCATGCGTTCATGAATAATGCGGGCTATGCCAGATTGCATTGTCATCAACACGACATCAAGTAACCTTCTTTCTTCTCTCGCATCTAATACAGAAAGATCACTGCCGATGCGCGCACACCGGAAGGGGTCGGCCAACTCGGCGCGAATTAGTATCGTGACAATCATCATTTCTCGACACCATCATTATCATCTATTACGGAGGCGCGCGTGGCGCGCAGAGAGGTATGGATTCGTGCAGACATCTCATCACCCATATTGGATCGTAGTTCTGGGCTTGTTGCTTGCCATGTCAACCGTGCTGGCCGCCCCAGGCAAAGTGTTGGGCCCGTCCACGCCACCTGAATTGACCAACCGCACGTCCTCACCAGCCCTCGAAACGAAAGCGACCGCTGACGATGTCGCAAAATGGGTCGGCCTACTGGCAAGCGCGGAGCCGAAGGCCGCACGCGAAGCCGGGCTCAAACTCTCTCGCGCCGGGGACATCGCCGTCGATCCCCTACTCGCGGTGATGGATGGGAAGAATATTCAAGCACGAAAATTGTCGGCATGGGCATTGGGCAAGTTAAAGGCGCCGAGAGCCACGAAAGTTTTGTTGGATACAGTCCAGAACGATGGTGAGCCCGCGGTACGCATTCAAGCCATCTTAGCGCTCAGCGAAGTAGGTGAGCCACAAGCTTACACACTGTTGGTTGGCCTGCTCGGAAAAGAACAAGAAAAAGCTACTGTGTATAATGATGACGGTGCCAAGGAGCAGATCATCGCGCAACTCGCGCAACGCGCGTTAATTCTGGCCGGCGCCCCAGCAGCGGATAGTTTAATTGATGCGCTCCGTGGGCCGGATGCCAATGTCCGACGTCGCGCAGCTGCTATCCTGGCGGAAGTGCGCAGCGAACGCACGGTGGTTCCACTGCTTGCCGCACTCAATGACCCGGATGTCGCGGTGCGCCAGGAGGTGACCAAAACCCTGGGACGCCTCGGTGACCGTCGCGCGCTGAATGCGCTGGTTGGATCTCTTAAAGACCCGAATGCACTGGTGCGTCAGGAAGCTGCGCGTTCCCTGGGTGCTTTTGGCGACGACATGGCCACTGAAGGATTGACCAATGCACTGAAAGACCAGGATGCTCAGGTACGGAAAGCTGCAGTGCAGGCCCTTTCCGCAATCAAACTGCCTTCAGTGCTCGATCCGCTACTTAGCGTTCTCGCTGACTCGATGGGGGAAATTCGCGCGGAAGCCGTCACTGGCATTTATGGGTTAGTACAGAAACAGGCCGATGTCAAAGAGTTGGCGCGCGCGGTCCCGGTGATTACCCCGCTATTGAAAGACCCGGATACACGCGTCCGCATTAGTGCCGCCGCCACCCTGGCTGCCTTGCGCGACCCCGCGGCGGTTGATCCGCTTATCGCTGCATTGTCAGACAAACAAAAAGAGGCACGCGATGCAATTGTGAGTGCTCTGGCGATGCTGAAGTCCCCCAAAGCGATTGACCCACTCATCGCCTTACTCAAGCAAGACGGCCCGGACCCCGACTGGACACTCATCTGGTCACTAGCGGAATTCGCTGACGCCCGCGTGGTGCCTCCGCTTTTGACGGCGATGAAGCCCAAAATGCCCGGGGCGCGTGCCGCGGCGTCGATGATCTTCCGGCGCATAGGCGCCCCGGCGACGGAACCGCTCATCGCCGCCATGAGAGATACGAATGCCAGTATTCGCCTGTTAGCTGTGCTGGGCATTGGGCAGATGCCGGAAAAGACCGCAATACCGGCATTGAAAAATGCCCTGAAGGATAAAGACCCGCAGGTTGCGGCCGCCGCGGCACTGGCGTTGGGCACGCTCAAAGACCCCACGGTCATCCCCCTGCTGGCCAATGCTGTGAAAAGTAAAGATGCCGCGATGCGCGATAATGCCGCGCTGGCGCTGTTGGATGCCGGGCCCAAAGGGGTGACAGCGCTCATCAACCTGTGGAACGACCCCAGCCCCACGGTGCATACCGCTGTCAACCGGGCGATCTCCCAAATGGGGAAAGAAGCGGTGAATCCGCTCATCGCTGCACTGAAGAACCCGAATGCGCCGGTGCGCAGCGAAGCCGCGGCCGTATTGGGCTGGCTAAAAGATGACCGAGCGATTCCACCGCTGGCTGCCGCACTCAAGGACGCGGATCCCAAGGTGCGCGCCTGGATCATTACCGCCCTCGGGAATTTTACCGCCCCTCGCGCACTCACCGCCATTCGCAGTGAGCTCACTGACTTCGCGACATTCACGTATCAAAAAGTCACCGTTTCCGTAGCCTGTGTGGCGATCACCACCCTGCATGCCAGTGGAGCCAGCATCAACCTGCAACCAGTCTACACCGCGCTAAAATCCGGCAACGATCTGACCCGGGTCCGTGCCGCTCAGGCTCTGGGATGGTCCGCGGAACCGAAAGCTGTCACCCCCCTGATTGGGGCGTTAAAAGACCGTCAATTGGCCGTACGCCGGGAAGCCGCATTAGCTTTGGGGCAATTGCATCACACTTCGGCCATCCCTGCGTTAATCACCGCGCTGCAGGACAGTGACCCCACGGTTCGTGCCGCCTCGGCAATGGCGATGAGCAGTTTCACCGACCCGCGCTGTATCCCCCCGCTCATCAAAGCACTGAATGATAAAACAGCCGGCGTATGCATGTGGGCGTCGTATAGCCTGGGCAAACTCAAAGCAACCGCAGCGCTCCCCGCGTTGCTCCCATTGCTGAAGGCGACATACCCGCCGGTCGTGAATAATGCTGCAGATGCATTAAAAGCGATTTCCGGGAAGGATTTTGGCACGGATTACGATCGCTGGGCGGCATGGGTGCAATCGAGGAAATAGTCCAGGGTCTGCACTGATAATCACCTTGCACACCCCCGAAACAGTTGTCGACCCTGATGAAACCGAGCGTACAATGAACGGGCGCCCCTCTGTGTACAGGGAGGCGCCCGTTATAGTTGCAAGCGGCGATCCAAATCTCTTTACAGCGTCGAAGCCGACCCCTTGATGTTTGCCTGTGACAAGCGGCGGATCATCTGGCGCATTTCCGTGGGGTTGCCGGCGTTGGCGACTGCGCCGTTTTCCGTGATCATCCCCTCACGGAAATGATTGAGCAACGACATATTCATTGACTGCATGCCCCAGTAGGCTCCCTCGGTGATCGCTTGTGGGACATTGCCCGCACGCCCTTCTTCGACGAGTTTCGCGATCGTCGGCGTGTTAATCATCACCTCGATTGCGCAGACGCGGCCTTTTGTATCGACTGTGGGCACCAATTTCTGCGAAAGCACACCGAGGAGTGTCGTCGAAAGACGCAAGCAAATCTGCGGCTTTTCATGCGGCGGGAACATATTCACAATACGTTCAATCGTTTCCGCGGCGCTATTAGTATGCAGGGTGGAAAAGACCAGGTGACCGGTTTCTGCGGCCGTCATGGCCACCGCCATCGTCTCAACGTCGCGCATCTCACCGACGAGGATTACGTCCGGCGCCTGGCGCAGCACGGCGCGCAACGCATTATGGAAGTTGAGTGTATCCAGCCCGATTTCGCGCTGACTCACAATCGACAGCTTATCACGATGGGCAAACTCAATCGGGTCTTCGATAGTGATAACATTGCACCGGCGATTGGTATTGATCAGGTCGATCATCGCTGCGAGTGTGGTGGATTTTCCCGAACCCGTCGGTCCGGTTACCAGACACATGCCGCGTTTATGCGTCACCAGCGAGGCGAGGGTCCGCGGCAAGCCTAATTCTTCCAGGGTCGGAATTTCCAACGGGATCAGGCGCATGACGGCGGCGATACCGCCGCGCTGTTTATAAATGTTGACGCGGAAACGAATTACATCCGGGATTTCCAGCGCCGTATCCACCTCAGGATTCTTTTTGAACCGTTCCCGTTGCTCCTCATTCATCACCGAGTACAGAAAAATCTCATCCATCTGCTTGCTGGTCAGCGGTTCGATATCCAATTGTACGATGCGTCCCGCCAGACGAAAACAAGGAGGCGAAGACACTTTCCAAAAGATGTCTGACGCGCGCTCTTCAACGGCCTGGATACAAATGGCATCGAAAAACGAGCGCGGGTTGGTCGCTAATAAGTCCTGCAACTCACCTTCCGTGAGTTTCGGACTGATTACTTCGCGAATCTCGGTGAAGAGTTCGTTCAGATTACCTTCGATCATTCCGGGCCCCCTGTCAGCTTCTTCCCGAGTCCGGCCGACGCGGGAGAAACCAGATGATTGCCAGCCCGACCCCGGCGCCCACCACCCCGGCTATCCCGATCAGCATGAGCAACCAGAATATCGAAACTGGCCGTCGCGCCGGTGTCGGGGGAAGGTCGGGAATAGGTGCAATGGTTGGACTCTTTATGATAGCATGCACGCCATAAAATGCAAGCGGTACAGGTGTACCGACCGGTGTTTGTTCTGGTCTATCGACAGTAAATTCGACATCATTGCGCGAATACCGTTCATAGCCCAGATATTTGAACGGCCCGCGTACGACATAGACGATGCGCACATGGCTGACTTGTGAAGCGAAGGCTTCGATGAAGGGGCCAATGGGCAAAAATCCCTGTGCGGTGCGTGGAACAACCGGGGCATCGAATTCCAAACCAAGACCGGTATCTTTTACCATCTCGGGATTCACTGAAGAAAACGTCAATTGCTGCGGCGTCGTCCGCAACCGCGTACAGATCGCCCTGGCGATCTGGAGCAGTTGGTCTTTTTCACGGCGGTCGAGGATACGAATACTGACATGATCAGGCGATGACCCGGTCATATCAGCCACGACCGCCACCTCTGCCGTGCCTTTTCCCAGTACATCGACATGCTGAGCCTGTGCGCCTGTCCATAGCCAACAACAGAGGAGCAGAAACCCGGCGCAGCGCAAAATGCTGTACCGCCAGAATGACGGAGTCCGAAAACCGCTAAACCTGTTCTTCATGGCGCGGATTGCTCGCAATCAGGGGTCGTGATGTGGGAGGATACGCCGGTGATCAAGGTTGGCGTGACTGGTATTCTTCTCCCTATCCCGCATTATTCATACCATTTCGAATAATGCCACCGTTAGCCCGCATTATTCATGAACGCATGAATAATGCTTCGGCTAACCAGAACTTTATTCGCTTCGCGTATAAAGCGGGTTAGCCCGGCAGTCAATTACTTCACGAATAATCCAGGCTATTGGCTGATGAACCGGGTAGCAAAAAATCCGTGTCTTGCGACACGGATTTCAAAATTGATGGTGGAGCCAGACGGGCTCGAACCGACGACCTCTTGCATGCCATGCAAGCGCTCTCCCAACTGAGCTATGGCCCCACGCACGAAAATATAGTACTCGAAAGCCGAAATGCTGTCAACAGTCACACGATGGAATCTTTGCACTTTGTCAGTTATTGTACAGCCCCTTCCGTCACATTCATGAACAGGTCTTCCAGATCGAGTTTCGTTTCGGCGCAGGATTCGACACGGCAGTGTGCGGTGATCAACGCGGCGAGGATTTCGTGCTGTTGCGTGAGGGCGTGATCAAAAGTTACGTGGAGCGCGAGGCCATCTTTCGTCACGTCGGAGACTCCGGGGATGGCATGCAAAGTATCTTCTGCTTTGCTCACATCGTCACCATTGGCCAGACGAATCTCCAGTCCGCGTCCTCCATTGATCTGCCCCAGGATGTCATCCACTCCTCCGAACAGCAGTTGATTGCCGCGTTCGATGATGCCGATTTTATTACAAAAATCAGCCAATTCCGGCAAGATATGCGACGAGACAAGGATCGTTTTCCCCATATTGCGCAATTCTTTGAGCAGTTCCTTCAATTCCACCCGCGCGCGGGGATCCAGGCCGGATGCCGGCTCATCCAGGAGCAGTAATTTGGGGTCATGCACGAGGGTCTTCGCCAGACAGAGACGTTGCTTCATCCCGCGTGATAATTCTTCGACATACGAGTCCTTTTTGACCGTCAGGTCCGTCAACTCCAGTACATCGTCGATGATCTGGCCTCGCTGAGTACGCGGAACTTTGTATGCGGCAGCGAAGAAATCCAGATATTCCCACACCTTCACATCATCATACACGCCAAAGAAGTCCGGCATGTAGCCAATGATCGAACGGACTTCCTCGGGGAAACGCACGACGTCAATGCCATCCACGAAGGCGGTGCCTGCGGTCGGTGTGAGCAACGTCGCCAGCATGCGAATCGTCGTGGTTTTCCCAGCACCGTTTGGTCCGATAAAACCGAAGATGTCACCCGGTTCTAAACTGAAAGACAGATCATTAACCGCAATTAGCGTTTTATATTCCTTGCGGAGATGGTCGATAACGAGCATGAGCACTCCTCCTTGCACTCGCTGTGACCGGCTAGTTTTGAGTCCGGCGCAGCTCCGACAGAGATCCGGGCCTATTTTCGCCCAATTGACCAATTCCCTTGTGTCGCGACTTTCAAATCATGAACGAACGACGCGACGGCGCCGGCAATATCGCCATCGGCGTACTCGGTAATAATCTTTACCAATGCACTGCCGACGATCGCGCCATCAGCATGGCTGCAGACTGCCGCGACATGCGCCGGGGTCGATATCCCAAAACCAACGGCGACTGGTTGATCAGTGAGGGCTTTAATATGATCGATCAGGGCAAACAGGTCAGCAGGTAGTTCCGTCTGTGTACCGGTCACGCCCAAGCGGGAGACACAGTAGATGAAACCGCTCCCCGCCTGTGCCACCAGGTGGATACGACTCTCCGGACTGGTGGGCGCCAGCAGGAAGATGGTATCGAGATTCGCTGCTCGCGCTTCCGTTAACCACTCAGCGGCTTCTTCAGGAGGCAGGTCAGAGATGAGAAATCCGTCGACACCCGCGGCTTTCGCTTCGCTACAGACGCGTGCCGGGCCGTATTGCAACAAGGGGTTCCAATACGTCATCAACAGCAACGGGGTGTCGAATTCCTGCCGGAAGGTGCGCACCATGCGGAAAATCTCCGGCAAGTGAATGCCGGCCGCCAGTGCGCGGATGCCCGCTAACTCGATGATGCGGCCGTCGGCCATCGGATCGGAAAAGGGCACCCCCAATTCGATCACATCCGCACCCCCGGCCGCTACGGCGCGCAATGCCGTCAACCCGCGAGCTTCATCAGGATCGCCAGCCATCAGGTAGGCCACCAAGGTTTTTTCACCGCGCGTACGATTCACGGTGAACCGCTCTCCGATACGACTCACACTTGTCCTCCAGGGAGATCTAGTGAATGATCCCTCATTCTAGCAGATTGCTGGAGGAATGAGAATGATGGAGGTGTCGACTCTCGCCGCGACCCTGGTATTCCCGTCGTAAATAGAGCCTCCTGCGAACGAAGAGAATTCCCCACTTTATCGAAGGGAGATAAACGTGGAATTCTCGACAACGCCTGGCGGAAAAAGACACCGCGAGGCGAATGAATGGACTTTAGGACAAGCTCTAAATACTCACGTTCGGCGATCCTGAATGATGCGTTCCATGGCCAGCGTCAGCGAAAGCGCACTGCGACGATCATAAATGACACAACTCCCCGGGGTCGTTTTACAGATTTTTTTCACTTCGGTTGCACGCTTCGCCAGATCGTGATAGCTTTCCAATGGTCCGTTCCGATCATCAACAACAGCAATAGAAATCGAAATGAACGGGAATTGTTCGATTTCACCGCGACGATTGGCGGCGTGAATATATCCTGTTTCCCGGTCTGCATCAGCATAATACAGGCAAACCTGTTCATTGAAACGCATCAGTAAGTGTTGCAGTAATTCTTCACTGACCCGCTGCCCCACCACGACGACGAAGTCATCGCCGCCAAGGTGGTCAATAAACGGTTCGATGTCCGGCTGGAGCGGGAAGCACTCCTGCAGGAGCGCTGCCGTAAATTTCAACACTTCATCCCCACGATCGAACCCATAGACGTCATTATACGCTTTGAAATTGTCTAAATCGACATAGAGGACGGTGAAGGTCTGTGGATTGGTTATCGCCCATTCGATCTCGCGCTGGATCATCACATTCCCCGGCAATCCGGTCAGCGGGTTTGCGTATTGCGCGAATTTTACTCCCTGACGCATAATGCTTTCCAGCATATCGCGGGCGGTTAGGATGCCGAAATAACTTTCTTGCACACACACAATAATGTTATCATTCAACTTAACTTGCTCGCGCTGTGTCGCAGCCTGCGCTACGTTCTCCAGACTGTCATTGAATTCGACGATCAATGGTTGAGTGTCCATGATCGTGTAGATTGGGCGGTTTTCGTAAAGACTGTACCCATACCGTGAGGCCATCCGCATATAGAATTTATCGCGCATAACCAACCCGACTGGTTTTCCACTCTGAATTACCGGAATGCCCATCAATTCTTCATCATTCTGGAACAAGCGCTCCGCGCTCCCACACAACGTCGATGGTTCTACTGCTGCCGCCACCCGGCAAGGGTCGCCGACACGCGTCGTGGCGATCTGGTTCCGCCGTATCGCTGTCCGTTGTTGCTGGATCTGACAGAGTTCAACACAGCGTGGCTTCGCCAACTGGCACTGGGGAGCGGGATACCCGCACAGATACCCCTGCCCATACCCAACCCCCAACTCAATTAATGTAAGAAGGTCTTCCTCATATTCCACCCCTTCAGCAATCACCATCATCTCGGTCGCTCGGCTCAGATCAACGGAAAACTTCACTAATTGCTGTCTGAACGGGCCGCGCGCCTAACCCTGTGTTAAGTTTAGATCAAGCTTGAGGAATGTTGGACGCACATGGCAGATCAGGTTCAACCCGGAATGACCGGAGCCAGCATCATCGATCGCAATATGAAAACCATGATGCCGGTAGTGTTCCAGTACGCCGCAGAATTCCGCGAAATTCGTCACCGCGGTTTTCTCTGTGATTTCAAGCACAATCTGTTCTGGTCGTATATGGACCTCATCAACGGTGCTCGGGTCATCGCATCTATTAACCGTGGGTCGGCAAGCACATGGGGATTGACATTTAAAAAAAGTAATTCCGTGTGCTGCATGGCGGCATAACGTTGGATCGCCAGGCGACGACACAGGTATTCGAGTTCCCAGACCAGCCCCAAATGCTCTGCGAGTGAAAACAGGACAGTGGGCGACTCGAACAGACTCCCCGCGGGTCCGCGTGACAATGCCTCATATCCATAGACTGATCCATCACGAAATCGAATGATCGGTTGAAAAACCGTCCGGATCTGTTCCTCGCGCAGGAGGGCATGCATTCCGTCGGTGACCATTTGCGTATTCAGCTCTTGGGGTGGTTCCCTGTGTTGCTCACTCATTTCAGTAATCCAATCGGAAAGACTGGTAACCATCATCTGTTCCTACATGGGGTCGTCGCATGGGCGATTCAGCTACCCCTGAACTATTCCGTATCTTCAGTAACAATCGTACTTGCGGGGGATCAAGGTATCATTAAGGTACGGATAGCTTTCGGTTCCATCTCTTCTACAAGCAACCAGTAATTCGAGAAACATTTCCCAATATTACTAATCTACACTAATTCGTGATCACTTAACCTCGCGAACCAACCGATGTGATGCACAAAAAGCCTTGAAAATATATTGAGATGAACCATAAGAACTGTTTACAGGCAAAAAAGATTGTGGTATATTTCACTAGTGAAATTTCTCACGATAAACGGAGTCCGTACGATATGACTACCCATGTTTGCCAATGTACGCGGGAAAAACTCGGCGAGATCCTCGCGGAGTTTCCTGCCGGTCGCCGCGAGACACTTATTCCGGTGTTGCAGGCCGTCCAGGAGGCCTTCGGGTTTCTCCCCGAGGATACCCTCGACTCGATCGGCGCCCATATCGGAGTGTCTGCCGCCAAAGTGTATGGCGTTGCCACCTTCTACAATCAATTTCGTTTACAACCAACCGGGAAACATACGGTACGTGTATGTCGCGGGACGGCCTGCCATGTGCGTGGGTCCAAGCTGCTGTTGGATGCCTTTGCCGATGCATTGGGGGTCAAACCCGGCGAGACTACGCCGGATGGCCTCTTTACCCTGGAAACAGTGGCCTGCCTGGGTGCGTGCTCCATCGCCCCGGTGGTGACGGTCGATGATAGTTTCCACGGCGCCGTACAAACCCGCTCCGCCGGGAAAATTCTGGATAAGTATCGCGAGGAGTAAGTCATGACCCTGACGTCTACCGAAACAATCCGGCGCCAACACCTGACGGACGCGTGCTGCGCGCGGTGTAGTCATACCACCGAGACGCCCTGCAATCGCTATATTGATTGCCGTCAACATGGGCCAATTTGTCATGATGACGCTGACTGCGCCGCATACCTCACCAGTAAGCGCCGGGAGGCCCTGCATCAACTGAACGTCCCGATTATCTTTCTGGGTGCGGGCACCTGCGGACTGGCCAGCGGCATGGATCAGGTGATCCCGGCCCTTCAAGCGCGTCTTGCAGAGCAAGGCATGCAACTCCTGGTCAAAGAAGTCGGGTGCTTCGGTTTATGTCATCGCGAGCCGATGCTTGATATCAAGAAACCCGGTCGACCTCGAGTATGCTTCGACAATGTCGATGTGAAGAAAGCGCAAGCAATTTTTGAACGCTACCTGCTCAACGATGAAGTGCCGACAGACCTTGCGATGGGCATTATTGCCGGACCGGACGACGACCCCGCAGCGCCGGAATGCGCGCTGCCCAACTTGTACGATCTGACGGTGCTTAAACACCAACGACGCATCGTATTGCAGAACTGCGGCATAATCGACCCGAATTCGCTGGACGAATATCTGGCGCGCGGTGGGTACGCCGCCTTTGCCAAAGCCATCGCTGCCGGCGACAATGGTGAGTTAGTGCTCACCGAAGTGCTGAAGTCTGGCCTGCGCGGGCGCGGCGGCGGTGGTTTCCCCACCGGGCGCAAATGGCAACTCACCCGCCAGCAGACCAATACTCCTAAATACCTGGTGTGCAACGCCGACGAAGGCGACCCGGGCGCGTTCATGGACCGTTCCGTCCTTGAGGGTGATCCGCATCGCGTGATTGAAGGTATGCTCCTTGGCGCTCTCGCCATCGGCGCCACGCACGGCTACATTTACTGCCGCGCGGAATATCCCATGGCGATCAGCCGTTTGTTGCATTCCATCGACGAATTAGAGCGCGTTGGCCTGCTGGGCGACAATATCCTGGGCAGCGGTTTCAATTTCCATTTAAAACTCAAACAAGGCGCCGGTGCGTTCGTCTGTGGCGAAGAGACGGCATTACTGGCCTCCATCGAAGGAAAGCGCGGCATGCCGCGCGTCCGCCCACCCTACCCGGCGCAAAGCGGGTTATGGGGCCACCCCACCTGCATTAACAACGTAGAAACCTTCGCCAACGTGGCCGCTATTGTCGCCAACGGCGGGGAATGGTTCGCCAGCGTGGGCACCGAACGCAGTAAAGGCACGAAAGTCTTCGCGTTGACGGGAAAAATCAAAAACGGCGGTCTGGTGGAAGTGCCGATGGGCATGACCCTTCGTCAGGTCGTTTTTGAAGTCGGCGGGGGAATCCTGAACGATCGTCCCTTCAAAGCAGTGCAAATCGGTGGTCCCTCGGGTGGTTGTTTACACACTCCGCTCCTTGACACCCCGGTGGATTATGACAGCCTTATTGCCGTTGGCGCAATGATGGGTTCCGGCGGTCTGGTAGTGATGGACGACCAGACCTGCATGGTCGACCTGGCGCGCTTCTTCATGGAATTCATCCGTAACGAATCCTGTGGGAAGTGTATCCCCTGCCGCGAAGGCACCACGCGCATGCTGGAGATTCTGGAACGCATTGTGCGTCCGTACCGCGATGAAGATTCCGGCGCCACGCTGCAGCGCTTCAAGTCGGTCATCATGCTTGAAGAACTCGCACAGGTTATCAAAGATACCTCGCTGTGTGGTCTCGGGCAAACGGCGCCGAACCCGGTGCTCTCCACGTTGCGCTACTTCCGCGAAGAGTACGAACAGCATGTGTTCGAGCGAAAATGCCCGGCCGGCGCGTGTCGTTCGCTCCTGACGTTCACGGTGAATGCCGAGAAGTGCAAAGGGTGCACGCTCTGTGCGCGGAATTGCCCGGCCAGCGCCATCTGGGGTGCGCCGAAACAGACCCATGTCATTGACCAGGATAAGTGCCTCCACTGCGGCGTCTGCCTGGATGTCTGCCGCTTCGACGCGGTCATCGCCCAGTAAGGAGGAGGTTACTCCCATGGCTGATACCATTACTTTAACGATAAATGGCAAGCAGGTGAAGGCCGAAACCGGCCAGACCCTCCTGCAGGTCTGCCGCACGCAAGGGATCGATATCCCGACCCTCTGTTACCTGGAAGATCTCTTCCCTTCCGGCGCCTGCCGTATGTGCGTCGTCGAGGTGGACGGGGCCCGCGGTCTGGTTCCGAGTTGCGCATTCCCCGCTGCTGAGGGTCAGGTGGTACATACGCACAGTCCACGTGCGCGACGCGCTCGAAAAACGATCGTCGAACTGTTGTTGGCCAATCATCCGCAAGAATGCCTGACCTGTGTCCGCAGCGGACAATGCGAGTTGCAGACACTGGCACAGGATCTGGGCGTCCGCGAACGCCGCTACGAAGGACAGCGTCGAGAATTCCCGATTGATGCCAGCAGCGTGTCGTTGATCAGAGATCCGGAAAAGTGTATCCTCTGCGGTCGCTGTGTGCGCGTATGCGAAGAAGTCCAGGGAGTGGCGGCGATCGACTTCACCAAACGTGGATTTCAAACAGTGATCGCACCCGCCTGCAACAAGAGTCTGGGGGGCACGGCCTGCGTGAATTGCGGACAGTGTATCCTGGTCTGTCCCACTGGCGCGCTGCGCGAGCAGAGCAATTTGAAAGAGGTGTGGGACGCGGTCAATGACCCGAATAAGATCGTCATCGCTCAGGTGGCCCCGGCGATTCGCGCCACCATCGGCGAAGAGTTTGGCATGCCGGTGGGTTCCCGTGTGACGGGTAAATTAACTGCCGCCCTGCGCCGGGCCGGTTTCGATCTGGTCTTCGACACGGACGTCGCCGCTGACTTGACCATTATGGAGGAAGGCAGCGAACTGGTTCATCGCTTGACTACCGGTGATGCTCCCTTACCGATGATTACCTCCTGCTCCCCGGGGTGGGTGAAGTATATTGAACACTTTTATCCCGAACAACTCGCGCATCTCTCCACGGCAAAATCTCCGCATATGATGCTCGGAACGCTCCTGAAGACCTATTATGCCGAGAAGCACAATATCGATCCCGCCAACATGGTCGTCGTCTCGATCATGCCGTGTACAGCGAAAAAATATGAGGCCGCGCGTCCGGAGATGACCGATAGCGGATATGCCGATGTCGATTATGTCTTGACGACTCGCGAAGCTGCCCGCCTCATGAAACTTGCCGGCATCAAGTTCGAGAACCTGCAGGAAGAAGCCTTTGACCCGGCGTTTGGCCTGGCCTCTGGTGCGGCGGTGATCTTTGGCGCCACCGGCGGGGTGATGGAAGCCGCCCTGCGCACTGCGCAATTCCTCCTCACGATCCCGAAAGACGAGGTGCCGGAAGTGGTCACCCGCGAGATGCTGGGCCGGGTAGATTTTTCTCCGGTGCGCGGACTGGTCGGTGTCAAGGAAGCGGAACTCAACCTGAATGGCGTCACCTTAAAAGTTGCGGTCGCGCACGGGTTGATGAATGCGCGTGTCCTGCTGGAGCAAATCAAAGCCGGCACCAGCCCCTACCATTTTATCGAGATCATGGGGTGCCCAGGGGGTTGTATCGGAGGCGGCGGCAGTCCCATGCCGACCTCGACCGAAGTGCGAAAAAAACGTATGCAGGCTATTTACAACGAAGACGAAGCGCTGATTATCCGCGCCTCGCACGATAACCCACTCATTAAACAGCTCTATGCCGAATACCTTGGCGAGCCGTTAGGGGAGAAATCCCACCATCTGCTACATACCCGGTATACCGAACGTGGCCAGTAAGGAGGATGATTTATGATGCATACGCCTGAACCAATTAACGCCACTATCCTTGTGATCGACCGTGAGGACCAACTCCCGCGGGAGAAAGCACTGTTGGAAAAGGTTGGCTTCACAGTGCTGACTGCAACGACCACCGAAGAAGGCCTGGCACTCGCGCGTGCGAAGTCTCCCAACCTGGTGCTCTCTGAAGTCATGCTGGAGAAGCCGGATGCCGGGTTCGTGCTGGGATATCGCATGAAGGCGGATCCGCAATTGATGCACACGCCATTAGTCTTACTCAGCAGCATCTTTACACAGTCCGGGTTCGTCTTTGATCTGAGCTCACCGGAAGCGCGCCAGTGGATCAAAGCGGATGACTATTTGGAACGACCTATTACGCCTGATCGGCTGGAAGCCCGCTTGCGCAGCGTGTTGCACCGCAAAAACGATATCTAATCCGCATCTCAACTTATAGACCACAAGACAAGGGTCGCACGTCATGCACTCGTGACGCACGACCCTTGTGTGCATCTGTGGCCAGTTTCCTGTCGCGATTGCTGATGAATAGTCCACTGTAGCAGGAACTCTGTGCGCGACGGGGAAAGAGATGAAATGCCCTGTATTCTCGCAACAGTTTTCTATCTCCGGGGGACTTGAAAGAGGTATTCATCACATGCCTGGGGAGCGACTGAATTTATTGGCGCGACGTGCGGCTGAAACCGTAGAACATGAAGAATGGCCGTTGGCTTTACTCGTCTACGAAGAATTGGTAGCGCAACTCCCGCATGACCCCAAAGTGCATTTCAATAAAGGATTGGTGCATGTCAAACTTGCCCAATTCGATCAAGCACGGGTGGAATTCCAGACCGCCTTACAATTAAAAGCGGATTATACCTGGGCCCAGGAAGCTTTACAAAACGTCGACACTGAATTGCGCCGTCGCAACCCTACAGCCCCGACTCCGACCACGCGTGATGCGGTGACACTTCCCCCAACTCCGGCCATCGTCGCGCTTGAAGGACCATTGCCTGCCGCACAGCGTCTGGCGGTTGGACGGGCGCTGATTGATGATGCGATAGCGGAAATGGAAACTACCCAGGATCTGATGCGCTTCGCCAATAACCAATTGTTATTGGAAGGGCGTCTCGCACGGAGTATTGAATTCGGTCTGTCTATTATCCGCGACACGTATAACACTACTCCATCGGAAGAATCGCGATCGTCTCTTTCCGAAGCCGCGACTATCCTGGGGGACATCTGGAGCCGTATCGCCCGCGGCAAGAAAGAACTGCTGGGTATCACGGTGAATGATACGGCAGCTACCCGCTACCGGCAGGATTACACGCGCGCCGAGATGACGACCAACCGTTTTCTCGCCGAAGCCCTCACCGCACAAGACAATGCACATGCCCGGTTCGTGTTGGGCCAGTTCCGTGAGATCTGTTTACAACAGCCCGACGAAGCTATGGCGGAATATGCCAAAGTTGTGTTGCTCGATGCTGAGGGCCCGTATGGCCTGTCCGCCACCCAGCGAATGGTCCATTTAAAAATCGAAGGCCATCATCTGGATCCACCTCCTGTGACCACCTGGGGATCACTCCTCATCAGCGCCGGTCAGGCCGCATTGAAAACCGTACTCGCACAGATGACCCACACCAGTGACTTGATGCAAGACGCCGCGCATCAAGGCCTGCTGGAAGGACGTCTCGCCCGTGAGGTGGAGTTGGCACTCACCACCATGCGGGAAGGTCTGGCGATCAATAATTCACCCGAAGCTCGCGGGGCAATCGCTGCCGGTTTGACGCTTCTTGGTGAACACTGGGTCCGGATTGCACAAGGGCGCAAGCAGCAAATGACGAATACCCACAATCCTGCCGTCGCGGCGCGATTTGCTGATGATCTGGCGCGCGCGGAAATGACCGCGGAACGTTATCTGCATGAAGCGCTATCTCTGGTCAACTCACCCGCAGGTCACATCCAATTGGGTATCCTGCACCATCGCTGCCGAGGAAATTATACCCAGGCCGTCGAGGAATTTCGTTATGCGATCGCCAGCGATCCGGATGGCGATGCTGGAATGGATGCGGCGACCCACCTTATGCAACTCTCCAGCGAAGGTCATTTACCTGGCGGGTTGCCGGTCGATGAATGGCCTACCATATTTACGCATGTAGGGCAAGCGGCGATCAACCACGTACTGCGCAACCTGGTCACGACCGACGATATCATTCAGGATGCCGATCAGTTGCAAATTGCTTTTGAAGGACCTTTCGCACAGAACCTGAACAGCGGTTTATATACACTACGCGCCGTGCTCAAAACTCATCCTGCTCCGGAGTTGACGACCTCGATCGCCCACACGCTGGCGGAGGTGGCAAATATCTGGAGCCGCATCGCGCGTGGAAAACAAGGACGTCTGGATGCGAGCCAGGATTCCATGCACACGCGTTACGAACAGGAGTACCGCCGTGCAGTCGAAGCGACTGAAAGCCTGGCGGGCGAATCTTTGGGCATCGCGCAAACGGCTCTCGCCAACTACGCATTAGGTGCATACCTGGCAATTCATGATGCATCGCGTGCCGCCGCACACGATGCGCTATGCCAGGCGATTCTTTTGGATATTGACGGGCCGATTGCGATACAGGCTACGCAAGAATTAGTCCGCTTAATGGATGCCGGTTACGAGATAACTCCACCGGCGACTGACGCCTGGGGTGAGTTGTTATTACGCGCGGGGCACGCATTTATCGCCTCCGCGCTGGCGACGCTCGAACACACCGGTGATTTTGTACGTGACACAGTCAACCAGGGGTTATTGGAAGGCCCACTCGCCAAAGATATCGACCAGGGGTTGGCCACGCTACGGAAAGCCATCGCCGTCACGCAGCCGACTCAGGCACGCTGCGCCATCGCCCGGACGCTGGCAGACCTGGGAGCGATCTGGTGCGAGATTGCCCAGGGTCGGAAAATCCAGTTATCCCAGGCAGTCCCCGGACCGGCATTTGAGAAAATTCTGGAAGACTCGCAACGTGCGGAACAAGTGACTGAACGCTATCTTACCGAGTCGCTTGCGTTATCTGATACTAGTACCGCACGGTATGCGCTGGGCCTGTTTCGAATTCACTGCCAGGGTAAGACGGTAGAGGCGGCCGATGAATTTCGGCGTGCAATTACCCTCAATCCCTACGGTGACTATTCCGCGCGTGCCCTCACCCACCTCGCACGCATCTCGATGGAAGGCCACACCGCGGAGTTACTGGACGGTGAATATTGGAGCCCACTCTTGCTCTCTGTCGGGCGAAGCCTGATTGCCAATGCACTGGCTGCCATCCCACGCACCGGCGACCTTTCCCGCGATGCCGCGCAGCAGGTCGCGCTGGAAAATGCGTTATCGCCGGACATAACCCTGGGCATTGAACTCCTGGAGGAAGCCCTGGAAGTGAGTCCGACGCATGAGGTGCGGGAAGGCGTCTCGCTCCAAATTGCTGAGCTTGGCGCAGTATGGGTGCGGATTGCCCAGGGACGACGGGCGCAACTGACTGGCAACTCTCCGGAAATGCTCACACGAACCCGCGAGGAGTTAACCCGTGCTGAACAGATGGCGGAACAAATGCTGGTCAATGCGCTGGCGGCCTATGACACCGCCCCTGCCCGTCTGGCGTTAGGGCAGTTTCGCGCAACCTGCCAGGAACGCTACGCTGACGCGGCGCAAGAATTCCGGCAGGCCGTGCATTTAGACCCTTCGGGGCCGGTTGGCATGCAGGCGGCGAAACTCTTCTTGTTGCAAGAAGCGCAAGGGCAGACACATAATATTGAATCGAAGGCACCCGGTGTCGACGGCGACCTCGCTGAAACAGCGCAACCGACATCCGAAACGTTCACCCTGATCGAGGATATCGAACGCCAAACTACCATTCGCCTTGGTTCCGATGAAGACTCTTCACGTGTCAATACTACCGATGCCTCGCGGCGCGCTCAACAGGTGAGTGGTCAAAAGAAGGGCCCCTGCTACATCGCGACCGCCTGCTATGGCGACTATAACCATCCAAATGTGCGCATTCTGCGTCGTTTCCGCGATGAGTGCTTATATCCCACACCACTCGGCCGGACTTTCATCGCCTGTTATTACACACTCTCCCCCTCACTCGCCGCACGCCTGGAAGGCCAGACCTGGCTGACGCGTGTTGTCCGCCGTTTCGTGCTGGATCCTCTTGTCAGTCGGTTGCAACAGAAACGTCGCTGATCAGCATTACTCGCTTCGCGAATTATGCGGGTGGATACCGTTACAGGCGGAAATGCACTCCTCCAGAAATAGATATGACACAAGCGGAACATTTCATGTATACTATACAACTCACAGCCCTCATCAAAAACGAGTGGTGGAGCAACATGAAATGCTCAGTATCGGCATTCCAAAACTCGAAGGACGGTTAGAAGAACGGTTTTCGATTATTCTTGCGCGCGTGGAACGGTATGCGAAGGATATAAACCGTGATTTGCTGACGCGCGCCTATGAGTTTGCCACCCAAGTCCATCTCCAGCAGAAACGAAAGTCCGGCGAACCGTACATCATTCACCCCATTGAAGTCGCGTATATCCTCGCGGAACTTGAGATGGATGAATCGACTATCGCCGCCGCATTCATGCACGACACCATTGAAGACGGCACGTTAGTACGCGACAATGGTGAAAGCACCCCGATCACCCGCGAAGACATCGCCCACCGTTTTGGTCCTGAAATTGCCAATCTTGTTGAAGGGGTGACAAAACTCGGGGCGATCCACTTCCACAACCGCGAAGTACGTCAGGCAGAGAACTTGCGAAAAATGCTCCTGGCCACCGCGCGCGACATCAGAGTCATTCTCATCAAGCTCGCAGACCGTTTTCATAACATGCGCACCCTTAAATTCCTGGCGGAGGCGGATCAACGACGTATCGCCGATGAAACACTGCGTATCTTTACCCCCATTGCACACCGTCTGGGTGTCTGGAAAATCAAATGGGAATTGGAAGACCTGTCCCTGCGCGCACTGGAACCTGACGCCTATCGTGAGATACAGACGAAAGTCAACCGTACGCGTGCGGAGCGTGAGGATGTCGTCAGCACCGCGATCACCCAGTTGAAAGACCGCCTGCTGCAATTAGGAATCGACGCGGATGTTGTCGGACGTCCCAAACATTTCTACTCCATCTACAACAAGATGAAAACGCAGGCGGTGGACTTCAATCAAATTCTCGATCTGGAAGCCATTCGTGTCATTGTGAATACCGTCCCGGCATGCTATGCGGCACTCGGAGAGGTGCACACCCAGTGGCTTCCGCTGCCGAATATGTTTGCCGACTATATTGCCAAGCCGAAATTGAATCTCTACCAATCCCTCCACACCAAGGTTGTTGGGCCCAACGGTCAACCGTTGGAGGTGCAAATTCGCACCTGGGACATGCACCGTACGGCGGAAGTCGGCATTGCCGCACACTGGCATTATAAAGAAGGTGGTCACCGCGATATCGAGTTTGAAAAAAAACTCGCGTGGATTCGCGGCCTCCTCGACCTGCAAGCGGAAGCGAAAAGTGAAGTGGAATGGCTGGAATCGCTGAAGATGGATCTGTATAAAGATCAGGTCTTTGTCTTCACACCGGCCGGCGATATCATCGACTTACCAGCCGAAGCAACCCCGATTGACTTCGCCTATCGTATTCATACCGACCTGGGGGCGCGTTGCGCCGGCGCCAAAGTCAATGGACGACTCGTACCGTTAAACTATAAATTCTCCAATGGCGACGTCGTCGAAATCATCGTCCGTGCGAATCAAAAACCCAGCCTGGACTGGCTCTCTTTCGCGGTCAGTCACCAGGCACGCAGCAGGATTAAGGCCTATTTCCGCAAAGCGAACCGCGAGGAGAACATACAACGCGGACACCAAGCGCTGGATGAAGAATGTAAACGTCTGGCCCTACATCCCGCTGAATTATTGCGTTCAGACAAACTCCTGCATGTCGCCCAAAAGCTGAACCTGTCAACGGTCGACGATCTGTATGCCCTCATTGGTTGGGGCGAGGTTACTGCGGAAGGCGTCCTCCATCGCATTCGCGAAGACCTGCCCAAACGCTCGCTGGACGAGTTGCGCACCACAACCACCGCGCTCTCACAGGGGCAGTTGCCCATCCAGGTGCCGTCCTCCGGCATCGACGGTGTGCTCTTCAAACTCTCCAAATGCTGCCTACCGATACCCGGAGACAGCATCATCGGCTATGTGACGCGCGGTAAAGGTGTCACCATTCATCGTTTGGATTGTCCAAACTTACGCAGCGCGTATAATTCTCCTGAAGAAACGCAACGTCTCATGTCAATCGATTGGCAGGAGACCGGCGAAGGGGTCTATCAGACAGAAGTCGAAATTGTCACCCTGGACCGTGTGGGTTTACTGGCGGATATCGGCGCCATTTTTTCAGAATCGAAGATGAATATTCGCTCCGCCAAACTCACCTCGGATCATAAAAAACGAACCGCGCACATCGTGTTAACCGTCGACACCTCCGGTGCGCACCATCTGGCCGAAATCATTGCACGGATCAACCTGCTCAACGATGTAATGCAAATTCATCGCCGGCGTGCCGGTACGTAACACTACGGCATCTATTGCACACGCACACCACGCGATGGCCGGCAGGCACCTTCGTAAGACAACCACCGGATGACGTAGAACAGGGGAGACAGGCGCAGAAGATGCCAACCATCCTTCTTTCCGGCTATTATGGCTTCAATAACATCGGTGACGAAGCAGTGTTGGGGGGGATACTTGCCGGGTTACGGACGGAATTGCCTGACGCAACTCCAATCGTGCTCTCCGCAGATCCGGCGACGACACGAGCGCTACACGACGTCAGCGCCATCCCACGCATGCGGCTCTCAACGATCCGCGCCGCCTTGCGAAAAACTGATCTCTTCGTGAGTGGGGGCGGCAGCCTGCTACAGGATGTCACCAGTTTTCGCTCTCCCCTCTATTACCTGGGTCTACTCTGGCTCGCCCAGCGCGCGGGAGTGCCCACCGCGGTCATCGCCCAGGGAATGGGACCATTAGGCCACCCCCTGAATCGCCGCTTTGCCCGACGTATATTGGATCGCACGCGCGCGATCACGGTGCGCGACGACGCCTCCGCGAATTTTCTCGCCGAGTTGGGTGTATCGGAAGTTCCCTGTACGGTCACTGCTGACCCGAGCTTTCTGCTGGAACCGGCGACCTCAGAGCGCCTGGAGAGTTGGTGGGATGCACATATCCCGGCGAATCGCCCAATAGTGGGAGTCGCGTTGCGCCGCTGGCCGTTGGCCAATCCGGCAGAGCGCTATACCGCTATCGCCGATGCCGTCGCCGCGCTGGCCGAAGCCACCGGCGCCTTATTGCTTTTCCTTCCCATGCAATACAACACCGACCTGTCCATCGCGGAGGAAATTGCCGGCTGGACCCCGGCAGAAAATGTTGTTCTGAATCTCGCGCTGTCCCCACGTGAAATGCTGGAGGTCGTAGGGCGTTGCCAGTTCATTCTGGCCATGCGCTTACACACGCTTATCTTTGCCGTGCAACGCGGAACCCCCGCACTCGGGTTGGCCTATGACCCCAAAGTACTCGACTTCAGCATCGCGTCAGGCCTCCCATTACCCCCGCGCTGGGAATCTCTTTCCGCCGAGACACTTACCCCTGAATTGCAGCAGTTGTGGACGCAACGTCATACATACCGTACCGAGCTCCAGGAGCAGGCCATTCGACTCACCGCGTGCGCGCGAAAAAACATTACCTGCATTTCCAAGTTACTTTCATGAGGTAGACACGTGGATGATGCCATCATCATGCTCACCAGTTTCGATCTGATGGTCGCCGTTGAGAGCACCATCGGGGAGTTGTATGCGATTTTTGCGGAACAATTCCCCGCGGATGCCGCGGTCTGGCACGAATTGGCGGAAGATGAAGTCCAGCACGCGCGGTGGTTACGCGAATTACAGAAGGCGGTTGAAGACAATTTACTCGACTTTGACCCGACGGTGTACCACCTTGATTTGCTTCGCCATACGCTGGGATATGTTCGTACCCTGAAGCAGGAAGCGTTGGCCAAGAAGGTCAGCCATCGGCAAGCTATCCACGAAGCACGGACCCTGGAGAAGATGCTGGTCGAGAAATACTTTTTCGAAGTTGTCGTTGACCATAACCAGTTGCTCCAGCACGTCTTCGCCGCCCTTACCGACGCCACCGTCCATCACACCGAGCGCTTGAATCGCTTGCACGCCTCATGGTTTGCATAGTATGACAGAACCTCTGTTCTGTGACGAATATTGATCGCTAACCCGCATTATTCATAACATTTCGAATAATGCCACAGTTCGCCCGGCAGTCAATAATTTCATGAATAATCCGGGCTAACCCGCATCATTCATGAACGCATGATTCCAGCTTCGGGTAACCAGAGCTTTATTCGCTTCACGCTTGACGCAGACGAAACGCCCAACGCCCGCACTTGGTGCGGGCGTTGGGCGTTTAGCTTGAGCAACGGTGCGACGTCTACCCGATTGCAGCGCGTGCTTTCGCGACAAGTTCGGTGAACGCTGCCGGCTCATTGATGGCGAGGTCGGCGAGGACTTTGCGGTTGATCGAAATGTTGGCTTTCGTCAGCCCATCGATAAACCGATTGTAGGTGATTCCGTTCAGACGGCAACCCGCATTGACGCGGACAATCCAGAGACGACGAAAATCACGCTTTTTCCGTTTACGACCGCGGAAGGCGTCATCCATAGCTTTGATGACGGCTTCTTTCGCGGTTTTAAAGAGGCGATGCCGACCGCCCCAATATCCAGCGGCATCCTTCAAAACGCGCTTGTGGCGCTTGTGGGTCATTGTCCCACGTTTCACGCGAGGCATAAATTGCTCCTTTCGCGAATCCCACCGGCAAAGCCGGGGTTACGGAGGCCCGGAGAATATCCAGGCACTTACCGTCAAGGCTCCTCTTAATGATAAGGGACCATGACTCTGGCGGCCGGGACGAATCCCGAAAACAGAAGCTTGGCTTCCTGTAATCGCCGTTTACGTTTCGGGCTTTTTCGGGTCAGCAAGTGGCTGTTAAAATTCGACCGAAAACGCACCTTCCCGGTGCCGGTGAACTGCAACCGTTTCGCTGCTGACTTGCGAGTTCGCATCTTTGGCACGGTGCTCACGCTCTCCTTTCCGAACCTGTTGGTTCGACTTCAACAAATGGACTCAGACACTCGCGCGGGCCGCACCAGGCGGCCCGCGGGCATCGGCTTGGATTATACACTATCTGCTATCCGGTTGCTGGCGCCGGTTCGGGGTCGCTCTTCGGCTTCGGCGCTTTCGTAACGACCTTCGGTTTTGGAGCGAGCATCAGCGTCATCTGACGTCCTTCCATACCCGGCGACTTTTCAACATTGGCGATATCGCTCAAATTCTCGATAAATTTCGACAGGAGGCTATGCCCAAATTCGGGATGCGTAAATTCACGACTTCGAAACACCACGAAGACACGCACTTTATCGCCATCCTCGAGGAAACGCCGTGAATTTTTCATTTTCACCAGGAGGTCATGTTCATCGATATTCGGCCGCAGGCGAATTAACGCCAATTCAGCTTGTTTCGATTTCTTGTGGGCATCCTTCTCACGTTTGGCCTGCTCATACTTGAACTTGCCATAATCCATGATGCGACAGACCGGCGGTACGGCGGTAGGAGAAACCTCGATCAGATCGAGTCCATTATCCTTCGCACGTTGTAGGGCGTCCCGTGTCTGCACGACTCCAGCCTGATGGCCTTCTTCATCAATGAGACGGACTTCGCGTACACGAATCCGCTCATTCACCCGAAGCTGTTTGTTAATGTTTGCACTCCTCCAACATTTGGTTCCGACGGCATAAATATCCGTGTTCCGCCGAATCGAAGGCAGTTTAGCATAGGGAGCTTCTACTGTCAACGTCGCCGGTTTAGAAAAAGTATGAAAATCATCACTCGGTTGGTGCGATATCGCCGATATGACGCCGATCCCCAGTGGGCCCGTGCGGCTCAGGCATAACCCGTGCGATCAACCAGCACTCCGGGTGGATAAATGCCGCGCATGGTGCTCTCAATCCATTGCAGGGAATCCTTCGGCGTCTTTGCCCACCAGGTAGGGCAGGAAGAGAGAATCTCGACGAGGGAGAATCCTTTACCATCGACCTGCGCTTGAAAAGCACGCGTGAGTGCCCGCTTGGTCGCGAGCACCTCTTTGGGTGATGCTATCGTTTGCCGGGTGATATATGTCGGACCATCGAGCGTCGCGAGCAGTTCGCTAACGCGGATCGGATAACCGGCCAAGCCCGGGTCGCGCCCCAGCGGTGAGGTCGTGGTCTGCTGGCCGATCATCGTCGTGGGGGCCATCTGCCCGCCGGTCATGCCATAGACCGCGTTGTTAATGAAGACAACAGTGATGTTCTCCCCACGCGCGGCAGCATGCACGATCTCCGCCATGCCGATAGACGCCAGGTCACCGTCGCCTTGATAGGTGAAGACCACCGCGTCCGGACAGGCCCGCTTGACGCCCGTTGCCACGGCCGGCGCCCGGCCATGCGAGGCCTGGATCATATCGCAGTTGAAATAATCATAGGCAAAAACCGCGCAACCCACCGGACATACCCCAACTGTTCGATCGAGCACCTTGAGATCGACGAGTGTTTCCGCCACCAGACGATGGACGATGCCATGCGCGCACCCCGGACAGTAGTGGAAGCGCATGTCGCACAGCGCTTCGGTACGCGAAAAGACGGTCTCTTCAAGCATCGTGGTCATATTCCTAACTCCCGCATCTTGGCCAGCAGCGCCTCGGCAACTTCCTCTGGGGTGGGCACCACGCCCCCCGTGCGTCCATAGAAGCCGATCGGACAACGCCCTTCCAGGGCCAGACGTACGTCATCCAGCATCTGGCCGGCGCTAAGCTCCACGGTGAATAGCAGTTTCATCCGCTCCCCCACGGCGCGCAGCGCGTCGGAAGGAAAGGGGAACAGCGTGATAGGACGGAACATACCCACGCGCACGCCTTGCTCACGCAGCAAACGTATTGCGGTACGGCACACGCGTGCGGCACTGCCATAGGCGACGATGGCCACTTCCGCCTCTGCCAGCTCTTCTTCTTGCCAGCGGAGATCTTCACGTGCCATCTGATCATATTTCGCCTGCAGTCGCTGATTCTGCTTTTCTAACTCTTCAGCAACGATGAAAAGCGAATTGATGATGGTGCGACTACCTTTGCGCGTGCCGCGTGTTCCCCAGGGTAACGGGGCCGGCACCGGCAGGGGATCGCGCGTGATGGTCATGGGCTCCATCATTTGTCCCTGGATGGCATCCGTAAGGATCATCACGGGATTCCGATATTTCTCCGCCAGATCAAAGGCATCCCGCGTCAGGTCATACATCTCCTGGACTGAAGACGGCGCCAGCACCAACGTGCGATAATCACCGTGCCCACCGCCGCGCGTCGCCTGAAAATAGTCCGCCTGTGAGGGGGCGATATTGCCCAAACCCGGCCCACCGCGCATCACATTCACAATCACGGCAGGCAGTTCCGCTCCCGTCAGATAGGAGATGCCTTCCTGCTTGAGGCTGATACCGGGACTGCTGGAGGAGGTCATCACCCGCACACCGGTGGAAGCGGCGCCATAGACCATGTTGATCGCCGCTACTTCACTTTCCGCCTGCAAAAAGACGCGGCCATGCTGGGGCATCAGCAGCGACAGATACTCAGGCACCTGGTTCTGCGGCGTAATCGGATAGCCAAAGAAACAGAAGCAACCCGCGTCGAGGGCTGCGTGACACAGGGCTTCATTGCCCTTCATCAATACGCGCGTATTCATTTTCATGCGTTCGCCTACCGGGATTCCTTCGGTGTCCGGGATTCTCGATACACCGTGATACAGACATCCGGACACATTAATGCACACATGCGACAACCGGTACAGCGTTGTGATTCAGAGTATTTCATCGGGTGGAATCCGCGACTGTTGAGTTCTTCATCGACAACGATACAGTGCTGCGCACAGGTCTCCATACAGAGCATGCAGGCCTTGCAACCTTCAGAGTTGATGACAATATGGGACATAGTCTCTACAACCTGCCTTTGATGCCGTATTCTACCACGAAACCCTCCCCGCTGACCACACCTTTACCAGTGCCGCACCACCAGTTGCGCGTCATCCAGAGCATAGAGCGTTTCACGCGTACCGGGATCGGCCGCCACGCGAAAAATACCGTACGCCTCCACTGGCAGACTGGTGATGTCGAGATTCTGTTTCGCTTTCATGTTTATTTTGACCACCTCGGCGATACCGGGTGGAAAACAGAAATAACACCCGCGGGGCTTGGGCGCCAGGAAAAATTCAGGCGCCTTGCCCGGGTGCAGCGGCAACAGATAGCCACGCAAGGTCACCGGTTTGCCGGCCAGGGGTTTCAACGCTTCGGGCACAATGGGATCCTGCCCTTCGTCCCATTGACCGCGCTGCAGCACTTTCCAGTCCAGTTTTGTAAAAAGCCCGGGCGGGGTGTTGTGCAGGTAGCCTTCGCTGTTAAATGGCAACAGCACGAAGAGCCAACCCATGGCGTAGGCCAGCGCAATGAGCGCCCCAACACCGACAATGCCGATGATGAAGTAGGTATTACGCCGACGGCGTTGCGAAATGGTTAAATATGTTGGCGGCATACGGCCTCTCCTGGATTATTCATAACATTTCGAATAATGCCACAGTCAGCCCGGCAGTCAATTACTTCATGAATAATCCGGGCTCTACTCCTGCACGATAGTTTCCGCCACCGGTACGCGATACGCGATGGCCGCCGGCAACAACCCCGCGAGGATGCCCAGCACCCACACGCTGCCGGCAATAAGGAATTCCGCTGGGGCCACCTGCCAGGCGTGGGGGGCGATTCCGTAATGCGCGAGCGTATACGGCACGCATGCCGCCACGACGCCATGCCCTATAAGCCAACCAGCGAGCACGCCAAGTCCGGCGAGCATCGCCGCTTCCAGGGTAATCAAACGGAAGATGTCGCCTTGCGTGGCGCCCAACGAGCGCAATATCGCAATATCGCGCCGGCGCTGATGAATGGTCAGATACAAACTGATCAGAATGGACAACCCGGCGACAAACACCACCAGGTAAGCCACGGAAATGAGCAATTGTTGCAAGGGTACTATAAGTTTCTGCGCCAATGCGGAGACCTGATCAACCGGAATCACCGCCATAGCCGTCTGTTGGGCATTGACCTTTTCAATAAAGCGGAAGCGTCGTCCCGGCTGCGTCAAGCGCACCAGCAACGCGGTGACCATCGAATAGGCGCGACGGCTGGCGGCGACCTCTGCCGGGGAATCATGCGCGTCATGGTGGGAATGCACTTCCCAGACACTGCGATAATCGGTATAGACGGCGCGATCCATGCTCGTTCCGGTGAGTGCCAGAATGCCCACCACGGTATAAGGGCTTTCCGTATGCACATCGTTGCTGGCGGTCCAGCCATGGCTGCCGGCAAAATGTTGCCCCAGCCGCAACTGGTTGCGCCGGGCCACGTCCGCACCCACTACGGCCTCGAATGGTTTGCTGAAGCCCTGTCCCTGCGCCAGAATGCGCTCCCCCGCCTCAATACGCGGGGCAAAAATATCCATGGTCGTGCCGACAATCGGTGCGCCATAATAACTATCGCCCATATTGATGGGGACGATTTGTTTCACCGCGTCATCATGTTGCAGCGTGTTCCAGACCTTGATATCGATATTCCCGGTGGGTGCATCCAGGTAATAGAGCACATTCAGCGCCACCTGCAGCGGGCTGCCTTTCGCGCCCACCACCACATCCCAATACCCGGACTCCTGCATCAGGGTATTTTCCGTCTCCCGCGCCACGAGCAGCACCACGGTGGCCAGCGCGAGACCCAGGGCGACTGACGCAATGGTGAGTAAGGTGACCAATGTGCGGGAGCGCAGATAGACGAGGGCGAGTTTGAAATCAGACAAGGGTCACCTCCGGCGCGCGTTGCATCCAGGGTGTCGCATCGATCACCCGGTCGAAACGCGCCTGTACCGTCGGGTCATGGCTCACGGCGACCAGCGTTGCGCCGTGTTCGGCGCTCAGCGCGAAGAGCAAGTCCAGCACGATACCCGCGTTGCGGGCATCCAGACTCGCTGTCGGTTCATCGGCCAACAGCAGGGGAGGTTCGTTAATCAGGGCACGAGCAATGGCTACGCGCTGTTGCTCTCCCAGTGACAACTCCCCTGGACGATGGGTACGCCGATCGGCCAGTCCCACGCGCGCCAGCAGATGCTCCGCGCGATCACGGGCTTCCCCGGGCGACCACCGACGTCCAAAACGCGCGCCAAGCAACAAATTATCGAGTACGGACAGCGGCGACAATAGTTGCAATGCCTGGAAGATCAAACCGATATGCAACCCGCGGAAATAATCCACGCTGGCCGTATCCAATTCATCGATGCGCACATCGGCGATCGTGATGGCGCCATGGTCCGGGCGCAACAGACCTGCCAGGAGATTGAGCAGGGTCGTTTTTCCGCACCCACTGGGGCCGGACACCAGGACGCGTTCACCCTTCGCCACCGTCAACGTCTCTACCGCCCAACACAGGACGGCGCCCGAATTACGCACGACAAATTGTTTCGCAACCTGGGTACAGGTGATCATCATGACAGGGAGGTCCATTTCAGCAACCACGCCGGATAAGTCAAGTCTATTGTAACGGATTCGTGGAGCGCCGTCACATCTTATTCCCGCGAACACCAGTACTTTAACCTGATGGGATTGCGAGCAGCAAGGGTTTCCACTACAATAGATGAAGATGCCGGATGCCTGGAGGAGATACTCCATGTTTATACGCATAACGTTGACCGCCATGCTGCTGGCGATCATCACCGCCGCCTACGCCGCGGAGTTCACCCCTGCCGTTACCGCCGCCGACCTGGACCTACCGCAATGCGCGGCGTATGGCGATGCCCGGGCCCTTGGACCGGCGCCTGACAACACGCTTGATGTGCTACTCGGGCTACACCCGCCGCGCGAGCAACCCGCGGTATGGACCACCGGACCAGTGCTGGCGAAATATCGCCGCTTCCGCGTGGCCTTCACCCACCCGGTCGAGATCGGCACCATCTGCACGTTATACGCCGGTTCGGACGTCCATATCGGTTGGGGCGGCACCATAGGCCAAACCAGTGTGAGTGTCCTCAAAGCGGATGCCCCCTATCCGGGTGATGTGACAAAAGATGCGCAATGGCTCCCACTACCCAACGGCGTGGTCAAAGTGTTGCCGGTAGGCACGACAACACGCGCCTTGCGTTTCACTGAATACTATGCCGGTTTCCTGGGCAATCCCCAAATGCCCCAACAACCGGCGTCGTCCCTGGCGTTCTCCCTGCTCTTCAAAGAACGCTACTACAGCGCGCTGGAGTTGGGAACCGGGAAGGTCTTTCCGACCACCAATAAGACAACACCTGATCGCTGGGAGGCCTATTGGATCGAGCCACAGACGCTGGCGGGCATCGTCTGCCTCGGACCGCGCGCCAAACATGCTCTGCTCGATACCATGAAACCGGAGTGCACTGACCCCGCGGCGTTGGCTCCGGCCACCGCCTGGAAGCATTTGCCGGATATTGCCGATATCAATGGCGGTCCCACGCTCTATAGCTTCGACAAACCCATCGCGACACGCGCGTTGCGAGTGCAACCCACCGCGGGCGGCCTCGATTTCGGGTATACCATGGGGGTCGTGCTCCCCCTCTCCACCCTCGGTGACGCGCCGGCCCCCCCGCAATTTGCTCTTCCCGTCGCACCCTTCAAATTCACCTACACCATGCCGATGGAGGGTTTTATCGCCATCAATATTGCCGACAAACAGACTGGTCGGCATCTGCGTCGGCTGGTGGCCGAAGTCGCGCGGGGCAAAGGGATCATCACAGAACCCTGGGATTTGAAGGACGATCAGGGTCAGTACGTACTACCCGGTGACTACACCTGGAGCGCAATCGCCCGACCGCCTTTGAAGTTGACCTATGAGATCTCTGTGAATAACGCCGGCCAACCTGCCTGGTGGGCGCCGGTGAAAGGCGGCGGCGGCTGGATGGCCGACCACACACCACCAATCGCCGTGGCCGCTGGTGGTGATGTGATCTTTATGGGGTCGCCCGTGGGCGAGAATGGTCAGGCCGCCATCGCCACCGACCTGGACGGCAACAAACTGTGGGGTGAAAACCCGGTGCTCGATGCCTGGGGGGGCGCTGATCGCATAGCCGCGGACGACAAATACGGATATCTGGTCAATTTTTTCGGTGTCGAACGGGTGGAGGCGCATACTTTCGCCAAGAAGACGATCCATCGATTCACCTACACCCGCGATATTCCCGGCCAGCGCTGGGAAGGCACGACCGGCGCCGCGGTGCATGGCGACCGACTGGCGGTGGGCATTTCCGCCCCGCCTATTCCCTGGTTGCAGTCGACGTTCACCGGATATGATCTCGACCCCAAAAAGTGTTTACCCATGGTGCGTCGCGCACTGGGGAACCGGGCAAACTATCCGGAGGCCGATTATGACGAGTTGATGCAATGTAACGCGGCGTTGCTCACCGGCAGCGATCCGGACGCCCCCGAAGGATTCCTGCCCAGTGCGGTGCAAGCGTCGTTGTCCGCGGCCACCGGAGGCGCGCTGGGTGGCACCATCACACTGGTCTTCCACAAACCGATAGCGGTGGGTTCGGTGCTGCTCCCCGATGCGCGCACGAAAGTCTATGCGCTGAAACCTGGAAAAAAACTCACGGATCTCGAACCGAATGCTGAGGACGGCCCGGGCGATACGCTGGGCGGTGGCGATCTGGCTACGGAACCGTTTGACGAGGAATTATGGACGCCGTTGACCAGCAAGGGCGCGCCAGGCCTGCCGACCGTCGCGACGACCGATAAACCGCTCTTTACCGAGGCGCTGCGGATCAAATCCGGCCCGCGCCTGTCCTATGCCATGGTGCTCAATCGGCGTTTCCAGGACGTCGCCCCGCAAGCCGAGCGCGTCTATCAGGAAGGCGAGGCCACGGAAAATGGCGGGTGGGCCGTCCAGCGGGATCCGAAAATCCCTATTTCCCCCACGGACCCGGCGATTATGGGTCTGGTCTGGAAGACCCCGGTGGCGTTGCGCGGCGTCACGCTTTCCCGCCCCTCCCTGGCCTCGATGGCGGTGGATTACTGGGTCGGACCGGATACGGCTGACCCGAAGACCACGTTGCACGATGATGCGAATTGGAAACAAGGGGGGATCATCGAGGCCGAAACTTTCCATGGCTACTGGGTCGAGACCGCCGCGGCGCGCACGGTGGACTTCAACGCCACTATTCACACGCGCGCCCTGCGCATACGCGCCGTTGCCGGGGCGGGCGCCGTGGGGGTGCGCGGGATGCGCGCCGCTATCAAGGGCCCGCACCTGGCCGGTTTCGAAGCCCTTGTCGCCTACACGCCGCTTGGCGGCGACCTGGACCTGCCGCCGGCGCTCAACCAGCGCATTACCGAACTCAAGCTCCCCGCTGAGGACAACAAGCCGGCGGAGGTCATTCGTTATATTCCGTTGTCTGACCCCGGCCATCTCGCCTATGCGGCGGATGGCGTGCTCTACGCGGTATCCGGGTCGCAGATCGTACGGATTCCCGCCGATGGGCCGGTGCAACCAGTCATCACCGCAGGGTTGGAACACCCCACGGGCATCGCCTTCGCCGCCGACGGCACTCTGGCGGTGGTGGATAACGGCGCCAAACTCATCAAGGTCTGTGATATCAAGACCGGCAAAGTATTGCGCACCATCGGCACGCCGGGTGGGCCACAACTCGGTCCGTGGGACCCCTCGCGCTTCGACAATCCCATCGGGCTGACCATTGATAAAAACGGCAAACTCTGGGTGGCGGATTACTCGACCCAGCCCAAACGCATCAGTCGCTGGAGCCCGGACGGGAAAATCGAAAAATGGTTCCTGGGACCCGCGGCCTATGGCGGCGGCGGCACCATGGACCCTGGCGACCGCTCAATTGTGATGTATAACGGCATGAAGTTCCGCATCGACTGGACGGCGAAGAGTTGGAAACTGGAAAGTATCCTCTTCCGCCCCGGCTTGCCCGGCTCCACCTCGGCCGCCATGCCGGACCGCGTGATCTATGTCCAGGGAAAACGCTACCTGGTCGGCGACGAAGGGGTGGATGGCTCAGCACAGGTCGCGGTAATCTGCACGGAGAAAAACGGCGTGGCCGTACCAATGGTGGCGGCCGGCAATCTGGGACAATGGGACGACGCCGTGACGCGCCCGGACTTGAAAGAGAAATTCGCGCGGCTGGAGCGCGAAAAATATGGCTTCTGCTGGGTCGACGCCAACGGCGACGGCGTGCCCCAAACCAGTGAAGTGCAGATCACCACAGCGAACCCGCTGCGCACCACCTATTGGAAATCGCGTGTGGGCGAGGATCTCTCGCTGAACTTCGCCGGCGCCCGCATACGCCCCACAGCCATCCGGCCGGATGGCACACTGACCTATGATCTGGCCAAAGTGGAGACGGTGCCCGTGCTGGATACCGCCACCTGGACCGCCGCGGATGGGCGCGTCTTTGTGTTGAGTGACGCGTTGTATGCCGCGGATGGAAAAACCCAGTTATGGGAATACCCCGATAACTACCTCAGCGTCGGGGGCTCCAAAGGGGTCTCCTACGACCGTCCCGCCGGTGTTCTGGTCGGCGAGCATCAACCGATCGGCCATTTTACTGTCGGACCGGAAGAACTGTGGGTCACCAATGGCAATCATGGCGACTGGTTCGCCTTCACGAATGACGGACTCCTTGCCGCCGCCATTTTCGGCGGGCCCACCGGGTATGGCAAACGCTACTGGACGATGCCGGAATGGAAGTACGGCGAAACCGATCTGTCCGACGTGCGCCTGGAGGAAGAGCATTTTCAGGGGTTCATCACCAAAGCGAATGACGGCAATGTCTACGCCATTGCCGGGCACAACCACAACAGCATCGCGCGCGTCGAGGGCCTGGAGGCGATGCAGCGGGTGAAAGGCGCCGTCGCCGTCACCCGGGACGACATCGCCAAAACCCAGGCCTGGGAAGTGCAGAAACGGGTACTCGAACGCCGGCGCGAAGAACCGAAGATTGCCCGCGTACCCTACCGCGACGGCGGCCCGGCCATCGACGGCTCGCTTGATGATTGGCCGGATACGCTGTTCCTGCCCATCCAGCAGCATTATGACGAGGTCAACCGGCGTACGGTGACCGATGCCGAAGCCGCGCTCTGCTTCGACAACAAAAAACTCTACATCGCCGCCCGCGTGCTCGACACCTCGCCGCTGCTGAATAGCAGCGACAACCTGAACCTGCTCTTCAAAGGCGGCGACGCGGTGGATGTGACGCTGGGCGCCGACCCCACGGCGGATCCCAACCGCACCGGCCCGGTGGCCGGCGACGTGCGCATCCTGCTCAGTCGGGTGAAAGAGAAATATGTGGCGGTGATCTATCGCTTCCACGTCCCCGGCACCCCCGACGACAAGCGCGCGCGCTTCTCCTCGCCGGTGGGCGAATCAATCGTCGATGTCGTTACCGTGCTTGATGACCCGGAGATGAGCACGCAACAAACGAAAACGGATTACACGCTGGAAGCGGCCATTCCATGGACCGCGTTGGGCGTCGCCGCGCCGCGTCTGGGTACTAAACTCCGCGGCGACGTGGGTATTCTGCGCAGCGACGACAACGGCATGCGCACGCGTGAGCGCTACTACTGGTCCGGCAAAACTCAGACCATTGTTGCCGACATCCCCACCGAAGTGCGCGCCATCCCCGCGCTATGGGGTGACCTGTATTTCAATGAACCGGACACGGAAATGCGCTTCGGCCCGGATGCCGGCGGCGGCGATCTGGCGCCGTGACCCGGCGCGCGTCTGTTTCAGACGGCATTGCCGGGGTAGAACAAATGGGGTACGATTACCGTCCAGCGTGCCGGACATGAGCAATGCCCCGGACCATGGGACAGGTTCTACATAGAGCGTGTCCCAACGTCCGAGATATTTCCTCTCGCGCAGATTTTTGGGGCAGGCGCGAAGCGATTTTCGACTGTATCGAGAAGAGACACACGAGAAAATCGCGACAAAGTCTGGCGCAAAAAGATGCCGAGAGGAATTATCCCGGACGTTGGGACAGGCTCTACATAAACGTTTGAAGGAGAAATCCATGCAGCGACTACAGATCGCGGTGCTTCTTGTTGTGTCTTTATGCGTAGCGCTCCCTGGGGTGTCTAAATCTGACGAGGCGAAAACACCCACCATCCCCTCGCCGGCTGTGGCGGCCGCGATCATCGCGAAATCGAATATCACGGATCTCATCGTTCTCACAAAAACCGGCGACATGTTCCAGGACCGGCAATGTTATCTGGTGGTGGGGCGCACCGGTAAAACCATGCTCATCGATTGCCCCGATTTGATTGACGAGAACGAGAAGCGTGTGCTGGTCAACCTGACGACGCGCGTCTCCTCCTACCCCACCGACAACGAACTGCTGGCACTCTACAAAAGTGGCGACATCAAATTCACCGATCCGGAAATCACGCCGCGCACCGACCCGGCGGCCCTCGTCTCCCAACTGGGCGCCTGGCCGCTCACCGACGGGAAGAGCGGCGCGCCAATACTCGTCTACGGGTGTTATTCCGTCCGCTCCACCCTGGGACCGGAAATTTACCAAACGCTGCTCAAACGCAAACTCACGCTGAGCACCATCGTGCTGCTCCATGGGCACATGGATCATCTCGGCGCGCTCCCTTACCTGAAGGCCAAAACCCATGCCGAGGTGCTCATGCATCCCGGTGATGTGCAACTCGGGTATCCGAAGGACGCGATCCGCTTTTCGGACGGCATGCCCAAAGTCGACCGCACCATAGTGGACGGCGAAGTCCTCACGCTGGACGGGATGGCATTCAAAGTCATTCACACGCCGGGGCACAGTCCGGGGGGCATCTGCCTCTACAGCATGAAGGGCGGCAAACCGCTCCTCTTCAGCGGCGACACGCTGTTGGTGAAAGGGGTTGGTCGCTGGAACTTCCGGGACGGCTCCGGCAATATGAAACAGCTCTTTAAAAGCATCACCGAAAAACTCTTTGTCCTGCCCGCGGACACGCGCGTCCTGCCCACGCACGATATCTACGAGGGACCATCCAACCGCACCGTCCCCTATTCCGTCTCGACCATTGGTGAAGAAAAAGCCTACTGGGGCACCTACTTCACCGACAATGCGGAAGCGCCGACGCAGTAGCGCACGCTGAAGTTTAGCCCTTTTGACACCGGTTATTTATCAGGAACGCGGATCGGTTGGCGTTTTCACCTCGGCGCGCGAGGGCGGAGTCATGAGCAATGTCGAATGGTCTCCCGAGCCAGTATCTGTCCAGGCAATAACGATGCCGCTAACAACCGAGATCGACATCACCCGAATCATGGCGTGCAGGATAAGGATGACCGGACGACGGTCGTTTTTGTCACGGTGGCTACCGTCCATCGTCTCCCCTGGCTGGCTACTGAGGAATACCATCAGCTCCTGCACTAGACATGGCTGGCGGCGACGCATTGGTTGGTCAGTCCATATCTGATGATGCCTGATCATCTCCATTTCTTTGCTGCCCGTGGCATGCTGGATTACTCGTTGGAATCCTGGATGACATATTGGAAACGCGAGTTTTCTCAGGCGCTCTACCGCCAACGGCGGTTGCAACCAGATCACTGGGATACCCGTATCCGCAACGGCGCGGATTTGACCGAGAAATGGAATTATGTGCAAGCAAATCCGGTACGCAAAGGGTTCTGTGCCGCGTCGGAAGATTGGCCATATCGTGGAACGGTCCATGAGTGGATGTATATGGGGCCATAGAGACGCCTACACTCGCTGCGCGAGAGGCACGGTGGGTGGCTCGCGGGGACCATTCGACGGGCTCATGACTCCGCGCTCGCCCTCCCGCTTATTGCGATACGCTTGCCGTGCCTAACGGGAGGGCGAGCGCGGAGTCATGAGCCCGTCGAATGGTCCCCACGAGCCAAAAACGTAGCGCCAATAGCCGGTGCGTCTGGATTTCACCCGGGATGTGCTGCGACATACCCGTTCCATTTTATGTCATCACCCCCCAGCGTGCAGGACATCAAGTGGCCGTTTCTTCTTAAGCGTCCATTTATTCCACCTGGGTAGCCAGGTGCTTAAGAAATGCCAGCGTGCCCGATGGACGACTCTATGCGTCCGCCGGCAGAGCAGCGCATTTCTCACTTCTCACTCGCCCCACCGCCGTCTACCATGAAATATACTTCGTTTGATCTGCCGGCCTCAGTTGCTGTGGCGGATTGGGTGAAGGTCAGGGTAATTCGGTAACTTCCCGGGTGCGTCAGGTCGAAGAGCGCGGCCAGATCGAAATTCGCTGCGGGATACTCGTCCAGCGGGCTCAATGTTTTTGCTGGAGTCATGACCGGCAATACCGGGAGAGTTACCACAGGGATGTTTACTTGCTTGTGCGGGAACAACTCGCGCCATTTTTGCGGTGTGCCGCCGAAACCTGGGGATGCCGGATCAGCGGTGAAAAAGAGATGCGGGGTGTAGGTGAGATGCGGCAGGGGCATGGCAGGCGTATTGGAGACGAGTGGCGCCATTTGATCAATCCCGCGGCGATTACGCAGCGTGAGGGTGACGATGAGTGGTTTGCCCGCTGCGTAGGGTCGAATTTCCGGCAATCGTAACTGACAATCCAAGCCATTTGTCAGATTGCCCCATTGCCAAGGCGCACCGGTGGTAAAGTTGATTTCTTCCGCCGCGACGCGCGCCAGGCCATGCTTACCGAGTACGCCGTAGAACCGCTGCCACTTACCATTGACCAGCACTTCTTCTGCCTGCCATACCGTGACTTGCTGATCGTAGCTGAGGTGTTCTTCGCTTTTTCTCGTTTTCGGATCCCAGCTCTGGGTTACGCGCGGGTAGGCTTTCAACGTGGTCCAATTCGCCGCCAGCGGCAAGGCCGGCATCGACGCCACACGCGCCTGCGCGTTCGCGGGCAGCGCGAAGATGGCGGCGCCCGTATTTACCTCGAATGCTGTCGCCGGACGCGTGCGGCGGGGAAAGCTCATGCGCCCGTGCAACTCCCGGAATGATCCGTTGTAGTACGGATCTGATGACCAGGGATCAGCGCCGTATGGCCCGACATATGAACGCAAAGCGGCATCATACGCATAGCGTTCGCCGTACTTCCGCAATTGGACAATCTGAGCGGCAATCGCCGCATCGCGCTCCGTTTGCGACCAGTACGGCTGAAAATCAGGCATCCCTTCCACCTTGCCAAGTTGCGTGGCATAATAATCACAGAGCCGGACCGGCGATGCGGTGCCCGCCGCGGATACTTGCGAATCTCCAGCCGGGATACTGTCGCTCATGCTTCCTCCGTTGTTGGCCATCTCGATCTGGTACGTTTTTCCCACTTTCGAGGTAGAAACTGAGCCGACATGGTGGGTATCCGCCAGCGCGCGCAGCAGATGCGTCCGGTACGCCGTCACGCCTAGTAAGGGTGAATCGATCACTTTACAGGACGCAAACAGGTCGTTTGCTTTAACGGACAATCCTCCCCATGGTCGTTGCGGATTGCCAAACAACTCCTTCGCCCCAGCCGCCAGCGCCGGATCGTGCGGGAAGCGCCAGAACGGTTCCAGCGCGAGGCTCGGGATATCATCCACCAGACCAAATTTACTACTGTTGACCCAGGCCAGATAATCAGGGATGGCCTGGGGATCCTTTCCGCGCATGCGTGCCAGCGTCAGTTGCGCGATAGAGGTGCACATCATACCGGAAGCGCCGCTGGCAATATGCCCATATACCTCGCAGAGTGCGCCGCATTTCGGGATCAACACGCGCAACGTAGGCAGAGCAGCTGCTACATCCCAGTCAGCGAATTGCAGCGCCATGGTGCAGATGTTTTGCTGGTGAAACAGGTCATTGCTGTTGCCCTGGTGCTCTGCCCCCAGCTGGGCGATTCGCTTTGCGAAAAGCTCGGAGACGCTGGGATTCGTTTTTGCACGCAATACCTCGCCGCGTTTTGCTATAGCCTGCCCGGTGGGGCTGGGGGTGGTTGTCGTCATCTGTCGCCATCCGCTGCCGGGTACATCGGATATATTCGACGGCTGCACGATTTTGCCGGCAGCGGCAAACCACTGTTCTGACGTAGCCGTGTCATCCTGGAGCGTGCGATACCAGCGTTCCTCCATACTGAAACTTTTATTCTTCTCCCAAAAGGCACGAATATGCGCGGCGACTTGCTGTGGGGTGTCCTGATGACGATAGTTCGGGGCAAATTCATCCGTCTGTAGAATGCCGGCCAGCGCCACGTATGCTGCTTCACGCACGGGGAGCAGGCTACGTCCGGTATGAAAACTGCGTCCGAAGCTCACCGAGCGGGTGAGGCGCGTGTCGGATTCCAGGCAGGTTAGCAAAGGCTCGACGGCGGCGCCGCCTTCCGTAATCAACCCCTGTACGATGGGATCGTCAGACATCGTCACGCCGCCCGGTTGCCCATCCTGCCGTGCGGATTCTTCCTCCAATGCCTGAATTAACTCGGCGATCCGCCGCTGTGCCTCCGGTTCGGCGGTAATCGCCGCAAGCGAAAACGGCGCGGTATGCCCTTCTTTAGCGCGTCGTTCCTGATCCACGAGCAGTGCGGGGAGGGGTTGCAGGAATGTCAAGTATGGAGCATCGGGTATGAGATGACCCTGTGCATCCTCAATGTACGGGTGCTCAAAATGACGCCGTGCAGCTTCTGCCTCGATCGTCGTACGTATGGGAACCAGGGCGCGCGCGCTGAGCAGCGCCAGTCGATCGTCCCCGCGCATATGCGCGCACACCGCGCGGTCGAAGAGCGACCAGGCCCAGTCGGATGCCAACTGCAAGTAGGGATCCTTCCGTGTTGCGTTATTATTATTCACATTTTTCGGGGTGTTCGCCATCACGGCGGTCCAATAGCGTTGTGCCAATGCCACTTCGCCGGTGCGTAATAGCAGGCACGCTTTCAACGGGGTCACCGTCGTTTCTGAAAGGCTCTGTGCCTCCGACATTGTGTTACCCAGGCGGTAAAATGGGAAACCCGGGTGTATGCGGGTATATTCGGCGCGCGCCTTGTCTTCGACCTTGAGCAGCGCGAGGATATCGGCGTTCACCTCCGCCGGCGCCCCCACGGAGACCACCGGATAGACCAGGCCATTCCAGCCGACGGCAAAGCGTGCCGTGGTTCCCGGCGTTGCCGGCAGCACCCAACCATGCACGGTAACCACGCCATTATCGCCATTCCAGCAACCACCTGTGCCGATCTCGATGGTTCGATATGCACACCCACGCGGATCAGCCATCCCCTGCGTGAAGAGCATTTGCGTCGCGGAGACAAAGGCCGTCGGAAGCTTTTTAGCCGGCGGGGTCCACGCCGCCGGCTGCTTCGGCGGCGCCGGCAACGCCTCGCCGGCGAAATGCGGAGATTCACGCAATGTCTCCTGCGCCGGTGCAACCTTCATCTTCATGAAAGGCGCGAGCAGCACGGCGCCGAGTAATCCGATTGTTATAACGATCAGCCAGAACCTTTTCATCTACATCGCCTCCGTATGATGACCAGCAATCCTTTTTCCGATGGGAAGAATTCCTACCCCGCATTATTCATAACATTTCGAATAAAGCCACAGTTAGCCCGGCAGTCAATTCGTTCATGAATAATCCGAGCTACCAGCGATACAACATCGCCTCTCCTCCCAATCCCATATATTGGTACTTCAATATCACCGACCGCCCGTCAGGAGAGAGAATCCATTTGTTGCATTCTTCGCCGAATACCCGTTGGTCGTCGCGGTCTTCGGAAGGTTCGCTCTTATCCAAAGCGTAACGCAGAGCCGCGCGGAGGACGCCGGAGCGTTCGTAGAGCCAGATAGCGTCACTTCCGTCCCCCAAACCCCGAATTTCGTTCGGCGCATCTTTAACCCCATCTTTGCCGTGCAGTAACACAAAACGCCCATCCAGGGAGGAGACGCTTCACCCAAGCCGGGCTTACTCGTGAACGACCAGTGCGACCTGGTGGAAAGGGAGAACACCTCGTGATAGTTCGCGCGGTGCGAGAAGACTATCTTGTCGGTTGGCCAGACTTTCGCCATATATCCAAGGCCATACATGTAAAAACCATCATCCTCGGAGAGCGCACATCGTGGCGTTGGCGGAAATTTTCGTCCGGCCGGTGTATAGACGGCGCCATCGGGCGCCAACAGGTAGTTGCCGGGACATTGCACGCACTTGTAATGGTTTACCCGTGCGATACGGGTGCATCGGATATGGCCGGCGTTCACCTGGACCGCATAGACGATTTCCCGCACCGAATCGACAACAAATACACTTCCGGGAAGGAGGGTCGCTTGTCCAGGTAGTTTGGACCTGGCGATGACGCGGCGACCATTCGATACCAGGAGATATCCTGGTGGCGCCTTCTCACCATCATAGAAGTACGCAAAGAAGATACGGCCACCATTGCCGATTGACAACTGATAGTACCCTGGCTTCAGCGGCTTCTCCGGCGAGGCCAGCACGACGCTATTGCCATCCGCTTTGCCGTTATGCCAGCGCCGTATGCGCACGCCATGCGTCTCCACCGTCGAAGCGGCGAAGTAGCGCCCGTCGTCGGAGAGTGCAAAAGACGGGTTATCGACAGCACTCCAGGCACTATCAGGTTGGCCCCATCCTCCTGGAGTGTCAACAGTGATCCGCCAAAGGCGATGACCGTCTTGCCAGTCATGCAGGAGATAGTCATTTCCTTCCCTGGTCAGAAATCCCGCCCGGGCCGGCAACAGATCCATGCCTTCGCCATCCATCGAGAAAGTAGCAACATACTTCAGGTACTTGACCTTCGCCGGCAGATTTGTTATCGGATATCCTTCGACACAAAATGGTTGGGCATTCATTAAGGCTGTGGAACGAAGCGAAACAGTTACCGGAAGTGTCCGGTGGATGCGCGGGACGAACGAAGCACCAGCCTACGACTCCTGCCAGGATGATTCCGGTACTGATGAGCAAAGGTCCGGAGCACAATAGTGTCAGTAAGCGCTTCTTGCGGATATTCCACCTTCATATCTTCTGGGCACAACAGCAAATCTGGGTAGGCAGTTGACTGAACCATAAATACTGGGCCCAATGGTTAGCGCTTTCCCATGTCAGATGCGGGGCGATTCCCCTACCCTGCATTATTCATAACATTTCGAATAATGCCTCAGTCAGCCCGGCAGTCAATTCGTTCATGAATAATCCGGGCTACGGATACGTCAGCTTGACCACTCCTCCGCGTTCGGTGACCGTTGCATCGGTTTCCACCGGTCCCCTGGTGGTTTCTACCTGCAGGTGATAGGCGCCGGTGGGGAGTGCCGTCAACTGTGCGCAGCATTTGCCCAGCAGGCTCGGGGTTTGGAAGCGCACGTTGGTGTAGACCACGCGCAATCCGGCACGATTGTCTTTGCCGGTAAGTGTCAGCCGGCCGGTGGGCTGCGCCTGGGGGTCCGGCGGAAAATAGATCGCCAACGAGGGACCTCGATCATAGCGGAGCATCTCCCCCATTTGGCCACGCTGCACGCCCAGTTCCGGCGCGAAGGGTACCTGGCGTCCCCCACCGCCGAAGGTATCGACAATCCAGAGCTGGCCGGGTCCGGTCAGCGTGTCGAAGGTGCAGACACTGCCGCGTTCCAGGGGCAGGCGAACCGGCATACCTTGCGCCGGCACCCACCAGACCATCTCCGCGCGGTTCTCGCTATAGGTAACCTCAGTAAGACCGCAGCGCCCGACGGTCTGCAACGTGACAGGGGGCAGACCGTCCGCCGGCACACGCAGGCACCAGCCGCCCCAGTTGGCCGTGTTCTGCTGCGTAATCAGACATATGCCGGGCTCGAGTCCGGGAATGCTGAACCCGCCGGCGTCGTCGGTGGTGAAATACAGGGTGCACTCCTCGTTCCCGGCGCCCTGCGTCAGCGAGAAGCTCCCCTTCGCCAACGGCGTACCGTCGGCCCCTTTAATGACGCCGCGCAATGTCAATCCCGGCGTCCACGCCGGCAGTGCCACATCCTTCTGTCCGGCAGGCGGCAACGGGGCATGGTCAATCATACCGACCCCCAACCAGGTGCAGGATACGGCAGTCGCCTTGAGATTGACGGAGATATTGTATATACCGTTTTCCTGGCGCAAGCGCCCCTGGGGGATACGCTGCAGTGGGTCGGCGGGCTCATTGGTCCGCAGCAGCGCAAAGGTGCCATACTGCTGAATCGCGTGATCGACGCCCGGCCATTTGATGGCGTACTGGCGTGCGGTATCAAGGGTGGCGACACGCGGCGCCGTGGTGACCGGTATCTCCGCGGGCCCATCCGGGGGAATCGTTACCGAGGCGAGGCGTTCCGTTCCAAATTCCAGCGTGTAGCTGCCGGGCCAGGCAGTGACACGCTGGCGCGCCGCACCATCGGGATAAGTGACCAGCATCTCGGACAGCGGGCGTTCGAAATTGCCGGCGCGGTCGCCTCCACCGGGCAATAGGGGAGTGAGTGCCGGCTGGCGATAATAGTCGGAATAGGGTTGGTAGGGTTTTCCCTGGGCGTCCTGTAGGCGCAGGTAGACGGTGCGCAGTGAAAACGACTGGGCGGGTCCACCGGTCAGGAAATTCGTACACGTCAGCCGGTCCGGGCTTGGACGATACCAGCAGGCGGCCAATAGATCCGCGGGGCCATACAGTGCACTCTGGGGTGTGCTGGCATCCAACTGCACTTTGCGCACGAGCAGCGGCGCCACGCGCGAAACGTAACTCACCTCGGTGCCGCCCGCCGCGGTGAGGAGCGGTTTGGGCAACTGTACCGCCAGCGTTTTGCCGGCATCCGTCGCGGCGACGGGTATGTCCAGCCCACTGGTTTCATCATAGAGATCACCGGCCAGGCGCAGCGTGCCCGGCGCGGGGACGGCCACCACCAGGTTGCCGGCGGTATCACGCGTGACACGCAGCATGGCGCTTTCCTGCTGTGCCTGCTGCATGAAGCAGGGGGGCAGGGTCTCAAAGCGCCCCGGCAGCACGCGCAAACCTTGCAATCCGGCGACCGGCGCGCCGGCGACATCGGTGAGTTTCAGGGTGACATTGGCTCCATTACCCCAGTCCAGCGGCCAGTCGTCGATCACCTCATCGGTATACGGCGCATAAACATCCCGCAGTACCGCAATGCGTGGCGGGGTGCTCAAGGCCCACGCCACCATACTGAATCGCGTACCACCCACCAGGTGGAACTGGTTGTAATTGGACCGGATATCGCGGTCCGGCTGCGTGGCGGCATGACTCAGCACAATGCCGTTGGAACCCGGCGGGTCAACCATCCAATAGAGGGGTTGTACCGGACCGGGCACCGGCGGCAGCGTGAAGGCGATACAATACTCCTTGGGTTGCGGCGTCGGCGGGGGCAGCGGTGCGGTCACATTGACGGCGCCCACCGGCAGCACGCCCGCCGGCACCTGGCTACCCCACACGATGACCGGCACGGGGGGCAAGTCTTTCCAGACCACCACACCCTTTGCATTGGCCCGCGCCCGCACGATTACGGATTTGCGTTTCCAGGCATAGCTCGCATATAGATCCGCATTGGGGACCGGCTTACCATCCGTGCCGAACACGACCTGCGTCGTTTCCCCGGCTGCGCCGCCCAACGTCAGCGTCACCTGATTCTTCTCCCAGTCGTCGGTAACGGCGGTGAGCGTCAGCGTCTTCCCTTCGGCGGTGATGCGTACGTCACCCGCCGGCACGGATTTGCCGAAATGCCCCCGGGCATCGGTCGTCACCGTGTAGGTTTGCCCACCAGCAAGCAGTGTCACCGTGATATTCGGGCAGGGGGTACCATCAGCCAGCTTTACCACCCCCTGCACCATGGACAACTCCGCGGCCCACGCCATGGTGGCGACGCCCAGGAGGAGCAACATCAGAAAAACACGCGGCATCGTTAACTCCTTTTTACAACTCCACGAATCCGCCGGAGCCGGCCACCGTTGTCATGCCCGTCTTCGGTCCGGTATCCGTCTCCACCGTCACCTGGTAGACGCCGGGAGGCACGGCATCGATTTGGGTCACCGTGCGGTTGAGCCAGGTCGCGGGTTGCCAGACCGGCTGCGTGATGATGACGCGAAGACCCTGGCGCGCACCCTGGCCGGTCAAGGTCACGGCGCCGGGCAGTCCATGCGCGGGGGCTAGCGGCAGCGAAATGCCCAGCGTAGCGGTGGACAGCGCGTTGCCGCCCGAGAGATTCGTCATCCCCGGTGAATACGGCTGGCACTGCCCGGCGCCGGTCTGGGTGTCGATCGTCCAGAACATCCCGGGCACTGCCGGCGCGTTGTGCAGCCGCGCATATTGCCCAAACACCGGCACGGGGAGTGCCGTGCCCTGCTCGGGCACCCACCAGACCTGACACATGCCCGCGGAACTGTATTCCAGGAAGACGGACAGCGGTCGCGCCACCGCCTGCAGGGTGAGATTCGTCAGGCCAGCGGCGGGGACCATGACTACCCAACTTGCCGGGTCGCCACGACGTCCATCGCCCGCGGTAATGAATCCCGGTCCGCACGGTACCTGCGTGGCAGTAAAGGCGCCGGTGGCGTCCGTGGTGGTGGCCACGGTGCGCCGCGGTTGCGGATCCTTCTCGACATCGCCCATCACGCGCCGCCCTTGCCGGGTCCCCACGATTACGGGCACATTGGCCAGCGGAGCGCCATCCACACCCAGCACACGTCCGGAGAGAGTGCCGGTGGGCGGTGGATCGTCATCGATGGGCGTCGACGGTTGCGGGAATGCGGTGGGTGGCTCATCAAAGGTAAAATCCACCGGACCGCGCTCCGAGATCGAGAGGGGTATCCAATAACGGATACGCGTGGTACGCCCGTACATCCCTTCGTCGGCGCGTTGCAGCAGGTAGGATCCGGTATACCCCTCAATCTCCCAGGGCATGGTGCGCGGGCTGCGCAGACTCGTGGCTTCCGGCAAGGAGCGGAGATAGAGCAGTTCACGGTTATTGAAATCCTGCGTACCTTCCCGCGTGGCGACCAGCGGTGGTCGCAGCGTGAAACGCGGGCCAAAGACCTCCATGGGTGTCGCTTTCGCCCCATTCACGGTCAGGCGGAAGGTGCGCCGTGTGAGAGTGGAGGTGGTGCCCCTGGACCAGACGGTGAGCTGCGAGGCGGAGGGATGATACCAGACCGCCAGCAACGCATCCGCCGGCCCATACAGTGGCATGCGTCCCTGGTAGGCGGGCGCCTGCAAGAGGTGCGGGTTGAACGGCGCCGCTCGGGTGAACCACCCCACCTCGGCGCCAGCGGGCACCGTCAGCAGCGGCTCAGGCAACGTGATATTCATGTCGGCGAGTCCCGGCTGCATATTCATGATGAGACCGGGCACCGGCGGCACGGAGGTATCAAACAGATCAAGGCACAAGCGCACCGTGCCGGGTAACGGCGTCACCACGGTGAAGTGGCCATCGGGATACAGATAGAGCGGACTGAACGTCGTTTGCAGATTCTCGCGCATCGCCTGATTGATCCACGCCTCGTCCAGGGTCTCCAATGCCAGCGGTCGAGCCGTCAACCGGCAAACACCCGTCAGCGGAGCGCCGTTTTTGAGCAACAACCGGCCGTTGCGGGTGATGCCCGGGTGCAAGGTCAGGCGCAGCAGCATGCTGGTGACGCCGGCGGGTGGATAGGCCAGGTAGATATCCTTCAACACCAGACCGCCCATCGGGTCCAGTGTGACCGCGGAAAGGGTGGCGGGGGCGCCGGCGGTCAACCGTGCGGTGTCCCCATACGTGAGCTGAACGCGAGTGACCTCCGCGCCCTGCCGTATATAGGCATAGCCGGATTTCGCGGGAGCGCCGGTGAGCTGCAACCGGTAGGCAACTTTTGCCGTCGGTATGGGCGCCGGCAGCGGTGCGGTGACCAGGGTGGCGTCCAGGGGCAGCACACCGGCCGGCACACCGGCGCCCCACACGATAGCCGGCACGGCGGGGACATTCTTCCAGGCCACCACCCCAGTGGCGTCTGCCGTGCCACTCATTATCTCCATGGCGCCATTCTGGCAATAACTCATTTGCACCGTGGCGTGCGCAGCTGGCTTGCCGTCGGCCGTGAACACGGTTTGCGTCACATCGCGCGTCACCACCGCTTGTGACATCGCGCACCCGGTCATCACGCAGACGAGAAGTCCCATCAGGAATCGGCGCATCGTACCACTCCTTTTCGTACGAGAATTAGGGCTGTGCGCGCAAGGCGTCGCGCAAATAGGTGCAGCTCCAGGGGATAGTGCGATTGAGCGGCGGCAACTCGATCTCCATGAGTCGCTGCCAGAGCGGGTCCTGCGCCAGGCCGCAGGCCGGGCCGGTCGCCAGGAAGAGCAGACGTGCAAAAGTCTCCCGCTCATTGGCAAAGGATGGTTCTAACACCAGCAAAGCCGGCAATGAGAGCGCGCTGAGATCGCGGAACATATTCCCCCGACCACTGCTGGGCTGCGCGCGGTATTCCGCGAAGCGCGCGGCGATAGCCGCACTGAGGGCTTGTTGCAGCGGTGCGGTCTTCTCTACCGGGACGCTGCCGGCAATCGCGATCAGCGCCTGGTATTGGTCCGCCGGGGGGACGGATTTTACCAGCGCCAACGCCGCGGGTAGATCCGTTTTCGCCACCACCGGCGTCAAGGCAGTGATGATGCCCGCCTTACTTCGGAGATCGAGCACTTGCTCGAGCATCCCCTGTGCCAGCTTGGGATCACGCGCCGCCAGCTTTTTTGCCACGCCGGCGGTGCACGACGAGCGCTGGCGGTCGTCCGGGATCGTCGCCAACAGGCGCAAGGCGTGCGGGGTGTCGGTATCGACGATGCCATAGACGATGGCGGACAGGGCGTTGGAGTAGTTCATCTGGAAATCAGGGGTGTTCAGTTTCTCTGCTAGCGCCAGCGCTTCGTCGACCTGGCCGGTCTTCGCCAGTTCACGCACCACGGCCACCGATGCCGCGCCGAAGACCGTACCGTTGCCCGGGTAATCCTGCTGGTCCTTATCAAACTCCATGGCGGCGACTTCACTCTTCTGCAGCCAGGCAGGGGCGTCAGGGTTTTTCAGGTCACGCAGGAGAAGGTAGACATACCAGGAATCATGGAAGGCCGAGGATTTCGTTTGGCCAATATGCGCCATCATCTGTTTCACCGTCCGCAACGCTTTCGCCGACATGCCGGTGCGCTGGTACCAGCG
>Ga0073936_10000130_pt1 | contig 100345 bp, 66 predicted proteins | sample AliMusrvi5mmetaG_FD_87041 | JGI IMG/M metagenome (GOLD analysis project Ga0073936, IMG submission 87041) | Freshwater lake bacterial and archeal communities from Alinen Mustajarvi, Finland, to study Microbial Dark Matter (Phase II) - Alinen... | ecosystem: Environmental > Aquatic > Freshwater... | reverse complement strand
CCTCACGCAGACCCTGCGCCCGCAGTCCTGCGCGGTGCTCGCCGTGCGCCCCGTCCTCGACCGTCCGCAGCTCATCTCCACCTCGCGCCACATCACGCAGGGCATGACCGATGTGAAAGAAGAGCGCTGGGACGCCAAGACGCGCACGCTTTCCGGCGTCAGCCAAACCGTCGCCGGCGACCGCTACGAACTGCGCGTTCTCACCTACACGCGGGTTGCCGCATCGTACGGCACCATCGGCACCGTCACCCTTACCGACCGGTCGGGGCGCGACCTCGCCACCGACGGCGCAGCCCCCGCCCAACGCCAGGACGACGGCTACGGCGGTGGCAGTACGGTGACAACCCTCGAAGCGCCAAAGGCCGAAGAAGGGCTGGTGCGCGTCGCCTTCACCAGCGGCATCGGCGGACCGGTCGCCTGGCGCGTGACGTTTTCTGACACCCCCGCACCCGCCCTGGCTCCGGCCGCCGCCGCGCCCAAGGCCGAGCAGCCTGACCTCTACGGCCCCGTGGTCCTCACGTGGCAGAGCAACACCCGCGTCTGCGAAATCCGGCGCAATGGCCAAATCGTCGCCCCCGCCGCACTCGGCGGTGTCTGGCGCGACACCCGCGTTCAGTCCGAACAAACCTACCGCTACGAGGTCATCCCCTACACCCTCACAGGCGCGCGCGGCGAGCCCCAGGCAGCCGCCATCACAGTGCCCAAAATTCCGCAGCTCGGCGAGGTGCCGCCCAAGCCCGACGTGAGGCTCGACTCGCTCAAGCCCGTCAAGACCGCCGTGGGCTACGGCGCATTCAAAACCGGCACCGCATTGAACGGCCCGCTGCGTCTGGGCAAAGAGACCTTCGCGTCTGGCGTCTGCATCCACGCGGACGGCTACGCGGTCTACACGCGTGACCCGTCGTGGCGGCGCTTCGTCGCGATCGCGGGCATCGACGAAAGCCAGCGGCCGCAGAACCAGTCCAGCGTCATCTTCAGCGTGGCAGTCGAAGCCGCCGACGGGCGCCGCGTGCTGGCCACCTCGCCCGTGATCCGCTTCGGGCAGCGCGAACGCTGGCACTTCGACGTCGAACTCCCCAAAGATGCGGAGCGCGTGGCCCTGTTGACCGAGTCGGCTGGCGACGGCAACAAGAGCGACCATGGCGACTGGTGCGACGCCGGGTTCATTACAGCCAAGTGACCTCAGAAAACCGGCGCCCCCTTAGCCGCGGATATTCACGGATAAGCGTGGATTCGCGCTTCATCTGTTTCGTTCGCGGATACGCGCTACCACGTGTATGTCGTTCGAAAAGACTCTTCCGATCAGAAACCACAACAACAAGGCCTACGCATGCGCTCCAGGAATCAGCCTTCGAAAGGCGCTGAGCTTGAGTTCGGTAGGCGCTGCCAACCGTTTCCAGTGGTCCTGCGCCAATGAAAATGCAACTTGGAGTCACCCTTATCGCTAAGGCAGCCCTCTGTGCCAATTCCGTTTTGGCACAAGCTCCCCAAGGCGCGCACATGAGCTACCTCGTCAACCCTGAAGCGAAGGTCGGAGTGGACCTTAGCCGCGGCGGAGCGATCGTTTTCCTGTCGCGGGGAGGCGGCGACAACCTGATCAACAACTTTGATTTGGGCCGGCAAGTGCAACTTTCCTTTTTCTCCGGACCGGTGCCGTTCGCCGTTGGAGACCAACACCCCGCAAAACAGTGGGAGCATATCGGCTGGAATCCAATCCAGGCCGGCGATGATTTCAAGCACGCTTCGCGGGTGCTGGAGCACCGCAACGACGGGCACTCCATTTACGTCAAGACCCTGCCGTTGCAGTGGCCGCTCAACAATGTGCCGGGGGATTGCACCTTCGAGTCATGGCTTCGCCTGGACGGCCCGGTCGTGACGGTGCGCGCCCGGCTGAACAACGCCCGCCTCGATGTAAAACAATACCCGGCACGGCTGCAGGAATTGCCCGCCGTATATGCCAACGCGCCTTATCATCGGGTCGTGAGCTATACGGGAGACCGGCCATTCTGCGGCGCTCCTGTGCGCACAATGACCAAGCCGACGGGCAGTCACCCCTGGTCTTTCTGGTATGCGACAGAAGGATGGTCGGCCTTGCTCGATGATGGCGACCGGGGCATAGGGCTGCTGACGCCGGGCAGGGCGAAGAGATTCTCGATCACAATATCGTCTATGCGTTTCGCTACGAGCTGGTGGCGGGAACGCTGTCTGAAATTCGCGCGCGAGCCATGGCCACTCGACTATCGTTACTGCCTGCATGGTCGTTTACTAAGGACAGGCAGGGCTGGCGCTACGTGAACGCGCACGACAAAGGCTGGCCCATCACTGGCGCGCTCGAGGTACAACTCGACAGCGATGACCCGCAGTTACTTAGTCCATTCAGCTTTTGGCGCGCCGAGGAGGCCCCGTTGGTCGTGATCGAATGCGCATTCAAGACCGCACACCAGACGGCGACGGTGTTCTGGCAACGCTACGGCGAGACGTCGCCGGGAGCAGAGGACGCCGTCGAGTTCCCCATAGCGTCCGATGGCGAGTTTCATCAATACAAGGTGGACCTCGCGAGCGCCCCAAGCTACAAGGGAGGCCTCGTTCGCCTTCGCTTCGACCCAGTGGCGGCGGGCACGGCCGGCGATTCGATCACACTCAAGTCGGTGAAGCTCACCAAGCGGGATTAGTTGCCAGGCATGAACGCCGTGCTTTCTCTGCTCACGGCCCCGCGGTTGCTGAGCTTTGGCGTTGTGCCTGAAGAACGGCGGTTTCTTATGGAAGGTGCTATTCAGAGCGTTCTTTTTGCGGCGGCAGCAATGGCCTTAGGCAGTGTTGTTGCATGTTCGGCCGGAGTCCCCGACTTTATTGTGGGTGAGCGGGAAGTCATCGCAACCAAGGAACAGCGAGAACACCTTGGGCTGAAGTGTTTCATTGATGGCAACGGCGGAGTGCTGACATGTGGCGACGAGGTGCGACTGTATGGCGCCAATGGGCGCGAACCGGTTCGAATCACTGGCACCCGGGATAATCCGTTCCAGAGGGTAGATCGCGTTTCCATCGCCACAGACAACAAGGACTTCCAGTACCTTGCGGGAGGGCCACTGTTCCGAGATCCCCATTCGAAGCGCATCTTCCTCTTCTATCATGCGGAGGTCCGCCGGGACACGTACAAGAACTTCTACAGCGTACTGGGTCTCTCGATCCAGACCGATGAACAAGGCCTGAAGTTCAAAGACTTGGGGTCCATTTTCACAGCCAACGTTTCAAACGGGCAGGCGGAACGTGTCGTAGAGGTCTGCGGATCGGCATACATCATCAAAGACGGGTATTTCTACGTCTATGCCCGGGATACAATGACGGATGGAAATCCGCGACAAAGCAATCTTTCCGCCGCAAGAGCGAAGATCGCAGAGGTCATTCAGGCCGGCATTGACGGCAGGGGTGCGAACTGGACAAAGTACTACAAAAGCGCTTTCTCGGAGCCAGCGGCAGGCGGAAAGTCCAGCCCCCTGGAAAGAGGCAATCCCGGCACTCGCTGGATGGACATCAGCTATAACGCTGCGCTTGACAAGTTTGTCATGGTCGTTGCCGCCAACACGTTTCCTCAAAACGTGGATTTGTTCATAACCTGCTCTGAGGACGGCATCCACTGGGAAGACCGCCGGAAACTCGCAGCCGAGAATGGCGAAGCTTTCTATCCGTCAATCATCGGTTTCCTTGACGATCCACGCCGAACCGAGAAAGCGTTCTATGTGTACTACACCTTTTCGCAAAAAGGCGGATGGGAGCGCTGGAACGATGCGGCCATCGTTCGCCGCAAAATCACCTTCGCAGATGAACGGCGCCGCCAGCCAAATGCAGGTGACAGCAAGTAGCCTGTTGATTTGCGGAGCTGACCCCCGTGGCGGGCAGCTCAGTCGCGCCCTTGGGAGGTCAGGTTGTAGACGTGGTTGCGCACGCGGCGCAGCGCGCGCCAGCCGTAGCGGAAGAGGAACTCCCAGTCGCGTCCCCGCCCCGAAGCGAGGAAACGGATTTGGCGGGCAATGAAACGGGGATCCGTCGCCACACCGTAGATGTCGCGGATCGCCTGATAGTACGCTTCGTGCGGAATCGGCGTTTTGACGATGAGCTTGCTCATGTCGAAATCGTTGTAGTCTTCTGTCAGCAGCCTGCCGTTGGCAACACACTCCTTGTGGTAGGGCGTGAAGTCGAGCGGCGTGCAGATCGTCACCTGAAGCGTCCGGGCCAGCCCCTTGAACATCAGCTCGCGGACCGTGCTGACGGTTGCCCCCAACTGCTCGGCCGTTTGCCAGTAGTAGCCCACCATGATGGTCAGGTGCGGATGGAGACCGTACCGGGTGAATATCTCGAGATTCTGACGCGCCTGATGCGGCAGATATCCTTTGTTCAGGCGCGTGAGGGTTTCCGCGTCCGCCGCTTCCAACCCCACCAATACGAACCGGAAGTTGGCCTTGGCCAGCAGGGCGATGGTCTCTTCGTCGAGGTAGGCGAAGCGGGTGTTGAACCCGAAGTAGCAGCCGCGCTTGTGCAGCCCACGGTCAATGATCCCCCGAGCGAACGCCCGAGCCTGTTCCCCGCGATACCACACGCCGGAGTCGTCGAAGATCTCGCGCACCCCATAGTCCTCGATGAGGCGCTGGCACTCGTCCAGGCTCTTCTCTACCGACCGGATCGAAAACGTCAGGTCGGGGCCGTTGTAGCGGCAGAAGGTGCATTTTCCGAACGTGCAGTCGCGGATCACGCTGGTGGCATACGTGCCCGGCGTGCGCAGGTAGTTTCCGTTCTCGTAGGCGTAGCGCTTCCACTCGACCAGATCGCGGTCGACGTCAGGCGAGAGGTTCAGGTCCTCGACCCGCTTGAAGGTTCCCGTCTGACGGACCTTACTTTCATCGACACGGATGAAGAGCCCTTCGATTTCGCAGGTCTCGCGCCAGTCCTCGTGTTCGGCGATGTAGGGAATCAGCTTTTTGAGCACGAAGTCGACGTGATTACTCTGCAGAATGATGTCCGCCGCGCACGCGCGCATCGTCTCGCCTGGCTTGCGCATGGAGTGATAGCCCGTCATGACCACGAGTGTCTTGGGCAAATCACCCTTGATCCGCTTGACCAGCGCCCAGTAGAACTTCATCACCGGGGTGGTGCTCTCGAAGACCACGACATCCGGCCGCCAAGACAGAAGGCCCGCATACCACGTGTCGAAGCTCTTCTGCTGCGCGTTGCCGTCGTCCCAGCGCACCTCGCATCCGATGTCGCGCAGCCAGGTCGCCGCCTGGGCGTGCACAACCGGCAACAGATAGGTGGGGATCTTGAAGTACTGCACGTTGCGGTTCTGCGAGACCATGGCGACTTGGCCGCGGTCATTCAGAATAGGCGGATAGGAGATCGCAACCTTCATATTGTCTTCACCTCATCGTTGCGTGAACGGTTGTCTCGCGCACAGGTTAACGGCCGATCAGAAGAAAGTCTCTGTCAGCAGATTGTCGCTGGGAACGCCTTGGTCGCGCAGCAGGTCGTAAACGTTGGCAACCATGGCGCTGTGGCCACAGATGTAGCAGAGGCGGTCGGACTCGGCTGGATGCTCGCGGAGATAGTCCGTGACCCGCCCTCTGAAGTCGCCCCCCTCCTCGCGGCTGACACAAGCGACGTACCGCTCCCGCGCGTAGTCGGCCAGATCATACCGGTCTTCAACCCGGGAAACGCCGTGGATCAGCCGGTAATCGAGCTCTGGAAAATGCCGGACGAAGCAGTGGAACGGCGCGATCCCAACCCCCGTCGCCACAAACAGGTAACGCCGCGCACGGACACCCGGATCGGCGATGAAGAACTCCCCGTAAGGCCCCGCCAGATCGACCTCGTCGCCGGGTTTCGCCTGGTGCAGGGCGCAGGCGGTCTCGCTCCCTGGACGGGCGATAATCAGAAACTCCAGATACGGGTCGCCAGGAGAGGAGTAGATGGAAAACTCGCGGTTGATGGCGAACTGATGGGGCCCCAGCGTCACGTGCTGTCCCGCCAAAGCCCGGAACGCATGCCGGTCGATGCGGATCACAAACGTCGTGGCCGTCAGTTTCCGCACGCTTTGCACGAGATGCCGGGGCTTGTCTGACATAGCGTCTCACTCCTTCTTGAGGTGGTAGGTTGCCAAACAGGGTCGGGTGAGTCAACCACGAATAAGCGGGCACCCACAGCATCACGGTGCACGGACTTGTACGCTGCGACTCAAGCTTGTCGAAACATCGGCAAAACAGTACAGTGTTGTCTCCCATGTCTACCCTGCGAAACATGAAGCCCATGGAACACACTGACATGAAGACACCTCTCCTCACACTCGCATGCTTCCTTCCCTGCCTACTCGCAGCCGCCACGCCCGCGCCGGAAGGCGGCGTGCCGATCATTCCAACCAACGCCATCGCATCGATGCGCGCGGTTTCAAACTCGAAATACGGCAACTTGACGCGCGTCAAGGCAGAGAACCAACCGTTCGCTGAAGCGATCCGCTGCGAGATCGCCACACGCCCCGCGCATCCGTGGGATATCCAGTTCCAGTTCAGAACCACGCGTAAGGTCGAGAAAGGCGACGTCCTCTGGGCACGCTTCTATGCGCGGACAGTCTCGGCCAAAACCGAAAGCGGCGAGGGCCGCGTCTGCGCGATCTTTGAGAAAAACAGCCCGCCGAACGGGAAGTCGCTTGATTTCGATGTCGACCTTGGGCGCGAATGGAAAGAGTACTTCTTCCCGTTCAAGTCTAGCGAAGCCTACGAACCGGGCAAAGCGAGCTCGGGTTTTCATCTCGGCACGCAGGAGCAGACTGTCGAAATCGCCGATTTCGAAGTCTATACGTTCGGCAAGGGATTTGACATGCAGCGCCTGCCGCACACAAAAGCCTCCTATGCGGGCCAGGCCGCTGATGCCCCTTGGCGCGCGGCCGCCGATGCGCGTATCGAGAAAGTCCGAAAAGGCGACCTCACGGTCTCTGTGGCCGACGCATCGGGCAAACCGCTGGCAGGTGCAAGAGTCGCCGTCGCCATGAAGCGCCACGCCTTCGGCTGGGGCTCCGCTGTGACCGTAAAGAACCTCCTGAGGCAGGACGCCGACGGCGACAAATACCGAGCCATCATTGAAAAGAACTTCACCCGCGTCGTGTTCGAGAACGACCTGAAATGGCAGAGCTGGGACAATCCGGCCAGTCACGAGAAGATCCTGCAAGCAGCCGACTGGCTGCGCGCGCGCAACATTGAAATCCGCGGCCACAACCTCATCTGGCCCTCGTGGAAAAACACGCCACGGGATCTGCAAAAGCTCAAGGATACTCCCGACGCGCTGCGGCAACGGATCAACAGCCATATCCAGGACGAAGTCAGCACTATGAAGGGCCACGTCGTGGACTGGGACGTCATCAATGAGCCCTACAACAACAACGACGTGATGAAGATACTCGGCGACGCTGAAATGATCGCTTGGTTCAAGCTCGCCCGCAGCTTTGATCCCGACGTTCGCCTGTATCTCAACGACTACTCCATCCTCTCCGCGGGCGGTTTAGACAAAGCGCACCAGGACCACTTCGAGAAGACGCTGCGCTTCCTCAAAGACGGCGGCGCACCGATCACAAGTCTGGGCATGCAGTCACACTTCGGCGGCACACCCACGCCGCCCGAGCGGATGCTGTCCATCCTCGACCGCTACGCCGCGCTCGGCCTCGACATCTCCATCACGGAGCACGACATCGACACGAACGACGAGCAGCTCCAAGCCGACTTTACCCGCGATTTCCTAACCACTGTCTTCAGCCACCCCTCGGTCGTCGCAGTTCTGACGTGGGGCTTCTGGGAGAGCTCGCACTGGCGTCCCTGCGCGGCGTACTACCGAAGCGACTGGTCCATCACACCCGCCGGCCAGGCCTGGCTCGACCTCGTGACCAAGAAGTGGTGGACAAACGCGACACTCGAAACCGCCGCAGACGGCACGGCCCGCACTCGCGGCTTCCTCGGCGACTATGAGATCACCGTCACACACAACGGCGTCACGAAGACAATCCCCGCCAAGCTGACTAAGGACGGTGCGAAGATCGCCGTTTCCCTGTAGCATGGGCGTTTCGCCCATGAATTGGACATGCGAGTCTACATCATCCGCTCGATCGACGCACGCTTAGCCGCGTAAACCTTGCCCAGGCCGAGGCTGATCGCTTCGTCGCACAGCGAAACCGCTTTCTCGAACTCACCGTCGTCGATAGCCAGCGCGATTCCCCTCTCGAAAGCCCTGATCGACGGGATATACTCACGGAAGCGCTGGGCCGTTTCCGCCTGTGCCGCCGGCAGATAATCGCGCGCCCGGTCCACGGCAGTGCGGCACGTTTCGAAATCGTCGGACTGGCAGGCGTCGTCGGCAAGGAGATCGTAGAGGAAGAACTTCACCGCATTGGGGATCGAGTTATTCCGCTCGAAGAATTTGATCAGGTATTTCTTGCCCTTCTCTGCCCCGCCAAGCAAAGCCTCGTTGTGCCCGTCAACAAGATCGGCGAGGATTTCGACAGGTGTTTTTCGAATCGGCGTGGTACGGTCAGCCATGAAAAAGAGAGTGCCAGAGCAGGACGATAACCGCAAGCACGGAATACGCCTTCACTTCATCACCTCGAAACGCTCCCAGCGCTTGCCGTCTTTACCGATCCCCGACCGATACCGCCGCACGATATTGCGGTAAGTGTCGGTCAGGAGCAACGTTGGCCCTCCTCTCTTCAGCCGACTCTCCAACTTAAACCGACCGGGGAAGCGTTCGTATGCACACTCCACCGCACAATCCGCCATCACAAGATTCTCCTCGCCATAAGTTGACCGGACCGCCAGCAAACGTTGTTCAGGCAAATAGGTCTCCACGTCTAACCCGTTTCCAGAACTCAGAAACGCATCCCACGCCGCTTTCGTGGGCAGCCGTTCACAAAGGGGCTTGGGCAATCGATAGGTGCAAACGCGAGACGTCCGCTGTGTGTTGGCATTCTCTGTCACAAACTCCACCGTCTCCGGTGACGAAACCACGAGATGCAGACCGGTGATATCAGCCAACAAATTCAGCGCGTCATACGTCGAAATGGACCGTACAGAAATTGCCGACACTTGGGCTAAAGACGGATCTATTGCGCATATCCGCTCGGCATTGAACACAATCCTAATCCTATTGGCTGGCTGGGGTGACCTGTCAATGGCAGCCTGTATCTTGGCGATTCCGTTGGTAATGTGTCCCGCCTTTATCGCAAACTCCGGAAGAACAATCGTGCTCAGCATCACCCGGTCTTTTTGCCTTGGCGTTGGATCCTCTGCCACAACCAACGGAGCCGGACTGGACTCAACCGGCACGGCAACGAAACTGTCGCCCTCCAACCGAAATACAAAGCCACAGTTGCTGATCAATACCCAACACTCATCCATCGCCTCATTAAGTCTGAGCAAGCCATGATCAACGGTCACAGGGAAGACGCATGGAAGGGACGACATATCGTCATCGTCGAAAAGCGGACACGGGTGCAGCCCCTCACGATAAACGCCAGCCTCATCTTTCTCAGCGCAATACCTGTAGAAACCAAGGCAGTATCCTCCACGCGAAGTACGGAACAAGAGCGTATTGTCTTTTCCCCTTCTGAATGGGACGCCTCTGATTCGCGCAGATTGGAACCACTCGGCAAAAAGCGGCTCAAGCACTTTCTCCTCAAAGTAATAGGTGCATCCATCATACTCGTCGAAAAACAAGGCTGCCTCATCCGAGTCGTAGTAAGTAACACGTATTTTTCCGATTACCGGCATCAGCACGAATTCGAAAGCCTCATTCTTTAACCCGGACTTCGCAACCGAATACTGTTTAAAGGCTTCCGCACTCTGAAAACGCTCACTAAAGATGGCGGGGACATCATAGGCACGAGTGAACCAGTTTTCGCACCAATCTTCCCCTCCATCTGCTTTGATCACAACCCCTCGATTGAGCACATAGGTTCTGATAGACGGATAATTTGTCCAGTCCCAATTCGGCGGAACAGCAACGGCAAAAGGATCAGGATCAGCAGGCACTGGGTCAGGCCGAGGGCGAGATTTCGCCACGAAACTCTCGATTTTCAAGGCGGCCAGCGCATTCGTTGCCGGTATCACCGTTGCCGGTATCCGCGGCAGTTCAGTGGCTTTCAGATGTCTTCGATCACGATAAACAAGTTGGACCGGAGCATTCGCAGACGCGTCTGCGCGATGAATCGCGTCGGCTAGTAATTCGACCGCATTGGAGATCGTCATTTCTGGCAAGCGGATCTCAGGCAATTGAATCGCCTGTAGCCGCCGGAGAAACGCCAACCGTTCGCGCCCGTTCTTTAACTGATCCATATAGGGGAATGCGAGCTCGCCCTTGACCGGCACCGGCACGAAGCGCGTGCCGTCGAAACGCTCGATCACGCCGTTGTCCTCACCGATCAGGAACGTGACGGGCACGGTCTCCAGCTTGCCCGACACCGCGTTGGACACGGTCACAGGAAACGTCCGTGTCTCCGATGCCGCTTGCACAGAGAACGTCAGAACCATGACCGCAACACTCATGTCCCGAATGAGTCGCATCGACAACGTCCTCCTTCCTTTTCCAAGCAACCCAACTTCAAAACATGCTAATCATGTCATCCTGGCATGTTTCGGCTCGCGCCTCTCGCACGATACTTCGACCGCCGCTCTCGCACAGAGAACCCGATGGGCTTTCGCTCGGTCTCCGGCGGTGCCATGAGTGCGTTCAGAACCTCAAAGACCACCTTGAACTGCTCGTCGTATTTCTGCTCCATTTCGGCCAGTTTCTTGGCCAACGTCGCGTGTGCTTCCAACATCTGCCGCAATTTTACGAACGTCCGCATGATTGCGACGTTGACCTCGATCGCCCGTTCGCTCTTCAAAACACTGGAAAACATGGCCACACCTTGCTCAGTGAAAACCATCGGCGAATATCGTTCTCCACCCCATGATCTTGAGGTCACAATTTGTGACCTCAAGATCACAAGCTCCTTATTATCAATGACAAACATAAAGTCATGTGGAAACCTTTTCAGGTTTCTCCGTACCGCCTGCTTCAGCGCTTTCGTGTCGACGCCATACAGCGCGGCCAGATCCCGGTCGAGCATCACCTTCTGTCCACGGATCAGATAAATGGCCTATTCGATGGCCTCCTCAGACATCGGAGTCTTTTCAACGATTTTCACATCACCCTCCGTTCACTTTGCAATTTCAAATCTTGTCATCCTATCTAAATTGTTGCGCATTCCCGACTTCTAGGTCATCCCTTTAAGCACGCGTCGAGATAGGCTCGGGAGCGGTTGATTTCAGCGGTAATCGCGTCGGCCGTGTCGAGGATCGGCACGCCGCGCGGCGTGGGGTGCATGAAGATCTCGGTCCAGCCGTTGAACCTGATCTCGCGCAAGGCGGCCAGCAGCGGCTTGAAATCGAGCGTGCCGCGCCCCGGCATCTGAAGAAGCTCCTGTTCCTTGGGCATTTTCGTCATGCAGCCGTTGCCGTGCTGCCACGCGTAGAACACGGCCAGTCCGTCGCCGAACGAGCGGATCAGGCCTGCCAGAAGCCTCTCGTCCTGCGGCAGGTGATACGGCGCGAGCGCGACGCCGAGCCGTTTGGAAGGCCGAAAATCGACCAGCCACTTCAGCGAGTCGGGCGATTCGATCAGGCTGTTGCCGTGGTTTTCGATGGCGACGGTGACGCCGGTCTCGGCGGCCACGTCGAGTGTCGGCTTCAGCTTCTCGACAAACGATTTCACAGCCGCTTTCAGCGCATCCCCCGTCAGGCCTTTGGGCCCGTCGCCGCCAGTCACCATGGTGTGACAGCCGAGCCGCGCGGCCAGCCGCAGTTCGTCCTGCAGCTTGAACGGCCCCAGCTTGTACTGCGTGATGCAGCCGAGTTGAACGTTGTGCTGCTTGAGCAACGCGGCGAAACGCTCCTCGCCCAGCTCATCGAGCTGTTCGCGCTGGTTGCCGTGCACCTTGGGCCAGATGTCCAGCGCCGTGGCGCCGGTCTTTGCGACCTCCGGCACAATGACAGCTAAGTCCATATAGCCGTACATGCACGACCCGAGCAAATACTTCAGCGAGAAACCGGGCTTGAGGGCTTCGACCGCAGGGAAGCCATTTCCGGCTAGCAGACCGCAGGAGGCGGCAACCGAGGAAGATAGAAAGCCACGACGCGTCACCGCCATAGGCTCAACCCTTCTTGTTAAGCAACTCGATGAACGTCTTCATGTAAGGCGTGCCATAGTCGTGCCACGTGCGGCAACTGATCAGATTGCCGTCGACGACCATCGGCTGTTCGAGGTATTCGCCGCCGAACTGCGTAACGTCGAGGGCGCACTTGGCCACGGTGGTCATTTTCCGTCCCTTGAGCGCACCCGCCGCGGCCACGATCTCCACGCCGTGGCAGACGACCGCCACAGGCTTGTTCGCCGCAAAGAAGTGCTGAACCGCCCGGAGGAGGTCCTTGTCGTAGCGCAGATATTCGGGGGCGCGTCCGCCCGACACGAACAGGCCCGCGTACTCCTCTGGCTTCACGTCGCGGAAAGCGATGTCGGCCTTGATGTGATACCCCGGGCCTTCCTGCGTGATGTCCCACTGGATCGCCGCACCGGGCGGCACTTCGTGCGTGACCATGTGGTACAAGCGAGCCTCGATGCCCGCGACGACGACCCCGTAGCCCTCCTCCTGCAAACGGAAATACGGATAGAGCGTGTCGACCACTTCGGTCGCATCGCCCACAGGCATCAGGATTTTGCCTTTCGGTTTCGAGCCCAAACTCCCCACCTTTTCCTCGGTTACGGCGGATGCCGCCTTCGCAAAGGCCAGCGCAGCCGTTCCAGTGATGAGACTCTTGCACATGTCGCGTCTATTCATGATGTCCTCCGTCCCCAAGCCATCGTTGACGGTTCACTATACGGGTCCGAGCGATGCGCGTCAAACCGTTTCAGAAATCGGCTTCCTATGCGCCCGTTTCCGGTGTATCCTTTGCGGCATTAAATCTTAAGGGGAGGACATCATGCACGGTCTCGCACGCGCCTTTGGCGCCAGTTTGGCATTTCTCGCGTTCGCCGCGTCGGCGGACGATGCGTCGTTCATGAAGGGCAAGCGCTTCGCGGTCGGCGACTACACCAGCGGCAAAGTCTGCATCGTCGAAGCCGACGGCACCGTGAGCTGGGAGCAGAAAGCACCCAGTTGCAACGACCTCTGGATCCAGCCCGGCGGATCGATCCTCTTCTCAACGGGCCATGGAGCCAAAGAAGTGGCCAAGGACGGCACGGTCAAATTCGAATACAAGAGCGCAGCTGAGATCTACGCGGTGCAGCGCCTCGCCAACGGCAACACCTTCGTCGGCGAATGCACCACCGGCCGTCTGCTTGAACTCGCTCCGAACGGCAGCAACATCGTGAAAGAGGTCGCCCTTCTGTCCGCGGACAAGCCCGGCGGCCACGCGTTCATCCGCAACGCCCGCGTCCTTAAGAATGGCAACTATCTGGTCGCCCACTACGGCGGGAGATACGTGACCGAATACGCTCCCGACGGCACCGTGGCCTGGACCTTCAAGACCCCAGGCGGACCGCATAGCGTGACGCGCCTCGCGAACGGCAACACGCTGATCGCCTGCGGCGACAACGGCACGCCCAGCCTGATCGAGGTCACCCCCGAGGGCAAAACGGCTTGGGAGGTCAGCAACAAGGACCTGCCCGACCAGCCGCTGAAATTCCTGACCGGCTTCCAGAAACTGCCCAACGGCAATGTGCTCATCAGCAACTGGCTCGGCCACGGAAAGTTCGGCACCGCGCCGCACCTGCTGGAGATCACGCCCGCGAAAAAGGTGGTCTGGACCTATGCTGACCACAAAACCTTCAAGACCATCTCCACTGTCCAGGTGTTCGCCGAGGGCGACACACCTCTCAGCGGCGAAGGCCTGCATTGATCCCAAAAGGGAAATGGACTGCAGACTTTTAGGCTATTTGGTTGCTGGCAGGAAAGAATGGAGAATACGGTGCCCGAAGCAGAATTGATCACAACCTCCGCCGGTCTTGAGCAGGTGGTCGAACGTCTCCAGCATGCCGACGCCGTCGCAGTCGATACGGAGTTTTTCTGGGAGCGCACCTTTTATCCCATTCTCGGGCTGGTGCAGCTCGCAACCGCCGACGGGGCCTGCTGGCTGATCGACACAGTCCGCATCAAGGATATACGCGCCTTGGGCCCCGTCCTAGCCTCGCCTGAGGTCACAAAGGTGCTGCACGACGCGCCGCAGGATCTCGGCATTCTCGCCCGCGCGACAGGCGCCTTGCCGCAGACCGTCTTCGATACGCGCCTCGCCTGCGGTTTCGCAGGCTTCAACTCAACCAGCTCCCTGCAGGCGCTGCTGCGGCAAGCCCTGGGTATCGAACTGTCCAAAGCCGAGACCCGCTCCGACTGGCTACGCCGCCCGCTCAGCGCGAACCAGGTGCGCTACGCCGCCGACGATGTGCTGCACCTGCTGCCGCTGCGCGAGTTCTTGCTTGCCCGCTGCGCGAGCGACGCCGTGCGCGGGTGGTTGTCCGAAGACCTCGCACGGCTGGACGATCCCGAACTCTACCGGGACCGCGACCCACGCCTCATGTACCTGCGGGTCAAGGGCAGTTCGCGCCTCGAAGCGCGGCAGCTCGCGATTCTGAGGGAGCTCGGCGCGTGGCGCGAGGAGGAGGCGCGGCAGCGCGACTGGCCCCGCTCCCACGTCCTGCCGGATGATCTTCTTATTTCCCTCGCCGGGATTGCGCCAACCGACCAACAGGCGCTCGGAGCGGTCCCAGGCATGCCGCGCAACATGCCCGGCACAGTGACCGCCGCCCTCCTGACCGCAGTGACGCGCGGCCTCGCCGTGTCGGAGGGCGACTGCCCGCAGCCTTCCTCGGACGACTCGGCCTCGCGGCGCACACTCAAGTCTCAGAGCGACCGGCTGCTGGCCCATATCAGCGCCGCGTGCCTGTCGCACAGCATCGATCCCGCTCTGGTGGCGTCGCGTGCCGACGCCGATTCTTTCGTGCAGCGGCTCGCTCAGGGAACCGCTATTAACCATCCGCTCGCCCATGGCTGGAGACGAACGTTCGTCACGGAATTCCTTAAATGAAACTGCGTACCGCTTCCCTCACCTTTCTGACCGTCACCTTGTCTGTGCCCCTCGCAAATGCGGCCGACTGGCCGCAATGGGGCGGCCACAACACACGGAACTTCATCGCGAGCGAAACGAACCTGCCCACCTTTTTCAGCCCCGACCGCACGGATGTCACCAACAGCGTGACCACGCTGGTGCCGGGAGAGAACCTGAAGTGGTCGGCCCGGATCGGCACGCAGGCCTATGTCACCCCCGCCATCGCTCAAGGAAGAGTCTACATCGGAGCCAACGATGCGACGGTTGACACGCAGCGCTTCGCCAGAACACAGGGCAGCGTGCTGGACTGCCTCGACGAAGCGACCGGCAAACGCCTGTGGCGGCTGGTGATCCCCCGGCTCAAGACGAAGAACAAGCAGTTCAACTACGACGACATGAACCTCGGGCTGTGCTCGTCGCCGACTGTGGAGGGCAACCGTGTCTATGTCATGGGCAGCCGCGGCGACATTCTCTGCCTCGACACCAACGGCCAGGCCGACGGCAACGACGGCCCGTTCACGGACGAGGGCCACTACCTGTCGGACACGCGGACCTTCCCCGACAAGCCCAGCCGCTTCGACGCCACCAACACGCCGGCGCTCCTCCCGCCGGTCGCGCTCCGACCGGACGACGCGGACATCATCTGGCGTTACGACGTGATCGAGACGCTGGACGTCTGGCCGCAAGACGCCGTGGACTGTTCCATCCTGATCATCGGCGACTACCTCTACGTCTGCACCTGCAACGGCGTGGACAAGTCGCACAAGAACATCCCCTCGCCGAACGCGCCGGACATGATCGTGCTGGACAAGCGGACGGGTAAGCTTGTCGCGGTGATCGACAAGCCGCTCGGACGGGCGATCTTCCATGGCGACTGGTCCTCGCCCACACACACCCGCATCAACGAACAGGACCTCATTGTCTGGGGCGGCGGCGACGGCATCTGCTATGCTTTCGACGCGAACTTCGAGCCTGGAAAAGACGGCAAGCCCGGCACGCTGAGGAAAGTCTGGCAGTTCGACTGCAACCCACCGCAAAACCGATTTAAAGACGGAGAAAAATTGCCCTATAACAAAGGCGGCATCGGCCCGAGCGAAGTCATCGCCACGCCGGTCATCGTGAACAACCGCGTCTATGTAGCCGTAGGGCAAGACAGCCGCCACGGCAAAGGAAAAGGCTGTCTCTCCTGTTTCGACGCGACGCGCGAGGGCGACATTACCGAAACGGCCAAAGTCTGGCAGTGCTTCGATGTCGACCGCAGTTTCTCAAGCACCGCCGTGACGGACAGCGGCCTCGTCTTCATTGCGGATTATACGGGCATTCTGCGCTGCCTCGACGCCGACACCGGAAAAGAATACTGGAATCACGATCTGGAGGGCCGCGTCTTCTGTTCGCCGCTTTGCGCCGACGGCAAAGTCTACATCGGCACAGAAGCCGGACGCCTGACGGTCGCAGAGGCCAAACGGGAGAAGAAGATTCTCAACGAGGTCCGCTTCGACGGCCCCATTTACGCCACGCCTGTGGCCGCAAACGAGGTGCTTTACGTCGCTTCACAGCGGACGCTCTACGCGTTCCAGCAGTCTCAGCCCAAGAGGTAACGGACCACATCAGCAGCCGTGTAGTCCGGCCGCTCCGGCGTGCAGATACGCCCGATGTTGGCGAAGTCATCGCCCAACGTGACGATGCCAGGCTCACTGCTGCCGTCCGGCAGAATCTGACCCATGCCGATATTGCCGAAGAGTCCGTTGCAGATGCACTTGCGTCCGACCGTCTCTTCGATCTTGCCGCCTTTGGCCAAATAGGCATCCACGGGCTCGGAGGGACAGCGGTAGCCGAAGGTGCCGTCCTCCTTCAGATACGCCTCGCGGAGGAAACCCAGATCGCAGAACTTGCGTCGCGCCTCGAAAACCGAGGCCTCAGAAAGCGTCCCTTCCAACTGCGCCACCTTGAACGGGAAGCCCGTCGGCGACGCGACCGGATCGGTGAACACCTTTGCCTCTCCCGCGAGCGCCTTCCTCACCAGCGCCAACCGCACATCCGCTGTCAGCCCTGACTCGACGCAGAGCGCGAAAGCCGTGCCAACCTGAACCCCGGCTGCGCCATCGGCCAAAGCCGAGCGGACCGCTTCCGGCGAACCGTATGCGCCTCCCAGCCAGAAAGGCAGGCCGATTTTACGCATGGCCTCCAAATTGACCACGTCACGGTCCCCATAGACCGGCTGACCGTCTTCAGACAGTTTGAGCTGACCGCGCGGCGGCGCGTTGTGTCCGCCCGCCAAGGGGCCCTCGATCACAAACCCTTCCACGCTGCCGCCCGCACGGCGCAAGAGCATCGTGGCCAGCGAATCGGCGGAAATGATCGGCAGAAAGTCGGGACGCGAGAGCGGCTGCAGGCTGCAAACGCTCTCTGCGAAGAGAGCCGGATCGAAAACCCGCTGACAGTCGGTATCAGGTTTCGCGCCGTGCACGCGGATCGTATACGACGCAGCCTCGTGTCGCGACAGCGCATCCAACACGCGGGGCATCTCCACCGGGATGCCGGCGCCTACGATGACAACCGCCACGCCAGCCAGCATCGCGCCATAGATCGAGGGCAGATGCGGAATTTGAATCTTTTCGAGATAGTTGATGCCGACCGGGTTGGCGTGGCCCTCGCGAGCGAGGAAGACCTCGACATAATTCGAAACGATGCAAAGCTCATCTAACCAGCGATGGTTTTTGATGGTGAACGAGGCAACCGTCTTGTAGGGCGCCGCCGGCGTTCTGCCACCCGGAATAAAAAACATGTCCAAGATGCGCTGCGCCATCTGAGGGAAGGGGAAGTGGGCCAACGCGCGGCGAACCTCGCCCCCTACATCGCCGTCTTGAAGCCGGCGGGCAAGGACTTGATCGAGTCCCGTTCCGGACACGATGCCGAGTTGACCAATCCGCGAGACGGCCTGAGCGAGGCGCCAGTTGGAGACGCCCACACCCATTCCGCCCTGTATGATTTTCGGGAGCGTAATATGCATAACCAAACCTGAAACCGATGTCCTTAGTCGTCAAAAACCGTCTTTTCCGCACCCTTTGCGCAAGAACAAACGCCAACAGCTCAAAAAAGACGTCTATAACCCAATCAATAAAGTGGTAACTTTAGCATGGTGTTGGGAATTGTCTACCCATTTCTCCATGACAGATTCGTAATGAAACCGACCCGCCGGCCTCCTTTCGCAGGAGTGCCGTCTGTTTGTCCTCCTCACCGGTCCGAGGCCTCTAGCAGCGCGTTGAGATATCCGTCGGCGAAAAGCCGCCCCAGAGTCCCATAACCCGGCACAAAGCCTGTCTCATTTCCCTCACCCTCCATAGCCGGCACATGGTCGCACCGGAGCGGGATGTCGAAGCCCAATTCGCGGTACGTACGGAAAAGCGACAGCTGGTCGGTATCGCCTTCGTCATGAAACAGCTCCACGAACGCCTCCGCCGTGCCGCGCACATCGCGCACATGCACGAAGGCGATGCGCTGGCCGAAGTGCCGCGCTGCCTGATCGAGATTGACGCCCATGAGCTTGAAGTTCGCCTGACAGAAGGTCACTGCGTTTTCGCGGCAGGGTGCCAATGCGTAGGCGCGGTCGTACGCCTCAACCGACCCGAAAATCCGCGCCATGCCACCCAACACCGGCAGCGGAGGATCGTCCGGATGCAGCCCCATGCGGACGCCAAGCCGCTGAGCCTCCGGCATGACCGCCTTCAGGAAAACCGCATAGTTTTCCCACACCTGGTCTGCGGTCAACAGCGGCCCCGGCATGATCGTGGGGTTCTCTGCCAAACTGAAGTAGGTCGCCCGCGCTCCTCCGCGGCCAGCCCGTTCGCCCGTTCGGTGCCACCCCGTGCCGACCATGAAGTTGTAGCAGAGCAAGTTGACTCCGAACTCCGCCATGTTTCCGAGCAGCAGCCGGTAGTGCTCCAACGTCTCATCGCGCCCGGGCAAGCCGAGCTTCACTCGCGACATATCGAACGGGTCGCCCTCCAGCGCCACCACGCGCAAGCCGGCTTTGGCGAGGTCGCCGACCACACCCGCCAGCGCGTCGCGGTTCCACGCCTCCGGACGTCCGGTCAGTTCGGGCGCGACCTTCACGACCACGTCGGTGATCCCCATCTGGCGGCACAGTGCCCACAGCCGGTGCGGACGCGGCGGCACGAATTCGATCAGTTTCATGCCCGCATTTTACCAAGATCGGAATCACGTTTCACGTCGGATTTTCTTGGCAACCCAGCCGATCAGGCGCGTGAAAGACCAGGTGAAGGCGGCAAAGCCTCCGAGTGCCAGCAGAAGGTGTCCAACAAAACACGCCACTCCCGCAGGAGGCTCCAGTCTTCATCCAGCCATGAAAACAAAGCCCTGCTGACGGTCACAACGGCCGCCGAGGCAAGGAGAGCACCAGACTTTCCCTCTTGGCACTCCTTGTTCTCTTCCCAGGGAATCTTCGCAGATCTCTTCAAAGTATTACTCCCAAGCGCCTCCGCTGAAGGCCTTCTTGATGCCTCCGACCCGAACGGTATCGCCTTTCACTGGCGAGAGGTTGTCAAGCGTATCGACCGAGACGGAGCCGGTCACACGCGTCCGGGTGTTTTTGCCGATTTTGAGACGGACATCTCGCCCCTGCTTCACGCCTTCCAGCGACAGATTCAGCACGCCCGGCCCCTCGAAGAGGATATCCGGCTCGCTGGTTTCTCCAACCGCCTTCGCGACTTGCCACCCCTTTGCCGTCAGCGAACAGTCCGTGTCCTTGCCTTTGATGGAAAAGAGCGGCCCCTCACAGGCGACATCATCGAGACGCGCATGAATGCTCGCATTGCCGTAGACAAACGGTTTCGGCCCAGATGCGCGCGTGTCCATAACCGTCACGTCCATAACAGGAATGCGTTCTTTCGGAGTCGCCGGATGGATCGCACGGTTGGCCGAACAGAAATCCCAGCTCGCCTTGAAACTGTTCCTGCTTTCTTGCAACTGCAGTTTCTTGAAAACCACATTCCGGATGTTCGCCTGAACCGCTCCGTCGCTCTGGCTGTGGTAGAAGGTCAGACCCGCCTTGTCCGTCCACGCTCCCTGCGCGTGCACCGGCGCTTCAGCTGACGCGACATCCTTGCCGACCTCCTTCGACAGCACGCGATAGACGTTCTTCCCGTGACGCACCGTATCGCCGTTCCTCAGGAGCAGGCCCATACGCCAGTCCGGCCACGCGCCAGTCAGCAGCCTCACAGAGTTTCCACCGGTTTTCTCTTTGCGCAGGTCCGCCACGTTCTCCACAACGCCGTCCGTGATATCGCCCTGCATCGGCTGGCTCGACGGATAGTCCTGCGCGTTCAGCGCAACCCCGTCGTCGTACGTCGCACACACGCCGTTGCGTACGACGAAGTTCTTTCCCGTGCCCAAATGCACGCCGTCTTTGTCGCCCCTGATTTCGAAGGTGTCGAGCACGAGGTGGTCGAACTTGCAGAAATGCAGGCAAAACTGGTTCTTCTGCACGTCCAGACACGTGAAGCGGGTGACCGTCAGATTCCGCACAAAGTACATCGTCAGATGACCGCGCAACCCGAACACAGGCTGATCCGTGGAGGGACAGACATCGACCCCGTTGACGCAGATTGTGAGCCCTTCGATCGCGATGTTCTCGTTCCACGTCCGCGTCAAAGCTCCGCGGTTGACCAGCACGAAGTCGTAACGCCCGGTCTTCTTGAGGATCACGCCCGGAGCGAAGACGAGGCGCGTATCGCTGTCGATATAAACTCGCGCGTTGAGCCGATATTCGCCGGGACGTGCCACCGTCACCGTCTTCTTGCCGCCGTCCAGCGCCTTCTGTAGCGCAGCCACATTCTGTGCCGCCTCCGCGTCCGGCGCAAAACCGCAGTCCGCCGCACTCAGGACAACCGGGGCCTCAGCCGCAGGTAACGCGAACACCGCACCCATCACAACACCCAGCACGCTGCACAGGCTGTTTCTCATTGTATCACTCCAAATAGGGTTTCAACTGGATGAAGTTGAGGGCAAGCTCCTCGCCCGGGTTGGCCTGACCATCACTGAAGGCAATGACCTGCGTGGGCGATGCGGCGCGGAAGACGATCCGGTTGAGGTTGATCTTGCCGACATTGTCATTGTGCTCATACCGCCCCGCCTTGCGTTTGTCGATATGCACAAAGCTCTTGCCGCCGATCCGCTCGACGCCTTCGAGTTCCACGTCGATGCCGTAGCGGCGCGGGTTGTCCTTCCTTCCGGTTACATCCTTGCGGTCAGCGTCGACGAACTGCAGGCAATAGGCCTTGCCGACGCTCAGCCCGTGTGCGGTCTGGCTGATGCGGTTAGTGGCCGCAGGTTGCCGGACCATCACGCAGACCGTATCGCCCGCGCGGCCCGCTCCCCAGCGGCCTTGGCTGTTCTTTCCGTATCCGGCGAGAGTCTCGGGACGGATAGAACCTGCGGCGGCAGGCGACAGCGTCCAGCCCGTCAGCCCGTCGGCGAAATCGCCGTTCGCTAAGAAGCCCGGATGATACGTGAACCCATAGCGGGTGGAGAGCATCTCCCGATTGCCGTCGACCGCATAGTGGCGCATGAGCTTGAACGACCAGCGCGCCAGTTCCTCATCGCCATAGTACGTACCCCAATACCCCGTGGTGGCGAGGCCCTTAAAGTCGGGGCTGTTGGCGATCAGGTTGACTTGCATATCCAGATAATACTTGAAATCCACGGCCGGATCGTGCTCCAGCGAGATGACGGGAATCTGATTGAAGTTGCCGAAGATGATGCCGGTTCCGGCGGCGGCATTGGGAAAGAAGGCGTTGAAGCGCCGCATGGTTTCGCCGATCATGTTGTCGAGATACGCGGCGGCCGCCTTTTCGTCTGCCTGCGGATGGCAATAGGCCTCGAACAGCAGGCGGCCCCGGCCTCTCGAGGCGTTGAGGCAGGCGGACATGAAGTCGGTGTGCAGCGAGGCGACGCTGGGCTTGCCGACGATCCAGCTATAGATCAGGCGGTCCTCTGGATTGCGCAGCCGCCACAAGGCGCGGGTGTAGTTGTCGATCGTCGTGCGGCCGAAGAACAACTCGTCGCTCGTGAACCCGTCGTACTGCGGCTGAGTCAGGCCTGCGTGCCGCTCCATGCGCTCCCGCACAAGGTCGGGATCGTCCACGGGCGCGACATTGAAATTGGCCAGCCACTTGAGGCCGCGGGCTTTCGCTTCGGGGAGCGCATCGCCGGGCAACGCGCCGCCATTGAGGGTGGTCACTGCGCCGAGAACATGTTTCTTCATGAACGCCCAGTCGTAAGGGCCGTTCTCATCGACTTGCGAATTCGCGCAGGGCGGGTAGTCGAAGATCTCGGGTATGGAGCGCACGAGCAGGCGAGCCCCGGAGGCTCCGCCGCTGACAGTGACTCGGTGCGCGCCCATGGCCAGTTCGCGAAAAGCCTCCAGCCGGTCGGCGGTTGCGGTGATCGCCGCGCCCGTTCCATCGAGCATGACCTTCAGTCCCGGCTTTGGAGCAGCACCTGTAAGCGCCACAAAAACCCAGCCGTCGCGGGGATTGACGAAACTGAACGTTTGCGCCTCCGGAGGACTTGCGACCGGCTGGCTAAGAAGTTCGGAAACCAGATTGTTCAACGGCTTGATCGCACGGCGGTCGATGGAGGGAAGATCGACCAGGCTGATGGGATAGCAGACCCCGAGGACCTCCGCATGCGTCACCCGGTGGCGCAAAACAGCTTCAAGGGAGTAATCTCCGCAGGGAACCCCGGCGAGTTTGACGCACACCTTGCCTGCCTGTAGCGGGACCTTCTGCCGCGGAAGCGGGCTTCCTCCAACGGTGACGAGGCATTCGTAGGCATCCTGCTTCTCGGGCAGAGCGCCATAGAACTTGAAGGTCAGCTCCGGGTTGGCGAGCGGGATCTTGTTGAGAAGGGGCTGGAAGGGAATCAGCCGGGAGCCGGCGACAAAGGCCATCTGCGAAGTCGAGCCTTTGCGGGCCTCTTCGCTGACGGCCTCAAGTTTGACTTCTGCAAAAGCGATCTCGCCCGTCAGGTCCACGGCGAACATGGCCAGGCCGTACTCCTTGTCCTTCGAAGGAAACAGGGTGAAGGTCTTCTCCAGAAAGATCCATTCGGAATCGGCCGGCAGCGCGTTCAACCCGACGTCGTTAACCCAGCCGCTGTTGTGTACGATCACTCCGGCGTTGCGACTTTTGAAGCCCTTGGTCCTGACGTAGGCGCTCAGTTTGTAAGTTCCGCCGGCCACCAGCGTCATGCCCTGCTGGCGCACACTCGCTTCACCGGGTGCAGCACCGTCATTTTTCAAGACGAGGGCAGCCTTCTTTCCTTCGGGACCTCCGGTGCGCAGAAAAAGCACATTCTTAGACGAACTCGGGCTCCAGAATTCGGGAAAATCGACCTGCTCGGCGTCGAAGGAGCCATTGACCAGAAGATTCTCCCCTGCGGCCACCGCTGCGTGTGTTGCGGCTGCCAGAAAAGCAACACTTAAAAGCACAAACACTTTTTTCATTCTGTCCCCCTCGCATAGTCGAATGCGACCGCAACCGCCAGCTCCCGAACTTCGCGCTTTCCCAGCAACCCGCCCTATCTCACGACCAGCGCCTTTTCCGCCACCAACACCGGCGCGTCATACACCGGGATTTTCTTAAAGACCATTGTGCTGCCGTCGCGCGTCACATGGTCTGGCGCAATTGCATAGACGCCCCCGCTGACGAGATCCACCCAAACAGGCTCTTTGATTGTGCAGGCTTTCACCGTGATCTGCGCTGACACGGTCTCGAACGTGTTGGACGGCACGCCGCTGCACTCCCAAACGGTCAGGATTTGCTGTTTTGTCGACGGGTTCTCGTAAAGGAAACAGGCGGTCTTCTGCGCGCATTCGACCGAGGCGACATCGTTGGTGATCCGCACCAGCGAGTTATCGAAAACCGCCACCGTGTTCTGCACCGCATAGTAGGCCAGTTTGATCTTATCGACCTTCTTGTCGGGCATCGCATGCAACAAACCTTTGCGGTTGATCTCGCGCCCCGTGTGGTTGAAGTCACAGATCGTGAAAACCGCAGACTCCACGTCGTGTCCCAGATCTCCGAGCATGCGCCGCAGGTCCCACTTGGCCTGGCTGACCTCGGTCCACGGATGATTCGAAAGCGCGAACTTCTTGGCCGTTTCTGAAGGACACCCGTTTTCGCCCTGCCGCATTCTCGCCGTAGCCGAGTACCTCGCCAATATCTCCTTCAGCTTTTCAACGTTCTGATAGGACTTGTCCGGATTGAACTCATACCCATGGTAGATGAACCAGTGGAACAGATCGACCTTCCCCTGGTCTGCCAACGCCTTCAGGCAGCTATCCAGCAATTTAGGGCTGGAACTCGCCAAAGAAAGTCCGGCGATCCGAGCGTCGGGAATAAGGCGCTTGATGATCTGCGCCGTCCGGATGTCGAACGCCGCGATATGTTCCGGCTTATGCGCCTTATTGATGTCGGGCTCGTTCCACATCGCCCAGTCCTGCACCTTGCCCTTGTAGTGAGTGGCCATGGCCTCGACCCAGCGATCCCAAGCCGCCAAGCCCTCCTCGGAGGTCGGGAAACCGCCCGCCAGGTCTGCGCCGCCACCCCCCTTGTAGAGCGGATTGCCATAGTCTGTCTCCAGAATGATATTCAGGCCGCGCCCGTGGGCGTCGTCGACGAGCGTATCCAGCCAGGCGAAATCGTAGACGCCCCTCGCCTTCTCGGTTTTGGCCCAGCCTCCCTGCAGCCGAATCGTCTTGATACCGAGCGGCACCAGATACTCCTTGTACTCATCGTAAATGGCAAAGTCGCGGTCGAGCGTCTCGCAGCCGAGCGTCCAGTTCGACCCCGCAATCCCGTTAGCGCCCCGCGGACAGATCGTGCCCACGCGCTCAAACCCCGGCTTGATATCGGTTCGCGCCCGATCCGGCGACACGTCGAGCGCGGGCCCACCTCCCCAAACAAACCCCGTGGCAAGCGTCGCCAGAACCAGTACAGGCCGCAATCTCATCGCTTTCTTCATTGACATCCCCCTTCATCCTACGTTCGTGCGCCTCCCCGAAATACCTGTCTATCATAAACGGCCGTCCGTTCTTTCGCAATTTCGATTATGCGAATTCGGGCGCCCGGCGATCATCAGAGTGTGGTTAGGAACACGCTTTAGGCGTAGGAGCGCGCAAAGCGATTCATCATCGTTCCATCATCCTGGAACGTCGCCTGTTGTTGAGCGCCAACTCCGGTGGCGCACACCCGCCGCAGCGCGGACACACAAAGTGTAGTGTGTTCCCCCTGCGTGTGGTATAACTATACGCGTTCCGAGTCACACGAGTCTCGATTCAGACGGTCGCTCCTAACGGCTCCCCTGAACCCGGACTCCGAACCCTCAATTCTCTTTCGAAAAGGAATTCTTATCATGGCTCTTGGCGTCGGCATCGTCGGTCTTCCCAACGTCGGCAAATCCACCCTCTTCAACGCACTCACCCGCGCACAGAACGCAGAGGCGGCGAACTACCCTTTCTGCACCATCGAGCCCAATAAGGCCACCGTTCCCGTCGCCGACGCACGCCTAGAGGCGCTGGCGAAGATCGCCAAGCCGGACAAGATCGTCAAAGCCACGGTGGACTTCATCGACATCGCGGGGCTTGTGCGCGGCGCGAGCAAGGGCGAGGGCCTCGGCAACAAATTCCTGGCCAACATCCGCGAGACCAGCGCCATCATCCAGGTCGTGCGCTGTTTCGAAGATGACGACGTGGTGCATGTCGAAGGCGGCATCGACCCGATCCGCGACATCGAGATCATCGAGACCGAGCTCGTGCTCGCCGACATGCAGTCGCTCGAAAAGCGCATCGACCGCATCACACGCCAGTCTCGCGCCGACAAGGAACTGCGAAAAGAAGTTGACGCCATGGAACTGCTCATGAAGCACCTCGACGCGGGTCAGCCTGTCCGCACCTACCCGCGCGGCGAGGCCGACCCCATCGGGAACACGCTGACCGAACTCCAGCTTCTCACCGACAAGCCCGTCATCTACTGCGCCAACGTGGGCGAGGGCGACCTCGAAGCCGATAACGCGCAGGTTGCCCGCGTGAAAGAGAACGCCGCGCAAAAGGGATGCGACGTGGTCGTGATCTCGGCCAAGATGGAGGCTGAAATGGCCGGGCTCTCGGACGCCGAGCGCGATGACTTTCTCGCCTCGTATGGCCTCAAAGAGTGCGGGCTGGACCAGACGGTCCGCATGGCCTACCACACGCTCGGCCTCGCGAGCTACTTCACCGCCGGGCCGATGGAGGTCCGCGCCTGGACCTTCCACCGCGGCTGGACCGCGCCCCAGTGCGCGGGCGTCATCCACACCGACTTCGAGCGCGGCTTCATCCGCGCCGAAGTGATCGCGTATGACGACTACGTGCGCCTCAACGGCGAAGCCGGGGCCAAGGCCGCAGGCGTGATGCGCGTGGAAGGCAAAGAGTATCTCTTCAAAGACGGCGACGTCGTGCACTTCCTTTTCAACGTGTAGCACACGCCTTAATATCGTCCCTGAGCGGCGTCTTATTCGCCGTTTGCTCCAAAAAGTCCGATTGGACGCATAACACAGGTTTTTTCCGGTGTTATGCGTCATGCGCGTTTTGCCGCCCGCGTCAGTGATAGCGGCTCCTGCCGGCGGCAACGGCTTGATGTCGAAGAACATAGATGCGTTCTTGACGAACCCATGAGGGACGTGCCAGACTTTTAGCCGAATGTGGGCCAGATCGTAATAAATGCTGTTTACCCGAGTTTTGCGATTGGATGCCCATATTATGTGGCCCAAAAAAATGTTCGGCATAAGATGAATTCTGAAGTACCCACACCAAGGTTCTGGCCATTCCCAATAGCGATTGTCGCTTCGATAGGCGTCTTTGCCGCGACGTTCTTTGCTTGTGCGGAGCGACACCGATTGCACCAAGAAGGTAGCTATTCTCCGGTTGCGATCGGAATCCTAGCGTTTGCTTTGATTATGATTTGCCTCACGTTGGTCGCGCTTCCCCAGAAAAGAAAAAAGGTTGGTTGGGTTCTCGCGACAGTCGCAGGTCTGACCGCGGTTTTTGCTTACGCTCTCATGTTTCTCCTTCTGAATATCTACGGCTCATGAAATCCGGCCTACAAGAAACAGAGCCGAACCAGGCGCTACAGCACAACGGCCGCAGCTGTCACGCCCCGTGCTTGCGCACGTGTCGCGCCAGCTGCGGCCGTGGCTGACCTGGGACGATGAACTACGAATTGGAAGAACAACATCGGAACGTGTCGGACGAAGATCTTCTCTCCGGTCTCAAACGAGTCGCCGACGGGAAAGATACGTTGACTTGGGCCGTCTACGAACTTGAAGGCAGATAAGGCGCGGAGACCATTCGCAGGAGATTTGGGTCATGGAACAGCGCCCTCCTGAAAGCAGAGATGCATCCCGGCAAACGGTGGCGGATACCGGACGATGAGTTGTTCAAGAATCTGGAGAAGGCATGGATTCGCCTCGGCAGACAGCCGAGGCGAACCGAGATGGATCACCCGTCAAACTCAGTATCGAAATCTGTATACGAGCAACGGTTTGGAACATGGCGAAAAGCCCTCGAAGTATTTGTGGCCTTTATCAACCAATCCGAAGCCATCCAGCCAGCCGTGTCTGACCCAGTCGGGTCAGGCCGGGCAGAGACCACGCACAAGACGACTCGACAGATTAACGAGCGATTGAAGGTCCGAGTTCTCATCAGCGATGGCAATAGGTGCAGACTCTGCGGAATCACCGTGACCGGAGACAGCATACATTTTGACCACATCAAACCTTGGTCAAAGGGCGGCGAGACGATCTTTGAAAACATCCAGGTTTTGTGTGAAAAACACAATCTCGCAAAAGGGAATGTGCACGAAGGTGGATGACAGATGGCCAACAATGGCTTGGTGCGGACCGCTGCCAGCACTGGACCAATCCGGAGTTACAGACCACGAAGGCAGTGGCCGCACAGGCCAGACGTTCACCAAAGAAGATGAATGCAATTGCGGCCCTTGACTGCTTGACTTGAGAAACACCCCGTGTTGATGGTATAGTCTTGGCGTTGGAGACGTTATGGGTAAATACGCAAAAGTATACGCACACATCATGACGCGGCGTTCGGACTCGAATGTCCCGTTCGAGGATCTGTGTGTTTTGCTGGCCCGTTTGGGATTCGAACGCCGGGTGCGTGGCGACCACCATATCTTCACGATGGAGGGCGTCGAAGAAATCATCAACCTTCAACCCCAAAACGGGATGGGCAAAGCCTATCAGGTCAAACAGATTCGCGATTTGCTGCTGAAGTACAAGCTGCGGATGGAGGACTAAAGCATGGATCACAAATACGAAATCATCATTTTCTGGAGCGAAGAGGACAAGTCCTATGTGGCGGAGGTTCCCGAACTCCCGGGGTGCATGGCGGACGGACCGACCTATCAGGATGCACTCTCAAACGCGGAACAAATCGTCCGAGAGTGGATTGAAACAGCGTCCGAGCTAGGAAGAGCAATCCCAAAGCCTCGCGGGCGCCTAGCCTATGCGTAGATAATGCCGAACACGCCACACCAGTTCTTCGCGTATCCAGCTCCTAACTCCTAACTCCAAGCTGAAAGGCTCACGCATCCAGATTCGTGAGCGCCAGGGTGTCGAAGTCGATGCGGCGGTAGTAGCAGTTGCGCGGTTCGCCCTTCTGGTTCTTCGTGTGGCAGATGGCGCCGCGGCGCGGCCGCACGATATAGAGCAGCGAGTTCTGCTCGCAGTTCACGCGCGCCTCCAGAAGGTCGAAGGTCTCGCCAGAGCTCTTGCCCTTCTCCCACAGCACCTTGCGCGAGGTGCTCCAGAGGATCAGCATGCGCTCGGCAAACGCTTTCTTCATCGCGAATTCGTTGGTGTAGGCCACGAGGATCACTTCTTTCGTGTCGGCATGCTGCACCGCCACGGGGATCACGTCCTTGCAGGTCTCGGCGATCTTCGCGATCTTGGCGAAGTCCAACATCAGCGTACTGCCCTCTTCCAGTTCTTTGCTCATCTCGTGCTCCTCCTGTGTTCGTCCACCTAAAAGACTACAGCCTAAAACCTTCAGCCTGTCCTCTCAATACGCCAACTGACTGCCGCCGATGTACTCGCGAAGAATGGAGTCTCCCGGCACCACGTCCGGCGACAGCGAAGAAAAATTGTGAAGGAACCCGGAGAGCCGGCGTGCCTCGATGTACTCTTCGTCCCATGGCTTGATCTGGTTCAGCAAAGGCGCGGCAAACGGCTTCAAGACGGCCAGTTCATAGTCCAGCGCCGAGTTGAAAACCGAATCCGCGAGGTGTTGATAGGGGTAGATCCAGAGCCGCTCGCCGCGCATCACGGACTTCCACATCCGCAGCGTATCGATCGCCGGACGGTTCCTGAACTGGTGGTCTCGCACCATGCGACGGATGATGCGGTTGTCGTTGGTCGAAATGCGGTTGCTGCTGTCTACCCCTAGCTGGGTCAGTGCGTTGACATAGATCAGAAACTTGCCTTCTCGAGGAATGTCTGACGTGAGTTGGGGGTTGAGGCAGTGGATGCCCTCCATCACGATGATGCCGTTCGGAGGCAACTGAATGGAGCTCTCCTGGTCATACCCCTGCTTCCTTTTGAAATCGAACGCCCGCAGCCGAACGGACTCGCCTCGCATCAGTCGCGACAGGTCGTCGTTCAGCCGTTTCAAATCCATGGACTCGATATGCTCGTAGTCGAGCTTGCCATCGGCGTCGCGAGGATTGAGTTCATCACCCACAAAATAGTTGTCCGTCGAGATCAGGATCGGCTTGCAACCGTTGACCCGCAAATGTGTGACCAACCTTTTCGCAAAGGTGGTCTTGCCTGCCGAGGATGGCCCGGCAACCAGCACCAGCCGCGCAACCGGGTGTTCGCGCTGGGTGATCTTATCTGCGATGCGTGCCAGCTTCTTGTCGTGCAGAGCCTCCATCGTGTGGATGAAATCGTCCGCGCTTTTATCGATGACCGCCTGGTTGAGCTGCCCCACCGTCGTGACGCCCACGATCTTGCCCCACTCGATGTGCTCCTGGTAGACCTTGAACAGATATTCGAAGGGCGGCAGCGGCTGTAACTCGCGTGGCCTGTCCGCCGCTGGCACGTTGAGCACGAAGCCTCTCGAGTGCGGAATCAGGTCGAACAGCTCCAGCACGCCGGTCCGCGACACGAGCGACTCTTGACTGAGCTCAAGAAACGAACCGCAGCGCGTCAGACAGATGATCGGAGGGTTCCGGTGCGCCAAAAGGTTGAGCTTGTCGGTCTGACCGGTCTGGCGGAACAGAGTCACCGCAGCCTCGTAAGAAACCGTTTCGGCCGTGATCGGCTGGTCCTGCCGCACCGTAGCCAGCATCGCCTCCTTCAGCTTCTTGACGTTCGGCCCAACCTTCTCAGGCGTCAGATCGGGCCACGCCACCGTACAGTAAAGTCCCACGCCGATGGAGTTGCGGACGCGGCATTCCAGTCCGGGAAAGAGCTCGTGCGCCGTCTTGGCCAGCAGGAAACAGAGCGAGGTTCGGTAGATGTTCCACCCGTGCTCATCCGTGATGGTCAGCGGGGCAACGGTGGCGTCGGTGATCAGCGGCATAAACAGCGAAAGCACCATGTTGTTGACAATGGCGCCCAGAACGGGAAAGCCCTTCTCATTCACCGACGGCAACAACTCGCTGACGCGGGTTCCGGCCGAAACGACCATCGGCTCTTGCCCTTTGACTGTCACGGTGATCGCATGCATGTCTGCTCTCCCAAACGGGCGGACACATAGATCCGACCCTGCGTACAGGCGAACCTGCGTGTTCGCCCCTACTCTTCTCCCTCGCCCTTCTGCGAGCCCTCGTACAGGTCGAACACGACCATGCGGCACTCGATCGGGCCGTTGAAAAAGGGAACGCGGCGCGAGGAGCGCAGGCCGATCTTGCGAGACATCTCCATGTTGCCCGTCAGCACGCAGCCGGTATAGCCCGTACACTTCTGTTTGAAGAAATCGCCGATGCGGGCGTAAAGCGGCTCCAGATCCTGCCCCTCGCCCATGCGCTCGCCGTACTCAGGATTCAGGAAGATCACGCCCGGCGGAGGCGGCAGCTTGGTCGCCGCAAAATCGCACTGCCCGAACGTGATGTACTCCGAGACGCCCGCCGCGATGGCGTTCATGCGCGCGGTCTCGAGCGCTTCGCCGTCGATGTCCGTAGCGATGATCGGCGGCAGCCCCTGCCTGCGTTCCTGGCTGCGCGCCGTGGCCACCATGTCTTTCCAAATCTGCTCAGGCGACGCGCCGAAGCGCTGACGGACACTCGTGCCCGCGACTTCGCCAGGGATCGTCAGGCGATACCCCTTGAGAGCCATGAAACCGAAGTGGCTCTTGAAGCTGCCCGGCGCGCGGTTGAGCGCCAGCAGCGCAGCCTCGATGGCCGGCGTGCCGCTTCCGCACATGGGTGCGACGAACGGCGAATTGGAGTCCCACTCCGAGGCCAGAATGCAACCCGCAGCCAAGGTCTCCTGCATCGGCGCCTTCCACGGCAGCTTGCGGTACCCGCGCTTGGAGAGCGGCTCGCCCGTGGTGTCGAGGTAGACCATCAGCTCCTCGTCCTGCCAATAGATGAAGACCGACGCGCCGAAGGTTTCGCGGCCCGAATCGGGGCGCCCGCCGCACTTGATGCGCATGCGGTCCGCGATCGCGTCCTTGGCCTTGAGCGAAGGCATGCGCGTGTCACGGATGTTGTCGTTGTGAACCGCCGTGTTCACCGTGAAATAGCCGTCGGGCTCGAGGTAGTTCTCCCACTCGATCGAGACGACGTCGTCGTAGAACTCGTACAGGTCGCGGCACTCTGAGCGGAGAAGCGGCGCCAACACGCGGTGCGCGGTGCGCAGCTTGAGGTTCAAGGTCATCATGTCGCGCATCGTGCCCCGCACGGAGATCATGGTCTCCGTGGCGGTCTCGATCTTGTACCCCATACGGGTCAGCTCTTTCGAAGCCTGAGGGACGAGCCCGCGTGCGCATGAGACAATCAGAGGATAGGTGTCTTTCCAGATATTCATAGGTCTTGCCGTCAACGTTTAGCGACGTTATACCATAATTGCCCGCTCGGCGCAGTAGGGAAGTCAAAAAAGCAAGAACCGCAGGGAAGTCACCCTCCCCGCGGTTCTTTCAGTCGCCAGGGCAGGAAGCTCAGCTTCTCAACCCCGACTCCTAACGCCACCTTTATTAGAACTCCCAGCCCTTCCGGATGTTGGGCATGAGCAGCGCGTTAGCCGCGTCGTTGCCGGCGAACGTCTGCGCTCTGCTGCTCCAGGACAGCTTGCCAGGGATCTGCTGCGCGATGGTACCCACGAGCATGCCTTCGAGCATCGGAACGGAAACGCCGACGTCGGAGAAACACTTGCCCTCGCCCTTGCAGGCGTTGACAAATTCGAGGTAGTGGTTGCCGTTCTTGCAGCGCTCGATCGTCTGGGGAATCTTTGCGAACGCCTCGTGCTTCATGGTCGACTTCATCTTCTCTTCGCCTTTGAGCGCGACGTACGCCTCCTGGCCGTAGTCGTTGGTGCTGACCATCATGCCTTTGTCGCCGATGATCAGGCAGCCGGTGTTCGGCACCTGGCCCAGCGTGGCGATGACTTGCGGCATCATCTCCGCCGAAGGCTTGAGGTTGCCGTCATACCAGAAGAGGTTGACGCCCGGCAGACCCGAACGCGGAGCGTACTGCAGCTTCACAACGCTCTTGTTCGGATACGTCTCGCTGTTCTTCCCTTCGATCTTGATGCACTCGGCCGACTGCACATCGGCCAATTTGAGGCCGCGGAACGGCACGTTCATCGTGTGGCAAGCCATGTCGCCGAAAGCACCGGTGCCGAAATCGAAGAAGCCGCGCCACTTGAAGGTGTGGTAAACGCCGGCCTTGAACGGACGCGGCTTAGCGGTGCCCAGCCAGCTGTCCCAGTCGAGCGTGTTGGGGACCGGGTCGGAGCCGTCGGGACGCGCGATGCCCTGCGGCCAAACCGGACGGTTGGTCCACACGTGCACCTCGGTCACGTTGCCGAGAATGCCCGCGTGCAGGAGTTCCACGTTGCGGCGCAGACCGTCGCCGGCGCTGCCCTGGTTGCCCATCTGCGTCACCACGCCGTTCGCCTTGGCGACCTTCTCGAAGTAGTGCGCCTCCCAAATCGTGCGGACCAGCGGTTTCTGAACGTACACATGGCAGCCCATCTTCATCGCCCGGATCGCAGCCGGAGCATGCGTATGGTCGGGCGTGGAGACGGTCACCGCGTCCAAGTTTTTGCACTCGTCGAGCATCTTGCGGTAATCGCTGTAGCACTTGACCTCCGACGCTTTCTTGCCGCTCTTCTCGATTTCGGCCAGCGCCTTGTCGACTGGGCCGCGGTCCACGTCGCACAGCGCCACAATGTTCTCGCCGTTCTGGAACATGGGCATCCAGTCCGACCAGCCCTTGCCGCCCACGCCGATCACGCCGATGTTCAGCTTCTCGTTCGGCTTGCGGAATTTAGGCGCCACGCGCGTCACGCGCGGGTACTTGGAATCACCCGTCAACGTGTCGCATCCGCCCAAGGCCAACGAAGCGGCCGCAACAGCAGACCCCCTCAGAAAATAGCGACGATTCGCATGCATCATAATGAAACATCCTCTCTACATTCCCCCCGGCAGTTAGCTTGAACCGACCGGAATATGAGTATGAAAACAAGCTTTTAGCATAATTCAGACTGCGCGTCATTGCAACCGCAAGTTTGAGGAAGTTTTGCGTACCTGCCGTAGCGGCGGTGCATACGCCGCAACACACTGCGCGGCCGCGCCACACGCGAAGAAACGCCCGGACACCGCCGTTTCGCATTGGTTTTGCGCGTCCCCTCACGCTCTGCCGCACAACGGGACCCCGTTCTTTTCCATTTATGCTTCGGCATAAAACCTGCTAATATGCGCGCGTGAAAAAATCTATCCTTTTTTTGTCTGGCCTTCTCGCCGTGGTCCGTTTCCTGTATGCAGCCGAGGTCTCTGAAGAGTGGGTCACGCGTCTGGAGGTGGCGGACCGCCATGCGCTGGCGGCCATGAACGTCAAGCCGGAAAAGGGCGCATGCCGCCTCCGGATCCTCAACCCAGAGAACAACAGCCAGATGGAGATCTCGCTGAGCGCCGACAACACCCGCTGCCGCCTGCTTCCCGCCGCCTTCTTCCCGAAAGAAACCGAAAGGCGCATCACCACTCAACTGTGCCCCGCCCTCACCAACAGCCTCTGTTGGTTCACGCTCAAGCGCGCGGAGGACGCCTGGATCGGCTACATCGACGAACAGCCCGTCCTGCACCTCCCCGAACTTTGGCCCGGCCTGCTGCACCTCCAGCAGGCACAGGCCAACCTGCCGGCCGAAAAAGAGAAGGACGACTACACGCAGCGCCTTGGCACCTTCAAGTTCGAAGACAACTTCCTCGTGCCCGCGGGCTCGGTGTTCCCGCCCACCTGGGAGATCATGAGCGGCATCTGGAAGCTCCACTCCGTGACCGGCTCCATGAGCGGCGCCTCGGGAGGCTACCAGCTCGCGCGTCAGCCGAAGCCGGAAAAGAGCCCCAATTTCTACACCCTCGAAGGCAGCGGCACCAACGCCATCGTCCTGGCCGGCGAACCCTTCTACAGCCGCTACGTCTACCGCGCCTCCGTCCAGCACAATAGCGGCACCAACGGCATTGTCTTCCTCGCCGGAGAACACGGCGGCCACTTCGCCTTCACGGCCCGCACCGACCCCGTCTCCGACCGCCTGATCCTCGAGCTGTGGCGGCAGCCCGCCCTGCCCGGCGCACCGCGTGTCACGCTCGACGCCGTCCAGACCGAACTGCCCGCCGGACAGTGGCTCCTGCTCGAAGTGCAGACCTTCGACGACCGCATCATCTGCCGCGCGGACAACATCGAGGTCATCCGCCGCAAAATCGACCTGCCGCCCGGCGGACGCTTCGGACTCTTCGCGAACATGCCTGAGGGCGAGACCACGCGCTTCGACGACGTCGCCGCCTGGTCGCACGAAGACCGCCTCTTCGAATCGCCCGAGGACGTCACCTTCGCCACGCGGTCCCAAACGCCTGGCGTGGAGTCTCTCCTGCGCAAAGGTACGGTCTGGCTCTACTTCCCTCCCTGCGGTCCGGCTACCAACGTTTGGCAGTACGGCGCCTCGGACAACGGACCCTTGCGGCAGGAGTCCCTTTTCGTCGCCACCTCGGCCTCCTTCACCTGCGGCCTCACCGCTGGCGGCGCCTCGTCCAATGCGGCGTGCTACCGCTTCACCTGCACGCAAAACCCAAACGCGCGCACCTTCCTGCTCGAACGGGTGGGCGCAACCAACACCGTCACCCTCGACAGCTTCACCTCGGCAGCTGTCAGCAACCGTGTGACGCTCGCCATCGACGCCCTGCGACCGAACGAACTCCGCTGCTACGCGGACAACCGCCTGGTCTGCTTCTACCGTCCGGAAACGCAGCCCAGCGGCATCCAAGGCGTCTTGGCCAGCGCGCCCGCCGACTTCTTCTTCACCGCGCCGGCCGTCACTTCAAAGGACGCCTCCATCTCCGAGCGTTTCGAAAAGAACCCGCTCTATGTGAACGACCCCTTCATGCGGCACTGGTCCTCGCCAGAAGGCCAGTGGGTGACCTTCAAAGACGGCATGACCTGGTTCAAGGGCGACCTGACCGGCCCCGTCAAGGTGCGGCTGCCTGTGGTCAACGGAATGGATCTGCACCTCTGCATCCCGGAAGGTTCCTCCAACGGCCTCTGCCGCGTCAGCGTCAAGGACGACCTCATCCGGCTCTTCACACCGGAGTCCGGCACCAACGCGGTCATCACCGTACCTGCCGCCCAAGTCCCCGAAATCGCCTTCGACAAGAAACAGGTGCGCCTCTACACCATCGGCATCGAAGGCTCCGTGATCTGGCTGGGCGGCGATGAAATCCTGCTCGCCAAAACGCATCTCGCCGAACCCCTCAAGGGCCGCAAGATGCGCATCACCGGCATGACCCTCGAGAACCTCAGCCACACGCTCGTCAAGCGCGACAACGTTTTCGACACGCTCTTCACCGAGTCCCTCTTCAACTGGACCATCAACGGCGGCCGCTGGGAAGTCATCAACCGCTTCTACTGCGAGCCCACCTGGTCGCACATGAACGGCGAGAGCGCCGACTCGCTCGCCGCGCTCTGGTCTAAGTACGTGTTCAGCGGCGACTTCAGCATCGAGTTCTATGCCGGCATGCGCATGGGCTGGTACGAGCGCGCAGGCGACCTCAACCTCACCGTCATGAGCCGTTCGAACTCGACCGGCGACGGCTACACCGCCATCGCCACCGGCTGGGACCCCGATCACTCCCAGCTCTACTCGCGCCTGCTCCGCAACGGCGAGCTCATGGACATCTCCACCAAGTACCTGGTGCCGCGCGCCCGCGCCGGCAACGCCCGCCAAGGCTACCAGCCGCTGGTCTCCGCCGGACGCGACATCCACGGCGCGTGGTATGGCATGCAGCTCCGCCGGGTTGGCACCCGGCTTCAGTACGTCTACGACAACGAACAGGTCTTCGACGTCGAGGACAAGAACCCGCTCCAGGACGGCTCTCTCGGTATCTGGACCTATTGCAACTCCATGATGGTCGCACGCATCAAAATCGCCGCTGAGTCGATCAAGCCCCGTCCCTTCGCCTTCAAGAGCATTCCCGTCGACGCTCCGTCCGCCACCGAGCCTGCCCCCATCGCCGACTCGGGCGTACGCATCAACGGCCGTGTGGCCCAACCGCTCGCCCCCGACTATTGGCAGGCCTACGACACGGTGAGCCATCCCAGCGTGCGCTTCCTCCACCTCGACTCCGCGACCCCGGAAATGCGCGTCACCTCCATTCTCGGCGGCGGATCCTTCCTCGTGCGCTGCGAGCTTCCCCCTGCGCAGCCCGACAAGCTGCTCGGCTGGCGCTTCGAAATCGCTCGCCATCCTCAGGCCCTCATCAACTTCGAGTTCACCACCGTCAAGGATGACGGCAAGGGCGGCTTTGTCCCGCTGCAAGCCTGGACCCATGTGCTGTCGGGCTCGTCCGAAGCCCGAGGCCCCCGCAGAATCGCCAGCAAAACCGAGGCGGTGCCGCCTTCCGACCCCGCTGGCACCAACCTCGTCTGGACGCCAGTCGAAATCTGGGTGCCCTCCGAAATCATCCGCGCCAACCAAGCCGTGCAGATCGAAGGCTTCGGCGACCTCCAGCCCAGCGACGTCCAGCAAGGCCTCAAGGGCAACCCGCCCCACGCCTGGTATGCGATCCGCAATTTCCGAGAAATCCACCGCGGCACGCCCGTGCTGACCGCGCCGCCCGAGAAGCGCACAGAGATCGCCGCTCTCTCCCAAGTGGTCAGCTCGCTGCGCCCCGGCGAACTGCAGATGGTCGAAGTCCCCGCCGCGCTCGATCCGCGCAAACCGGTCATCGAGTGGGCCGTGCCCGAGCTGGCCAACTTCGGACTGCACGCCCAGGAGGACTCGACCATCCCCGGCTCGATCCTCGTCACCCCGCTCCACCCCTGGCCCTCGCCCGTGCTGCCGCCCAACCGCGCCCTCGCTGACGCTCAGCCAGCGCCCTTCATCGTCGAGGGCAACAGCATCCGGGTGCTTGTGCCTCACGAAATCCTCCAGCCGGGGCGCATGACTCTCGCACTCGAACTGTCCGACGGCCGTTTCTTCCGCCAAGTCGTAACGATGAACACCGACGAAGCCGCAAACCACCCGCCCGTCCTGCTCGCCCTCGAAATGCCCGAAGGCGGCATACAAACGTTCGAGGCGCGCCCAGGCAACGCAGCCCCCTACCAGACCGGAGCCAAGGCCTCCATCGATTACACCGACCCCGTGCGAGGCGGCATTCTGAAGTTCGAGAACGGCGGCGTCTTCGGCCGCCGCCTCGACGGCCTGCTGGTCAAGGGCTTCAATCCCTCCGCGACCCCGCTCCTTCAGTTCCGCTACAAAGGCGACCCCATGGCGATCGCCTCCCTCGCCTTCGGCCCCTACGCCTTCACCTTCTCGGAGGTCTTCAACACCCATGTGCGCTTCGGCGACTGGAAAGCCGCACCCATGGACAACACGTGGCGCGTCTGGACCGGCATTCCCTTCGACAGCGCCGGACAGTTGCCGCTGATCCAGCGCTCGACCGTTCCGCCCGGCGACATCCGCATCGCCTCGCGCCAGGAGCGCGACCAGACCGGCCTGCACAGCACACTCTGCATCGACGACATCGCTTGCGGCCCCGCCGTCGGGCCCAACCGCACCTTCGCCTTCAAGGCCGACTATGCCGACCCCGACGGCGTGGCCGAAGTCACCTATGCCCTGCTCCAAGGGCCAGCCGCGTTCGACAACCGCACCGAAGCGGAAAAACAGAAGGTCACCTGGCTCCCGGCCACGAACAGCGTGGTGACGCAGCCCGACCTCACCGCCATCCCTGACGGCGTCCACCACTTGCTGGTGCGAGCCCGCGACAAGCGCAACCTCTGGTCGCAGCCCTCCGACCTGCCCTTCATGCTCGATCGCGTCCAGCCCACTGTGAAGCACGCCATCAACGCCGTCGAAAAATACAACGGCAGCAGCCTCACGCTCACCGTCACCGACCCCGTCTCGCCTCCGGTGATCAACACCCTGCACTTCACCTGCCTCGGCGCACCTCTCGCGATCAATACGGACAACGGTTTCTGCGCCATCGGCCAAGGCACGGTCTCGTACGAACTGGACTGGATCTGGCTGCTGCGCCACCAGCTCGCGACCGCCAAGAACGGCGACGTGCTGCCGATCACCGTCGACGGCATCACCGACGCCGCCGGCAATGTCGTTCCGCCGCTGAAGATCGATTTCCGCATCGACCAAGAGTCGGACAAGCGCCCGCCCACCATCCTTCCGCCCGGAAAGACCGACAACGTGCTCTGGATCGAGCCCGCCTTCACGACGGCCCAACCGTTCTTCACCGAAACGCGCAATGTCGAGATGAAGACCGTTGCCACACCCGAAGGCAACGCACTCGAGGTCAATCCGGTCGGCGAAGGCGGCTCCTACCTCCAGCACGCCTTTACCCCGACCGCTTGGGATCCCGACAAGTACCCCTACCTCGCGGTCTCGTTCCGCACGCTCGAACCGGCCAAGGGTACGCGTCCGTTCAACATCGCTTTCAACACCGGCCCGCGCCGCCCGCGCGGCATCAAGGATGCTCACACGCTGAGCTTCACATCCACGAACCACCTGTCGTATGTGACGGGCTCCTCCGAATGCAAACCCGGCGAATGGAACGACGTGATCATCAACGTTCGCGACTTCCTGCGCGATGAGACCGACGAGCGCAAAGACACCCCTGACCTGACCTACGTCACGTTCTACTTCTCCAAGGCCAAAGGTGACAAGATTCAGTTCAGGTCCTTCGCGATCCTCGCGCCGTGGAACTCCGACCACCAGATCCCCATCAAGGCCTACGACCTCAGCGGCATCAAGGGACTTGTCTGGAAGGGCGGCGAATCCGAGGGCACCGGCATCCGTCCGGCCAACCTCGCCTTGCCCGCGACCGATCTGAACTGGTTCCGCTTCCGCGTCGGCGACCGCCGCGGCAACCTCACCGACACGTGGATGATTCCCATCCCGCCGGGTTCACAGAAAACCAAAGCCAATCTTCCCGCCATCGAAAACGTGCCTTTTTGAGAATCCTACGTCCGGCGAACCGGTGTGTTCGCCCCTAACCGCTGAACCCAGAAACCGCTTATGACCCACATCACCATCCCCCAACTGGACGCGAACCTGGTCGACGTGACTGTCACCCGCTGGCACAAGAAAACCGGCGACACCGTGAAGGCGGGCGAAGGCATCGCCGAGCTCACCACCGACAAGGCGGTGTACGAACTCGAAGCGCCCGCCGACGGAACGCTGCTCGCGATCTATGCCGCCGAGAAAAGCGTTGTGCCCACCGGCTTCACCGTCGGCCTTATCGGCGCGCCCGGCGAAAGCGACTCAGAAGCCGAGACCGCAAATACGGAAAAAATGGCCGCCTACCGCGGAAACTCTGCGCCTGCGGCAGCACCGGCCCGCGACACCGGCACCCGTGTGCGAGCCACGCCGCGCGCCCGCCGCCTCGCGCAGGAGAAGGGCCTCGACCTCGCCAAAATCCAAGCCGAGACCGGCGCAGAACTCATCGACGAAAAGGTCCTCGCTCCGTATCTGTAAGGGCGACCGGCCGGTCGCCCCTGCGAAAACCCTAACGCCGCCCTCCCATGAAAGTTGCCCTCGTCACTGGAGCCGCCAAAGGCATCGGACGCGCCATCGCCCTCGCGCTGGCGCGCGACGGCTTCAGCGTCGCAGTCCACTACCGCGCCTCGCAAGCCGAGGCCGAGGCTACCTCTGCCGCAATCCACGAGACCGGCTGCATAGCGGAGGCCTTTCAGGCTGACCTCGCCGACCCCGCGCAGGTCGATGCCTTGGCCAAAGCCGTGGAGAGGACGCTCGGCCCGGTCCACACCCTCGTCAGCAATGCGGGCATCATGAAGAGCAACCTGATCGCCTTCACGAAATTCGAGGAGTGGCGCGAAGTGATGACCGCCAACCTCGACGCCGCCTTCCTTCTGACCAAAGCGGTCTCGCGTCCCATGGCCCGCCAGAAGGCCGGGCGCATCATCTATATTTCCTCCGATGCAGGCCTGCTCGGCGACCTCATGCGCGCCGCCTACAGCGCCTCCAAAGCGGGGCTCTTCGGCCTCGCCAAAACTGCGGCACGCGAACTCGCCGCATCGCATGTGACCGTCAACGCCGTGGCTCCGGGCATCATCACCACGGACATGACGTCCGACATCCCAGAGACCCGCCGCGTCAAACAGCTCGCCTCCATCCCGATGGCCCGCTTCGGCACACCCGAAGAGGTCGCAGGCGTCGTTCGTTTCCTCGCCTCCGACGACGCCTCGTGGATCACTGGACAGACGGTCCGCGTCGACGGCGGCCTCTGCATGCGCGACTGATCTGTGCTATGTGTTATGCGTGGCACGCCTCATGAACCGAGACGTTCACTTGGCATGCCCGATCGGCTCACCCCACTCTTTTAGGGGCCGCCGAGCTCCCACACCAGATCTTCGGTGTTACACCTGTTCTTTATCCAGCCGGCACCATCGACGTAGGCGGGAGACGCCTTTGAGCCACCCGAATCCTTTAAATCCGGGCCTATAGAATAGATCACGTTCCGAGAAGGCACACACCGAAAAGGCTGTCCGTCATAGGCGTCACCGGGAATCGCCGCAAGATAGTCAGGCACGAGATCGGCCAGCCCCGTCGGCCAATGCCCCTCCCTGCGCCGGAACAGATTCGCCGCAAGAATTAGCCGCGTTGCATCGACGCTGCACTGGGTGCGGCATTTGCGCTCGAGCACGCTGCGTGAGGCCGGGACCAATGCCACACAGAAGATTCGGCCGATCGGATTCGGACAGAAGGCGTTCCATCCAGGATTCTTGCCGAAAGCGTCAATCGCGTCGAGGTCCGGCCATCGCATGCCGGCATAACAACGCGTCGCATCGGCGATCACCTCGCGATAGCACGCAGCCAACAACCCCTTGGTCTTGTTGGGCTGGAAGAAATAGAAGGGCCGTATTTTAAGCCCAAATAGCGACCCTCGTGAGGCTTCGTTTTGAGCCGGCAGCCGGAATCGGCCGGCACGTAGCCTGTCCACTGTACCCGCGCCGAATTCGTATTCGCCTTTGGCCGCATGGACAAGGCCCTGCGCCACCGCTCCGGACTTGTTGTCCAGCGCCTGAAGGAGAAGCCGTACATTCTCAGCCGAGATGCCGGGATCACGCGCAAGCTCCCGCGCTTGCGTCAGCCCCTTTTCCAGCAAGCCTATCCCGACAAGATACATGATCAGGCCGCGGGCATTCGCCTGCGTCATGTTGCCGAACTCGATCAGCTCGATGCAGGCGCGAGTCGCCTCATCCGTTTTTCCAGCGAGACGGCCATGCCTGCCCGTGATGGCCAGCAGGTTTGCCAGTCGCACCCATTCCGTTATGCAGGTGACCGGCATATCCGCATCTCCCTGTGAGGGCCACACGCAGGTCTTGCACGCCAGCCCCCGCTGTATAAACCCGCGAGCGCCCGCGTTAGAAGCGATGATGTTTTGGATGAGCGTATCGTCGGCAGGCTTGCCCGACAAATAGTCTGACACGACTCTGTGGTCTGCGGGCAAGCACAGATGGTTCGTCGCTGAGGCGAAATAAGTGAAGGCGTTCTTATCTGGAGAGACCGCATGGCAGACAAGATCCAGATCCCTGACATCGGGGTTCGCACCGTCGCGGCCCCAAAAGATGAACGCGATCACCCCACATAAAACGACCAGCCGCTCCAAAGTGATCCTCACGTTGACCTCCAGCCACGGAACTCTTCCCGCCACCGTTTCGCCAAAACGCTTAGCGAGCCGGGTTCATGGCCGCCGTTTCACACGCCTTCGACCAGAAACGCCCGATAGTCAGCACCTTTAAACCGGTGTTCCCGCGCCTCGCAATAAAGGGGGCTCTCATACCACGCCTTGGCCTCCGCCATCGATGGAAATTCAAGGATGACCACGCCTTCGGTGGCCGCACCCTCCAGCACCTCCTGCTTTCCATAGGCAGCCAGAACCTTCACCGAATGACCGGCGAGCGACCCCCCGGCCTTACCCGCATAGACCTGCATTTCGGCAGGGTTGCGAGTCAACTCACGAATGAACACCGCGTAAGCAGCCATCGTCCACCTCCTTCTCTTTTCACCCATTACCGGCACCATCAGAGCAGTCGTCCGAGCCAACAGTCGAATCTTACGCCCTCCACGTTCCAACATCAAGCCTCTTACCGCACCGTTCATTATTTCCTGTTCCCCTTCGAATGGCGGCCGTCCCTCGCCTTCAGCAAGGTCCTGCTTGACCGCCGAATTGCCAGCGTTGATAATAGCCATATGAAGGAGGTCAAGCCAAGGCAAGGAGGCTTCCCCCCCGCCTTCGGCTAGAAAAGGAATCATGTACGAACATCATCACACACCGCCGCTCAGCATGGGCAAATTCATCGAACGGATGGCGCTTCACGGCTGCGTGGCGATGGCCGTGATCACCGCCTCTTTATTTGTTGGCATGCTCGGCTACCATCACTTCCACATCCCCGGACATGCGATGTCGTGGCACGATGCCTTCCTTAATGCCTCAATGATTCTCAGCGGGATGGGGCCCGTGGATGCAGACAAACTGAGCGATCCCGGAAAACTCTTCGCGGGGTTTTACGCGCTGTACTCGGGCGTGGTGTTCATCGCGGTAATGGGCATTCTGCTCACCCCGGTTGTTCACCGCGTGCTTCACCGGTTTCACTGGGAAGACAAAACGGCCTCCAGTTGAGCTGATTGATGTCAGGGAACAAACAAGGAGGACATGAGAGGTAAACCAAACGAACCAGGGGCGGACTCCCTCGGAAAAAAACTCGAAGCCGTGATCGCCAACTTACCGCCTGACGGAGTGACCTTGGCCGAAATCCGAGATCTCATCGGACCGGACGGCCTCTTGCTCCTCATCGTCTTCCTCTCCATCGTCTTCATGGTTCCCGTTTCGATTCCGGGGGTCAGCGTTATATTCGGAGGAGCCATCCTGCTGATCGGCGTCAGCCGCCTCCGCAGTCACACGCTATGGCTGCCCAAGCGCCTGGCGCAGCGCGTGCTGTCGACCGACAAAGTCCGGACGGGGCTCACCAAGGGTAGCTTCTGGCTACATCGGCTGGAGCGCGTGTGCCGACCCCGTCGCCTGAAAGGGCTGGCGTCCCCCGGGCTGCCGGAAAAGCTGAACGACTGCACGCTGATCCTCGGTGCCCTCCTGCTGATGGCGCCGATCATTCTGGTTCCCTTCAGCAACACACTGCCCGCTCTTGCGCTGTTGTTCCTGTCCATCGGAATGTTGCAGCGCGACGGCCTTTGCGTCCTGTTCGGGCACCTCTCCAACCTCATCACAATCGCCTACTTCATCGCCCTTGGGGCCGGTGGCAGCGCTGCCCTCCGCGAGGCGTTTCAGCACGTCGCGGGCAAAGCGCTTTGAGCGCAACTATTCGGAGCCATCTCCGCCCCCATTCAGCGCGCAGCCGTGAGCCGTTTCTCGGAGCCCGATGCCGGCTCATTGAAGTGCCCCATCCAAACCCAGCAGCTGTTGCACACGCAGTCCTTACCCCGGCCGCAGGTGCCGCAATAGTCGTGATACGCCTGCGGCGCGATCGACGCCAGAACCAGCGACAGCACCGCTTGGTACCGCAGATCGTCCGTGCCCTTGAATCCGCCTTCGAGCTGTCCCCAGCCGCCTTTGTCAGCCGGCAATGCCGCCAGCAGGATGCGGCTCTTCTCCGGCGACCCGACATTCACGAGCGCGGAGTACGGCTGCTCCGCCACCGGCTTGCCGAACTGCGCCTCGATTGCGGCCCTCAGTCGCTTCTCTCCCTCGGGCTCAGGGCGCCTCTGTTCCGCGCGGTTGAACCCGTAGTAGCCATCGCCGTAGTGAGGCACGTTCATGTCCATCCAGACGATCAGCGCGTCCCACTCGTCTTTCGACAGCTTCACGCCGTGGTGACCCTGCTTCAAGATCGCCGTCAGCGGGCTTGCGATCGCGAAGTAGTCGTTCGTTTTGCTCGCGCCGGTCTCATGGTATGACTCGGCCCACGTGACCAATTTCCGGTCGGTCAAGTTTTGGCAGGCTTTCGCTCCGATCAGACTCATCGGCGCTTTTTTGTCAGCCTCCAGTCCGTGGCACCGGATGCAGTGTCGGTCGAATACCGGCTGAACCGACCGCACGAAGCTGAACCCGCCCTCGTAGCCGAGCACCGGCATGGGTTGCGGGTCGATGATCGCGCGCTTTTTGGCAAGCTCCTGCGGCGGGCGGCTCCGCATCTTGTCCTCGTGACAGCCCGCACAGCCCAAGACTTCGCCTTTCTGAGCATAGATGAACGAGCGCATCGTGAACACGGCCATGCCCTCCGCGTTCAGCGCCTGCAACTGGATCGGCTTGCCAGCCGGTATCCGAAAAGCGGCGGAGCCGTCCTCAGCCACAGGCACCACGCCGAGCGGTCGCTTATAGATATCTAAATCGAGGTCCTTGTTGCGGTTCGCCTTTTTCGCAGCCGGCTGGTTCAGGAGCTCGTTGACGCGCAGATATTTGACGCTGCCTTTCGCCAAGGGCTCGCGGCAGTCATATACGTTCTCCACATAACAGACGCCGAAGTCGGGAGCCGTTTCCGCAGGCGGCAGCACCGAGGGAATCACCGGCGGGCGCGGACGCTTGCGGATCGGGATCGGCGTGAACGTGCCGATCTCGGAGTCCTGATAGATCAGCTCTCGCCCGCCGAGCGTGTCCACCAGCCAGATGCCGAACGCCTTGTTCGACGGCCACGCGCCGTACTGCGGGGCACCGCCCAAAGGCTCGGCCGAATAACTGGTGAAGAACAGCGTGTCGTTGACCGGATACGGAGCGGCATAGCACCCCGGCAGATCCCACTTCTCCGACTCCGGCCACGGAACTTCAGGCGTCACGCGCGTGAGCGGCGCAAGGCCGTCCTCGCCTTTGTGTGTGTCGATCAGAATGAGGGAGCCTGCCGTAATGTAGTGGTGCGCGGTCGCCGTGGCCACCACCACGTGCGAACCGGGGATGGGCTTGGCCTCTGTCTGGACGCCGGGATGCATGGTGTAGTTCCCGTAGAAATGTGCCGTACCTGAGCCGTCCGGCTTCATCGTCCACAGACTCTGATACCACACCGCATTCCGGTTAATGTAGTCCCAACGCGTGTAGACCAGCCGTCCGTCGTTGAGCACCGCAGGCTCCCACTCGTTTGCCTCGCCGAAGGAGAGTTGGCGGATGTTCGAACCGTCCCCGTCTGCGCGGTAAATCAGGAATGCTGGCGTGTAGCGTCCCCAGTGGCAGCGCCCGAAACTCTGGCAGCGCGTCGAGTTGAACGCGAACCCGCCGTCCGGCAGATAACACGGGTCGGCGTCTTCGATCAGCGAGGTCTGGCGGCCGCACCACGTCTCCATCTTGTCTTTCGGCGTGCCCGTGAGCTGGCGGACCCACGAACCGTCCACCGCCGCTTCCCAAATGAAGTACCGCAGATGCGCGACCGGATTCGGGTCATACGGCTTATTTCCATCCTTGAAACAGGGGTTGTCTGGGTCGAGCTTCCTGATGCTATCGGCGTTCGCCCCTTTCGTGCCCCCTGCCAATACCGTCGGAACCACGAGGCCCTCAGCGGCGGGGGGACGCTTCGCCGTGTGGTCGCAGAATGCGAAAATCACCCGGTCGCCCTCCCAGTTCAGATCGGGGTTGAGCACGGTGCCCAGAGGGAGCTTGCCCTTCAGCGGTTCAACCTTGTGCGGCGCGCTCTTCCAGTTTTCGATCACCACGAGCCCCGGCCCGGGACGCGAGCAGCGCCCCGTGTACTGGTCGACCATGTGCGGAGCTATCGTGTACGGGATGCCTCGCTGGCTGGCGAGCAGCCGGTCAAACGCCAACGCCGGATGCGAGAAAATGAGCCTCCTCCGCAATGCACGGATCTCTTTCTCCAGCACACTCCGCGCAGCGGCCTCTGGCGTCTGAGACAGTTTCTGTCCGAGTCTTGTCAACTCCGCCGCCATGTCGGGACGCTTCTCCGACCTCTCCACATACGCCAGCGTCCGCTGCGCCAGCGCCAGCGCCTCATCCGCCGTATCGGCTAAAGCACCGCAAGCCACAAGAACCGCGAAACAGAGCAGATATTTCATAGCTCAATTAAGCCACAAAACGCGCCTTACGTCTACCCGATATCTGACAAAAGCGTGCTTCCCTTCAGATCCTCGCTCCAACCAAGCGGGATTCCTTTGACAGCCGCAATCCATCGCCGTATTCTTAACGGCATGAGGGCTTGTGCTGCGGCAGCGGGCCTGTGCCACGAACGGCCGGAGTGCGACCCACACGGACGGCCGCTCAGACCGCATCGAGCGGACACCGGAAAAACATGAGAAAGATCGCGAGCCTCAACCTGACCGTCACACTGGGAATCGTCTTGCATGCGGCTTTGTCTTCGGCTGCGACCCACGGCGAACAGATGGGCGTGTTCACGGATTTGCGCGCCGAGAAAACGGCGGGCGAAATCCGGGACTTGGGCCTGGGCTGGGTCCGCGTCATGTACCACTGGACGTGGCTGGAGCAATCGCAGGGAAAGATGGTTTGGTTCGAGTTCGACCACTGGATGAAGCGGGCCAAAGCCCAGAATCTCAAGGTCCTGATCGTAGCGCAAGGCAGTCCGGCTTGGGCGAACGGTGGCCACGGCCCGTACGACCGTCAGAGCGGATTGAACACCCCGCCCCTGCCGCAGTTCTATGGTCCGTATTCGAATTATGTGGCCCAGCTCGTGCGGCACGGCGCAGACGCGATCGAGGTGTGGAATGAACCGAACGCCGCCTTTTGGCTGCCCACGCCCGACCCTGAGGCCTGGGCCCAGCTCGTGGTGGTGTCGTACGACGCAGTGAAGGCGGTCAATCCTGCGGTGCCGGTGATCACCGGAGGCGTGTGTCCGCTTCCCAACGGCGCGCTCAACCCGAACGCACCCGACAAGTTCCTCAAGGCGGCGCTGGAAAGCGTCCCCGGGCTCGCGCACAAATTCGACGGCGTCGGCCACCATCCCTACGTCTTTGCGAACGCCCCTGCGGCAAAGGATCCGCTGACCGCGCCCTATCAATGGAACGCGGTCCTCCAGACAACCGCGATGCAGAGCGTCCTCGCCAGCCGTGGCGCGGGTGACAAAGCGTTCTGGTTCACCGAATTCGGCGTGCCAACCGGCGGACCGTTCGGGGCCGTGACCGCCGACGAGTCGGGCGTGATCTACCGACACTATTTCGAAGCGTTCGACCGGCTGACCGCACAAGGCATCCAATTGGGGCCGATGTTTTTCTGGACCCTCCACGACAGTCTCCCGTACCAAAAGGCGAACACCATTGAAGGCTGGGAAGGCATCTACGATCTCAACGGCACACCGAAAGCGAGTGTGGATGTGATCAGAGCACGCGCCGCACTGCGCGAGTGATTTTGACCGGAAAATCTCGATTCTTTCAGCGAGGGACACCCATGACTAACAACGGAATCAACAAACCCACTCTCCCTGTCAACACAGAGAGGATGCCTGTGCTTTTTGTCGGGCATGGCACGCCGATGAATGCCATTGAAGACAACGCGTTCGCGCAGGGGTGGCGCAGAGTGGGCGCCTCCCTGCCCAAGCCCAGGGCCATCCTCTGCATATCGGCTCACTGGGAAACACGCGGAACCTGTGTGACGGCAATGACAAACCCGCGTACGATTCACGACTTCGGCGGTTTTCCACAAGAGCTTTTTGCCGTGCAGTATCCCGCTCCAGGCTCTCTTTGGTTAGCGCAGAAAGCGAGGGCGGCGCTGACCTCCACCGATGTCGGAATGGATCAGGAGTGGGGAATCGACCATGGAGCGTGGAGCGTGTTGAAACATATGTGCCCGAAGGCCGATGTTCCCGTGGTCCAGCTGAGTTTGGACTATGCGAAGTCCGCTCCTGAGCATTATGCGCTGGCCAAAGAACTGGAGCCTCTCCGACAACAGGGCGTTCTCATTATCGCCAGCGGCAACATGGTGCATAATCTGGGAAGAATCCAACTGAAAGGCGATTCCGACGACTTCAATCAACCGTTCGGCTTGGACTGGGCGATCGAGGCCAACGATCTGTTCAAACGGCTAATCAACGAGGGCCGCCATGCCGAGTTGAGCGACTATCTTTCGCTGGGCCGCGCGGTTCAGCTGGCCGTGCCCACACCCGAGCACTTCCTGCCCCTTCTCTACATCCTCGCGCTAAAGCAGGAGCAAGAAGCCATCACTTATTTCAACGACCAACCGGTCGCCGGCTCGCTGACGATGACCTCGCTCATCATCGGCTCGAAATCGGCCAACGCCTAATTCAGCCGGTCACCCTTTTACCAGCGCCAGGATGTCGGTGATTCCGCGGCGGATCAGCATGACCGCAATCGCGGCCAACAGCAAACTGGCCACCTTGGAGAGCGTCTTGGCCCCTGTTCGTCCGATGATGCGCGTGATCGCACCCGAAAACGCGAAAACCACGCCCGCAATCGCGATGTTCGCGATGACCGCAACGGAGGTCAGCAGTCGGCCATGGAGACTGACGAGCAGGATGCACGTCGTCAGAACGCCCGGGCCGGTGATCAGGGGCACGCCGATCGGCACGGCGCCGAGACTCGCGCGATCCATCTGGCGGTGTTTCTTTTCACCTGAAAGCAGGTCGCTCAACGCGATCGCCAGCAGGAGAATTCCGCCGGCGATCATGAAGTCCGATACGGTAATGCCAAGGAACCGCAGAAGGACAGGACCGAACGCGAGAAACACCAGAGCGACCGTCATGGCGGTGAGAACCGACTGCAAGACGACCTTCTTCAGCCGCACCGCGTCAATACCCTCGGTAAGAGAGAGAAACAGCGGCAACACACCGACCGCATCCACGGCAACAAACAGCGGCACAAAGCACAGCCAAAAATCCTTCATCGCGTTCAGCCCCCCTCTGTTTCTATTCCATGCGGTCACGGATGCACAGGTCAAAGCCCGGTTGCAGCGCGACTCCGCCGGCAACCAGAAAACTCAGCCTTACCAGAGCCCTCTTCCTCACGATGGTGAACCCGACCGTGTTTTATTTGCGCTCCAGCTTGTGTTTAACCATCTTACACCCAATGCTCGTTCAGCGGCAACTATCCCTCCGTTTTCAAGGCACATATGATATATCAAGATTTAAGAAATTCGTGATAAAACCCTATAAATCCGATTGACCATCATCCATCGGTATATCATAATTCCATCGATATTGATAAAAGGAGTCTCTCATGAAACAGATTATCCGGACGTTTTTCTTTCTTTGCGCATTCGCGTTAGGGCCCGCGCAGAATCTTCACGCGCAACTTTCGTCTCGCATGATCGGCTGGTGGAAACTGGATGACGCCACGAACGCCACCTTGTTGGCAGACGCCTCCGGTTACGGCAGGAACGCGGTGAAAGGCACAGGCGTCTCTATCGTCTCAGGCCGCTTCGGCACAGCCGCGCGCTTTGACGGCACGACCAACGCTTGGGCCTCATTCACGACGCCGCTGCTCACCAACATGACGATCGCGGCCTGGGTCTACATGGATGGAATCCCTAAAAACATCCTGCCACGCATCATGCAGCTCAGCAGCGGCCCCGGAAACGACACTTACTACCTCATGCCGTCGAATTCGCCGGGGCAATTCACCCTGGGCGCCCAGGGCAACAGTTGGGGAACAAGCGTATTGGATCCCCTCAAGTTCACGACCAACAAATGGTTTCATGCCGCCGTGGTTTACCGCCAGCAATACACCAACGCCACTGACCGCGTGGTCTGGGCCACCTTCTACATCAACGGCGTACGCTGCGGAGACCCGGGCGTAAAGACAGCCTATAGCAACGCGGTCCCCACCGGCACAGCCTGCATCGGCAACAACTCGGCCGGCGGTGGCGGCACCCGTCCGCTCGAAGGCCTGATGGATGATATCCGGCTCTATGACGCGCCGCTCTCCGACAGAGAGGTCTACGCCCTCTACCTGAACCGTCCGCTGGCGGCCGACGCGGGCAAAGACCTGACCAGCTACCGCAGCGAGGCCCTTCTGCAAGGGCGGCTAGTCAGCACCAACTCGTTCATGCGTGACCTCTCCGCCAGCACCGCGTGGAGCGTGGTCTCCGCGCCCGGAGGCGCAACGCCCGTCATTCAGTTCCCTTGGCTTCCGACCTCTTCCGTAACCCTGCCTGCGGCCGGCACCTACACCTTCCGCCTGACCGTTTCCAATGAACTCGGGGTCGCCTCAGACGATGTGACCTTTGTCCGCTCTACGGACCTCCCTTCCGGCGGCAATGCAGCCCCGGCCGTCACCCTGCTCTGGTCTTCAACGAACACCGTGCTCGGCGCCGGCGCTCCGCTTGCGGCGACCGTCACCGATGACGGCAAGCCGACCAACATAACGCGGGTCTGCTGGAGCAAGGTCAGCGGCCCGGGCGCCGTCTTCTTTGACAACGCGTTCACCAACAGCACCACCGCCTACTTCTCCACCAACGGCACGTATGTGGTCCAGCTTGAGGCGGACGACGGCGCGCTGACAAAGTCGACGAATGTGACCGTGACCGTCACGCTGCCCACGGGCAACCTGTGGGACGGTCTGGCCAACTGGTGGCGCATGGATGAAGATCCCGCCGCGAAGAAAGCTTACGACAGCGCCGCCACCAACACGTTGACTTTCAGCAATCAGGCCTTCCTGCAACCCGGCAAGACGGGCTACGGGTTCCGTGCGCCCAAACCCGACGCCGTGGCGCAGGGTGCTAACATCCTGACCAACGCGGACCTGATGACCTTCACCGCCTGGCTCTATTATGACAATGCCTACACGAACAACCCGTTTATGCGCCTCTACAATTGCGGCCCGAACTTCTACATTTTGTATAATACGGCCGTCAACTACCTAAGCCTCTCGACACGAAGCGTCGATGGCGGGACAACCGACTATAGCTGGGGCTTTTCCGGCGCAAAACTCACCTCCAACCAATGGTTCCACGTCGCCGTACTCTTCGACCGGCGCACGACCGCCAGCGGCTCGAAACAGGTCATCTACCTCAACGGCAAACGGTATCTTTCTGACTCTGTCAGCCCGGTGGGCACCTCTGGCGCGGCGGCCTTCACGTCGCCCTTCGTGATTGGCAATACCAGCCCTTCTGGCGGGACCCGCAACTTCGATGGCGTGCTCGACGAGATGCGCGTCTACTCGCGTTTCATCACAGATGAAGAAGCCCAGTTGCTGGCCAACGATCCGGACAACAACCACGCGCCCGTCATCGAAGGCCCGACCAACCTTGTCGCCAAGGTCGCCAGGCCGGTCACGCTCCAAAGCGTGGCGACCGACGATGGGCAACCTCAGGGAAAGACGCTCTCCTCCGGGTGGAGTGTCGTTTCGGGTGACGTTTCCAAAGTGCGTTTCACGGATGCCTCCGTGCCAGGCACCACCGCGACCTTTACGAAATCCGGCAACTATGTGATCATGCTTTCGGCCTCGGATGGCGAGTTGCAGACGGCTTCGCTCGTGCGCGTCACGGTCGTGCCGACCGGCACGCTCATCACCGTGTTCTGACGATCAAAGGCAGGAGCGCCTTCCCCGAGGCGTCTGCGGAGCGAGTTCGGAAAGCCCGCGACTCGTGGCCCGCGATCTCCGAGCGAGGTGGACGGCTGTGGGGAGCCGCCCACAGAGTCTGACACACCGGCTAACCGACACGCACAACACATTGAAGGCCTATCATGTCAAAGCAGAAAATACCCGCGCTACATTCCCTCGCCCTACTCTATTCCATCGGTTCAGCCGCCGCCTTTGCATCCGAGCCAGTCGCCATCCCTGACTCGCGCCACATCGCAACCGGCTGGGTCATTCCCAGCAACCACTACGCCGACCAGCCTTACATCGTGAAGACTGACGATGGCGCGTGGCTGTGCGTCATCACCACCGGCAGCGGCGTCGAAGGCACGCCCGGTCAGCACGTGGTCTCCATGCGCAGCACCGATCAGGGAAAGACGTGGGCCACACCTGTTGACGTTGAACCCGCAATCGGCCCCGAAGCCTCGTACGCTGTGCTGCTCAAGGCGCCCTACGGCCGCGTCTACTGCTTCTACAACCACAACACCGACCGCGTCCCCGAAGTGAAGCGCGAGGACAGCGGCGTCTACAAGCGCGTGGACTCGCTCGGCCACTACGTCTTCAAATACACGGACGACAACGGCCGCACCTGGTCGGCGCAACGCTATGACATCCCGTTGCGCGAATTCGACTGCGACCGCAACAATGTCTACGGCGGCAAGCTGAAATTCTTTTGGAACGTGGGCCGTCCACTGATCCTCGGCGACTCGGCCCTTTGCGTGCTCCACAAGGTCGGCGCCATGGGTGCGGGCTTCTTCGCCCAGTCCGAAGGCGCGTTTCTCAAGAGCGCCAATCTCCTGACGGAACGCGATCCCGCCAAGATCAGTTTCGACACTTTGCCTGAAGGAACCGTCGGCCTGCGCACCCCGCCCGGCGGCGGCCACGTCTCCGAGGAGCAGAGCATCGTCCCGCTCAGCGACGGCTCGCTCTACTGCGTCTACCGCACCATCGACGGCTGGCCCGCCTGCTCGTATAGCCGCGACGGCGCCCGCACCTGGAGCGCGCCCGCCTACAAAACCTACACGCCCGGCGGCAAACGCGTCAAACATCCGCGTGCCGCAAATTTCGCATGGAAGTGTTCCAACGGCAAATTCCTCTATTGGTTCCATAACCACGGCGGCCGCTTCGTCGGCGACCTCACCGCGAACGGCAAGGATGGCCGCAGCGCATACGACGACCGCAACCCCGCCTGGCTCATGGCTGGTCGCGAAATCAAAACGCCTCAGGGTCTCATGATCGAATGGTCACAGCCAGAAATCCTGCTTTACGACGACGACCCCTACATCCGCATGAGCTACCCCGATCTCGTGGAAGAAAACGGCTCCTTTTTCATCACCGAGACGCAGAAGACCCTCGGACACACCCACGCCATTTCCGCCGCTCTGACCGACGGCCTTTTCAACCAGTGGGACGCCCGCACCGTGGCCACAAACGGACTGATCCTGAATCTCTCCGGCAAGCTGCCCCTGCCTGCGAAGGTCGCCATGCCCAAACTTCCCGCCTTCAACCAGCGCGACACGAAATCCGAAGACCAGCGCGGCAAAGATCTGCGCGCCGGTTTCAGCCTCGACCTCTGGCTGAAGCTCGACGCGCTCACGCCCGGACAGCCTCTGCTCGACAGCCGCGACAGTGAAGGCAAAGGCCTCCTCGTCGCCACCGCAGAGAGCGGCTCGCTCCGCATCACCCTGAACGACGGCCGCACCGCAGTCGCCTGGTCCAGCGACTGCGGCCTCCTGCAATCGGGCAAACGCCATCACGCGGTCATCACCGTGGACGGCGGCCCCAAGATCATCACGTTCGTGGTGGACGGCACGCTCTGCGACGGCGGCGACCAGCGCCAGTTCGGCTGGGGCCGCTTCAGCCCCAACCTGCGTACGCCCATCGGCTCTCCGACCCTCGTGATCGAGCCGCCGACTCAGTCGCTCCGCATCTACAGCCGAGCCCTTCGCACGAGCGAGGCGGTCGCCAATTGCCGCGCAGGACTTAAGCCATGATTAGACTTCCGACCTCTCGCGTCGTCTGCCCCGTCATCCTCGCCGCAGCGCTGTCGGTCGAGCTGTATGCAGCCGAAGTCCACGTCGCGCCTTCTGGCAGCGACGACAATCCCGGTTCACAGGTAATGCCGCTCCGCACCCTGCAGGCGGCGGCAGACCGTCTTCAGCCAGGCGACACGTGCTGGGTTCACGGCGGCTCGTACCGCGGAAGCGTGACCGTGAAAAAGTCCGGCACCGCAGAAGCCCCCATCCGGTTCCAAGCCTTCGCAGGCCAGAAGGCCGTCGTGAACGGAACCGACGTGCTGGACCTCAAGTGGGAGCGGCACCGCGGGAACATCTACAAGGCGGCGACACGTGCGCCGTTCCGGCAACTGTTCTTCGACGGGGCCATGATGCTCGAAGCCCGCTGGCCGAACCTGGCCTCACTCGACGACCTGTGGAAAGAGAGTCGGTGGTCCGTCGCCGGCGAGGGATCGGCGTACGGAAAGGTCGCAGACCCGAAACTGGCAGCGACCGGCATCGACATGACCGGCGCGACGGCGGTACTGAACGTGTACCACCAATTCTATACGTGGTCGCGGCCAGTGAAGGAGCACCATGCCGGAAGCGACACGTTTACCTATGAGACAAACTTGAAGGGCGTGGGCGATGAAGACACACGTGCCAACCGGAAAAAGAAAACGGAGATCGGAATCAAGAAGGGTTCGGACGAAAAAGGCGAGCACATCAGCTTCACCGACGACCGCTACTACCTGATCGGGAAGCTTGAGCTGCTCGACGCGCCCGGCGAGTGGTTTCTCGACGCGGCCTCCGGAACGCTTTACCTCTATGCCCCCGGCGGCGGCGATCCCACCGGGCACGAAATCGCGGTCAAACGGCGCGACACCGGCTTCGCAGCCACTAGCCGGCACCACCTACAGGTTGAGGGGCTGACCTTTTTCGGTTGCGGCATCAGCTTGGAGGCGTGCGACGATTGCAGGCTTGAGGGCGCCACGGTTCTCTACTCGTCATGCTGCGAGTTGGAGCGCCTAGCCAATGATGACCCCCAGCAAGAGTTGGAGAACCGCTACCCCTCGATCACCGGCAACCGCAACGTGATCCGCAACTGCCTGTTCGCCTATGGCAGCCAGACAGGCCTCTACGTTCACGGCGTGGACGACGTGATCGAGAACAACGTCTTTCACGACTTCGGCTGGCTGGCCTCGCTGAACCATGTGGCGCTGCGCTTCTCACGCTCGTGGGAACCGACCTCCGGCAGCAACTGCCTCATCCGCTTCAACACGCTTTACAACACCGGCGGCCCCATCCTGCATTTCAACGGCAGAAACAACACCGTCGAGTACAACGATCTCTACTGCGGCATGCGCGCGGCCTTCGGCGGCAACAAAGACGTAGCCATGCTCTATACCCAGAAGGATGTGACCGGCTCGAAAGCGCGCTGCAACTGGATCCACGACAGCGCCGGCGGCAGCACGCAGAATACGTGGGGTAACGGCATCGGCATCCGCGGCGACGGCCTCACCTCCGGATACGCGGTCGAGCGCAACGTGATCTGGAATTGCGGCGCCGCCTCCATCATGGTGAAGAACGTGCCCGAGCCCACGCCCGAGCAGGCCAACACGGTGCTGCACAACACGACCTTCGGCAACAGCACCATGCTGTTGGGTGGCCAGAAGGTCGACATCGTTCTGGCCATGAAGAAGGACGAGAACAAACATTCCGCTGTCTTCAACAACTGCTGCAACGCGCTCGACTCCAAGTGGGGCGGCAAACCGATTCCGGAAGGCCCGAACGTTGGACACAATTTTATCGCCGCGAGTCTTCCTCTCACAGATCCGGCGCACTGTGACTTTCGCCCCGCCCCCGGCTCGCCCCTGATCGACGCGGGCAAGCGGCTGTCGGGCGACACCGAAGCCTTCGTTGGCAAAGCGCCTGACATCGGCGCGTACGAGGCAGGTGCGGACGACTACTGGATACCGGGGCATCGCACACCCGCCGCCTCGCGGCCGCTCATCCCCGATCAGGCGACAGGCATCCGGCTGAACGCGGACCTGATTTGGCTTCCGGGCTACGAGTCCGCATCGAACGACGTCTACTTCGGCTCCTCCCGTCAGGCGGTCGAGACCGCGAACCCGCGCAGCCCAGAATACAAAGGTCGGCAGCGCGGAAACATCTTCAAGCCGCGCGCGCTCTGCGGCGGCACGACGTACTACTGGCGCGTGGATGCAATCGGCGCAACCAACACGACTGTGAAAGGCTCAGTGTGGAACTTCCGGACACAGTAGCATTTTTCACACTGTTTAAGCACGATGAAACCATCACTTGCAGCACATCTTTGGCCGTTCCTTCTCCTTGCGCTTCATTCGCCCCTGTCTTTCGGCTCCGGCCTTCCTCTTGTTTCTTTTGACTTCGAGACGGACCTCGCCAACACCGGCACGCTCGGCGGCTCGGCACGCTTTCAAACCTACGCCGCAGGCGAAGCCCCGGCTTTCGGCTACGGGCCTTTCGGCCGCTGCCTCGACCTCACCGCCGCCGCACGCCACGGAGGCACTACGCCCACAGATCCGCCCGCCGGCGGTGCTGTCCTTTTCCGCGCCTCCGAACTGGATTCACTCGATAGTTTCACGCTCGTTCTCTGGGCGCGCCAAAACCCGCTGGAACAGGGCTCCAATGCCCGGCTGCTCCATAAGCCCGGCGAGTGGGAACTGATGGCACACCCGTCTGGCGTCACATTGTCGCTCGGTTCGGACGCGACCAAGGTGCCTTACACGTTGTCAGGTAAAACCAAGTTGAATCCCCCCGCGACCTGGTGTTTCTTCGCCGTCGCAGTCACCCCGCAGACCGTAGCCGCTTATGTCGGCAGCCGACAACAGCCCTTCGCGCCAGCGGGCCAAGCGCCACGACAAGACCGGCTCGCCGTTTCATCGGGCGACCTGGCGCTAGGCAATTTCAACGGCATCCGCCCGTTTAACGGCTGGATGGATCGCGTGCGCGTCTTTCGCGGCGCGCTGGACGAAACCTCTCTTCGCGCGATCTTTGAAGCGGATCTCGCTTCCGCCAAGGATATCGCTGTGACACCGATCACTGAGCTGGACCGCGCACCCGCCGCCACGCATCGCTTCCGTCTCGCGCCGTCGGCAATCCCTTTTTCCACGCGCTGGCAGAAGCGTGAGAACGCTCCCGAGATGATGCAGGCTTTCCACGCTTCGCACTGCCTCTGGGTCTATGGCGAAGACAGCAATTTCGTGCACCGCATCAGCGGCTTGGGCCTTTTCTACCAAGGCACGCTCAACGGCCTGCAAGGGCAAGAGCATTCCACCACGAACCGCTCGGCCGCCGGCGACGCCTCGGGCCGTCACGAAGATCTGGACGGCAACAAAAACACGCCCCCTTGGATGGTGACTTTCGGTCCCAAGACCTTCACTGGCTGTTGTAACCATCCCTCTTTCCGCAAACTCTTTTTCGATGATGCCAAGCGACTCGTCGAGGCAGGCGTCGATTCGATCCATGTGGACGACTGGGAGATGAACGCGAGTTGGGTCCGCAGCGCAGGCGTCTGCTTCTGCGACGTCTGCCGCAGCGGCTTTCGCGACTGGCTTGCCGGCCACCTCTCCGCAGCCGAGCTGAAGAAGCTGGGCATCGCCGACATCGAAGCTTTCGATTACCGCGAGCACCTCAAGAAGAACGGCGTGCCCGACGCAGCGACTTATCGTGCCCGCTACCGCACACTCCCACTGACGCCCGCTTTCGCCGACTTCCAGATCGAGAGTATGCGCGCTTTTTTCAAGGAGCTCCGCAAGCGGCTTGACGCGTGGTCGCCCAACAAGTACATCCCCGTCTCGGTCAACGGGCTCCTTATGCCGTTGCGGCACGACCATGTGCTCTACGGCGTCGACGTGGTCGATTTCCTGCACGGAGAATCCTCGCAAAACGCCGAGTACCAGACGCCGAACGAATACATCTTCGGTGCCAAGATCGCGGAGGCTGCCGGCCTCACGCAGGTGATCTCGCCCATCCCGCGCAGCACGGCCCGCACCCGGGCCGCCATCGCCACCACCTACGCGCTCGGCCAGCCCCACCTTGTACCGTGGGACATCTACATGGGCAGCGACGCCACCGGCATCCAGCCGCGCTATTTCGGCACGCGCGAGCAGTACGGCGACCTCTACGACTTCATCCGCGGCCACCGCACCTTGTTCGACTCATATGCGTCGGCAGCCGAAATCGGTGTGCTGGTCAACGGAGATGAGCCCGGCGCGGTTCAGGACTTCTGCCTCAAGCTCGCCGCGCGGCAGACACCGTTTCACATCATTCTGGGCGCAAGCCGTTATGCCCGCATTCCGATTCGTTCCGAAAATTTGCGGCCTCTCCGACTGCTCGTCGAATTCAGCCCTGTCACCTCCTTTTGCACCGAGGACCAAGCCACACTGCAGGCTGTACGGGCCTCCGGTCTGACCCGTTTTGTTCCCGCCACGGCAGACCTGTCCAAACTCTGCCGTCTGCAGGGCCTGGACCTGTTGCGACTCGAAGGCCCTGACAACCTCTACGCCTTCCCTCGCGTAAATCGCGATGCGCATTCAGCCGTCATCCACGTGGTGAATTGGAATTTCAGTTCCGAAAGCGAACGCACCGAGAACTATCGCAATGTGACTGTCGCCCTGCTCCACCCCGAGCGCTGGAGTGCGAGCACACAAGCCATCTGGCACGAACCCGGCCAGCCGTCCGTGACGCTCACTCCCGAGCGGCACGCCGACTGCCTCCGCCTCACCCTGCCCCAAGTCGCAACTTGGGGCATCATCGAACTTCATTAACCCCTACATGAACACTTGGCAAAACAACATCGCGGAGCGCACCGAACGGTTCAAGGCGTTCCACCGCCGAGAGAATGAGCGGCCGCTTTTCGGCTTTTTCAAAGGCAGCGAGTATCCGCTGTTCCGCTACCCCTTCAGCCGGTCGTTGCCAGAGGACCGCCCGCTGCTTCCGGCCGACTTCAATGTCGCTGCGTTCGTCGCGGATACTGAGCGGCTCTTTCTCGAACACGAGGCCTGCGGCGGCGACTTCATCTACAGCGCCTGCGCCTTCTGGGGTATCCCGTGGCTCGAAGCGGCGCTGGGGTGCCCGATCTTCGCCAACCAGCACACCGGCTCGCTTTACTGTGAGCCCCCGCCCAGCTTCACTCCATCCGCCCTACCCGACTTTTCATGCGACAACCCGTGGATGCGCCTGATGGTCGAGATGCTCAGCGCGTTGCAGGAAAAAAGCGCCGGCCGCTTCCCGCTGGCTACGACCCGCATGCGTGGTGTGGCAGACTTACTCTCGGCCCTCTATGGCGCTGACTCCTTTGTCTTCGCACTGTTCGACAAGCCCGACGAAGTCACACACGTCGCCCAGCAGGCAACAGACCTGTTTATCCAATGCGGGAAAATGCAGCTCCAGCACATCCCCGCTTTCCACGGTGGCATCGGCTCGTTCTACTACCACGCGTGGATGCCGCCCGGAACGGTCTGGCATCAGGAGGACGCGGCAGCCCTGCTCTCACCAGATCTGTATGCCGAGTTTATCGAACCGTGTGACCGGCAGGTCGTCGCGGCCTTCCCTCACGTCGTGATGCACCAGCATTCGACCGGCTTCGTCCCGACGGACAAGTACCTCACCATGGGAATGAGTGCGCTCGAACTTCATATCGACAGCGGCGGACCGACCGCTCAAGCCCTCTACGAACGGCACCTCGCCATTCTGGGGCAAGGCCCACTTCTCATCTGGGGCGACATTCCGAAGGCTGGGCTCGACTGGCTCTTCAACAAACTTCCGCCGCAGGGCCTTGCGATCATCACGGTAGTCAATAGTCCGGAACAGGCCCGCCACCTTTGGAGCACCTATGTCGAACACCGCTGAAAGCAGGAGCGCCCTTATCCTTGCCCTTCTGTGTCTCCTATCGGCACGCCTGCCCGTTCATGCTGCCGAACGCTCCTACGACTTTTATCAGCCGCAGGTGAAGCACGTCACAATCCACGAAGGCAAGCTTGCCGAAGGCCATTACGCGTATAACCATATGGCTTCGGTCGAGTGGTTCGACGGACGCTTCCATACCGTCTGGGGAGGCCACGCCGAAACGCACAAAGAAGGCGTACCCGGCCAGCTCGACCTCTGGGCGACGAGCCCCGATTTCGCGACGTGGAGCGCCCCGCAACCCCTCGCCCACACAGGCCCTGGCGCGCTCGCGCGAGACCCTCAATGCGTCCAGTGGCAGCCGAACCTGCTCAATTTCCATGACCGCCAACTCTGGTGCGTCTGGTCGTTCAACAGTAAAGACCCGCAGCTCGACGGCCTCTGGCTGAGCACGCTCGACATCGGTGCCACCGCATGGAAGCACCGCCGCATCCAGCGCCGCCAAGAGGTGAACGGCCTTCCGTGCTCTCTCTTCGCCAGTCAGAACCCGGTGCTGCTTGCCTCAGGCCGCGTGCTAGCACCCGTCACGCTCAACTACCGCGACCCCAAGCACGACGCCGGCGGCGGCCACGCCACGACAAACCTCGTCCGCCGCTGGAACGCCTGCCTTTTCACCGACGACGGCGGCGCGACCTGGCGTTGCTCCACGCCCCTCAGCGCCATCGATGACCCGGAAGGCCAGTGGGAGCCCTTTTTCTACGAACAGTCCGACGGCCACATCCGCGCCTATATGCGCAACTTCACCAAATCGATCCCCCCCGGTTCGCAGTGGCGCTTCACAACGGTTGGCACCGGTTCGATGAAGGACTCACCGGTCGTATTCCCTGATGACCCCGTCCTGTCATTCATGGAAACCGCAAACTGCCGCCCGCAAATCTTCCGTCTGCCGGGCGGGCGCTACTGTCTGTTGCAGCATGACGCCTTCGTGAACCACCGCGACTATCAGACGCGCGTGAACGTCGCGCTTCACTTCAGCCGCACCGGCGCGGACGATTTTGTGGCCGCCTGCCCCGTCTCGCGGCCCGGCGTTCTCAGCGCTTACCCGCAGGGTGTCGCGCATGGCGAGGCCCTCTACATTGCCTACACCGTCGGCCCCGGCGATCAGCCGCGCGGCATCGAGGGCGCAATCGTCTCACCCGCGCCGCGAGCCGACCGCTACTACGTCTGGCCACGCTCGAAAGAACTCGTGCGCCTGCAAGAGTCGCTCGACGCGGACGGCAAGAAGCTTGTCTCACGCTCCAACCCGGATGCCCGCACCGCACCGCCCGAACGCAGGAAGGCAGAAGGCCGCGACGTGCTCCGCTTCACGGCCCGCGCCAGCGCAGGCGTCGACCTCGACCCGCTCGAGTTCAGAGCCGGACACACCCTCGACGTGCGCTTCCAGGCCAAGGTGCTGCGCCTACAGGCCGTCGGCATGCTGGTCCTCTGCTCGTTTGGCGACCGCATCCCGCTCCGACTCGGCGTACCCGCGAACCGCCCCGACAAGCTCTACGTTTACACCCGCAACCAATGGGAGCCCTGCGCCGACTTCGCAGCTGCGCAGTGGCACTCTCTGACCCTGACTGTGCGTTCCGCTGACTTCTCTGTCACCGTGGACAACGCTCCCCCGAAGACCTTCCCGAATCCGATTGTGAATCCGTCACCCAGGCTTTACCTTGGCGACGGGTTCGAAGTCGACTACCTCAACAGCAACTCCGGCTCTGATTTTCTCATCGACCTTCAGAGTCTCAAAACGGTGAGCACCCCATGAATGCACGTCCGCTCCTATCCGCACTTCTGATGGCCACAGCCTCTCTCCCTTTCTTAGCGCCTGCCCAACAACCGGCAAAGAAAGCCCCGAATTTTATCGCGACCCCAGCCGACCTCAAGGCCCGCATTCCGTCGCAGCTGAACATCACCAAGCCCGACTTTGTCGTCTTTGTTCCCGAGGTCACCGACTCCGGCGTCAACGATACGGGCAACGAACATTTCCTCGTCTTCGACGGCCCGGACGGCTCGCTGATGGCCGTGTGGACGCAGAGTTCGGCGGAGTCGCAACCCGACCAGCACATCGCTTTCGCACGCAGCGCCGACGAGGGCAAGACATGGACCAAGCCGCGCATCATCGCTGGGCCGAAAAAGCCCGGCGACGGCTTCATGGCGAGCTGGGGTTATCCGCTCGTCAGCAAATCCGGCCGCATCTATGTCCTCTACAGTCAGCACATCGGGAGGGTCGACAACTTCCCGCACCACACCGGCTGGCTGCACGGCATCCTCAGCGACGACAACGGCGCAACTTGGTCTGCTCCGCAAAACATCCCCATTCCGCGCAGCATCCGCGACAACCCCGACACAACCATGCCGCCAAACATCCTCTGCTGGCAGAAGCCGAATCGCCTCGGCAAGGACGGCAAGTACTTCGCGGGCATCACGCGCTGGACCAGCTTTGCGGTCACCCCGAATCCGACCAAGTCGTGGATCTCCGCAGACTCGCACGTCGAGTTCATGCGCTTCGAAAATGTGGACGACAACCCCGACGTGAAAGATCTGAGAATCAGTTGGTTCGCGGCGAACGAGAAAGCGCTCTCCGTGCCATTCCCCGGCCACCCCGAAGTGAGCGCCTGTCAGGAACCCACCGTCGTGAAGCTGCCCGACGGGCGGCTCTTCTGCACGATGCGCACCAGCTCGGGCAGCCCCTATTGGAGCGTGAGCGCCGACGCCGGCGAAACCTGGCCCCAGCCGCGCCCGCTGTTGCGCAAGGACGGCGGCGCGCCGCTCCTGCACCCGCTCTCGCCCTGCCCCATGTACGACGTAGGCGGCAACACCGCAGGCAGCGGCCACTACGTGCTCTTCATCCACAACCATGACGGCCACTACAAGAATTATGGCCCCACGGACACCAGTTTCCACCGTCGCCCGATCAACATCGTACATGGAACGTTTCAGCCTGGCGCGGATCAGCCGGTCTGGTTCGACGAGCCTCAGCTTTTCTTTGACCACGACGGCGTGAGCCTTGGCAAGCCGGGCACCACCGGGCGGCTCGACCTCGCGCTCTACTCGAGTTTCACCGTGCGTAACGGTGTTCCTGTGCTCTGGTATCCGGAACGCAAATTCTTCCTGCTCGGCAAAATAATCCCTAAACCTTAACGCAAGGCGCAAAGCCGCAAGGGGGGTTGGTTTGCGTTCTTAGCGTCATTGCGCCTTTGCGTTAAAGCTCATATCGGTTCGCTGATGTCTTTCACCTGCCATATCGTTCTGCTCCTTCTCGGCGCTGGCCCGCTGATTGCCGCCGACGCGGGCTGGCACAGCTATGCGGTCTACCAGCCCCGTATCGAGCGCTCGTTTGTCTGCGACGCGGTGGCGCAGCCGTTGCGCTACAACCACGACAGCAGCGTCGCTTGGTTCAATGACCGCTGGTTCTGCCTCTGGAACGCCAATGCCATTCCAGAAGAAGGAGCGCCTGGGCAACTCAACTACGTCAGCACCAGCCGCGACGGCCTGACTTGGTCAGCCCCTCGTCCGGCCTTTTCCGCTTCAGCTCTTTGTGCCAACCCAGTGCCTTGTTCAAAAGGCACACAGTGGCAACCCAACCTTCTCGTGGTGAACAAACGCCTCTGGTGCCTCTGGAGCCAGAATTCCAAGGACGAGCATAACGGCTGCTACTTCTCTGTTTTGACGAGCCCGGACGGACTCTGGACCAACCGCCTGTTGACGTGGAATGGCAAAGCCGATCCGGTCATCGACGGAAAGCGGTTCCGACTGTTCCCGACACAGAACCCGCTCCAGCTCAGCACCGGCCGCGTGCTGGCACCCGTCACGATGATGGGGCCGCTCTCGGCCCACGCACCCGCCGGCAAGTCCGGCTGGCAGTGGCTCGAGAAGCGCAACAGCGTGCTGTTCACCGACGATGACGGCGCGACCTGGCAGGTCTCCCCCGGCACAACGCTGCCCGGCCTCGACTGGCGGCAATGGGAGCCCACGGTCTTCGAACAGCCGGACGGCTCGGTTCTGATGTTCGCCCGCAACAATCTCATTCCCGCCTTCGAAAAGGCCACGCTCTCCGCCGCAGAAACGCTGACGTGGTCCGCATCGCGCGACGGCGGAACAACTTGGTCGCCGCACGCCTTCGTGCCTCTCCAGACCGTCGTCTCGCGCATGCACGTCCTGCGGCAGCCCCTCTCCGACCGCTTCCTGATGGTCCATAACGACTGGCCCGCCGGGACGTTCTGCGCCGACCGCCGCAACCTCGCGCTCTTCGTCAACCGCGGCGGCGGCATCGACTTCACGGCAGGGCTCGGACTCTCTGACAACGAGCCCGAAGTCGCTTACCCGCAAATGGCCATCCACGGCAATTCGCTCCTCATCTCGTATAGCCAAGGCGCCTGCGGCCTGCGCAACATCCGCGCCGTGCGCGTCTCACCGCTTCCCGAGACGAACCAGCTCTACCTTTACCCCCGCGCCAACCTTCTTCCCGTGCCGCAGTGCGCCCTCACCAATAACACCCTCCTGCTCAGCGGAGGCCTCTCTCTGAAATGCCGCGCCGCGCCCGCGACATTGCCGGACAGGCTCAGCGCAGAAGCGTGGGTCAATCCGGACGACAACGGCGTGCTCTTCGACAACCGCGGCCCCTCCTGCGGTTTCGTTTGGGGGCTCTCTGGAACGTGCTTCGTCCACCTCGGCGAGCCTGCCAAGAACATCCGCTCAACGCTCCCCGTTCCGCGCGGGCATTGGAGCCGTGTAGGCCTTGCGCTCGACTATGCCAAGGGCGAAGTCGTCTTCAGCGTCAACGGCGAGCACGAACGCATCACCTTTAAACCCGGCCACCGCAGCATGACAGGCTCCTCTGCCTCGCTTTTCGGCCCCAACCCCACGAACAGCAGTCTCACGGCCTTCGAAGGCTCGGTTCGCTCGCTAACCCTCAACAGCGCCCGCCTCTTTGATGCCTCCGACGCCCCCTCCCTCCAGCGTGACTTCATCGTACCCAGCATCGCGCCAAACAGCTCAGAATCTGTGTTCGTCTCCGAGACGGAAGGCCGACACGCCCTGCGCTTTACGGGCTCGGCTTCGGCCGGCGTCGAGCTAGACGCAAACGAGCGTGAACATGGCGATGCCGTTGAATTCGAGTTCGCCTTTCTCCTAGAAGGCGACAACGGTCAGGTGCTCTGCACCGTAGGCGATGCGAACCAACCCGCCCGTGTGATCGTCCGCAACAAATCCGTCATCCTTGCGGCGAATGGTGAAGAGCGCCTTTGCGGCCGAGCGGCACTCGGCGTGTGGCAGCGCCTCGCCCTGTCGACCCGCCAGGATTTCACCCGTGTGGCGCTTGACAACAACCCGGCTGCCGAAGTTCGTCATCGCCCAGAGGCAACATGGATCTATCTCGGCGAAGGCTATCGCACCTCTGGCCCGAGCAACGGCAAGACTTTCAGTATCGATGTTGGATCCGTCCGCACCCGTGCTATAATACGCCCCTAAGAAAGACAAACAACGTGAATAAAACCAAGCAGAAACTGAGAAACGGTGAATGCGCCCTCGGCGGCTGGATGCTCATCCCGCACCCCGCCATCGCTGAACTCATGGCGGGCGAGGGCTTCGACTGGATCGCGGTCGACATGGAGCACGCCGCCGTCGACCTCTCGCAGATCGAACAGATCGAGCGCGCCCTTCGTCCTTCTGGCTGCGACCTCTTCGTGCGTCTCGATGGCGTGAATCCTGTGCTGGCCAAACACGTGCTCGACGCAGGGGCAAAGGGCGTGATCGTCCCTAGCGTCATGTCGCCCGAAGACGCCGACACCATGGCCGCTGCCGTGCGCTACCCACCGCAGGGCAACCGCGGCACCTCGCTTTCCCGCGCCCTCGACTACGGCCGCAACTTCGCTGGCTACATCCGCAGTCACAACGACGAGGTCTTCGTGGCTGTGATGTTGGAGCACTATCTCGCCGCCGAGCGCGCCGACGAGATCCTCGCTCGCCCTGGCATCGATGCAGCCTTCATCGGCCCCTACGACCTCTCGGCCTCGCTGGGCATCGCCGGCCAGCTCGACCACCCGGACGTGCTCTGCGCCGAGCAGAAGATTCTTGCTGCCTGCCGCCGCCAAGGCATTGCGCCCGGCTACCACGTGGTTCCGCCTGAACGAAAGCGCATTGATGAGCGCATCGCCGCCGGCTACCGCTTCATCGGCTGCAGCCTCGACACGCACTTCATCATGCACGGCTGCCGCGCCTTGCTGAAAAAGTAAACAGCCTTCAGCCCCCAAACCTCCACCCTAGCAGCCTTCAGCCTAAACACCTCCACTCTATGAAAATTCCCGTTCTCGTTACCCAAGCCGAATACGACAAAGCGCAGGCGGTTTTTGTCAACGCCCCTCACATCGTCTGTCAGCCCGCCCCTGCTGACGAGGCCGCGCTTGCCGCGCGGGTCCGCGCCACGGGCTGCCGCGCGGTAGTTCTGGGCGTCGCCCCCTATCGCGATGCACTCTATGACGCCCTCGCGCAGAACGCCGGAGGGCAGGGTGCGCTCATCGTCCGTTTCGGCTTCGGCACGGACGGCATCAACAAACCGCTCGCCAAAGCCAAGGGCATCACGCTGGTCAACACGCCGGTCGACATCCAGACCAGCGTTGCGGAGCTGACGCTCTTCCTGATCGGCTCGCTGATGCGCCGCATCCCTCGTCTCGACGCCACGGTTCGCGGCGGCGGCTTCGCGCCCATCCGCGGGCGTGAACTGTGCGGTCAGACCGCGCTGATCATCGGCGGAGGCAAGATCGGCCTTAAGGTCGCCCGCATGCTGCATCAGGGTTTCGGCGTGCGCGCACTGATCTGCGACACGGCGACGGAGCTAGACTGGCTCGCCCGGTCGGGCCAGACGCGCGAGGCTCTGCGCGAAACCTTCGGCATTGAGGCCTACTCACAAAACCTAGACACCCTGCTGCCTCAGGCGGATCTCGTAACCATCCACCTGCCTCTGACGCCAACGACGCTGAACCTTCTCAGCGCAAAGCAGCTCGCGCTCATGAAGCCCGGCAGCGCGCTCGTCAACGTCGGCCGCGGAGGCATCGTGGAAGAAGCCGCGCTCTACGACGCGCTCATCTCCGGCCACCTTGCGGGCGCGGCGACGGATGTGTTTGTGACGGAGCCGTACGTGCCCGTCGCGCCAGACAAGGATCTGCGGACGCTCCCGAATATCGTCTTCACCCCGCACTGCGGCTCGGACACCTTCGAGGCCAACGCCCGCATGGGCAGCTCCGCCGCTGCGCAGGCCACCGCTTTCCTTTCTGGAGACAAAACGGGGCTTTGCGTCGTGGCGCTGTGAGGAGGCTCATCGCCTAAGCCCTCTCACACGCCCGGAGATGGCGCGCCACCATCCTGAGCGTGCCCTGCGCATCCTTGCTCGGGGGTGGTGGGTTTTCAGCGTCTTGCCGCACGCGTCAGACCTCGCCCCGCAAATATCGCTGCCGCGTCTCTTCCTCAAATCGTTCGATGGCGTAGCGGAGCATCGTGCGTGGCATGCTGCGGCAGTGCCTCTGGAGAAACGCCTCCTCTGCGGCAAGGTCGCGTTTGCCGACCTCTCTCAGCATCCAGCCGATCGCCTTTTGCATGAGATCTTCGCGGTCAGCCACCAGCCGCTCCGCGAGGCGCAGCGTGTCACCGAACGCGCCGCGCTTAATGAAGTGGAAAGTCGCCAGAATGCAGATGCGCCGCTCCCACAATAGGCTCGACTCCGCCAACGTATCGAGCACAGACCGGCCACGCGTCCACAGATGCGCCCCGACAATGTGCTCGGCCGAACAATCCACCAAATCCCAGTTGTTGATGTAGCGTGCATTCTGCAAATATAGCGTGAAAATCCGCTCGCGCGCCGTTTCATCGCCTTTCGCGAAGGCCCGGATCAAAAGGAACAGAGCGAGCAGCCTCGCCTCATGGAGCGGTGAGTGGAGCAGACGGATGATTTCGGCTTGAGAAAGCGCTTGGACCTCTTTGGCCAGCGCCCGGACCTGCGGCACCGTGAGTCCGACAAACAGGTCCCCCTCGCCATATTGGCCCGGACCTGTTTTAAAAAAAACCTGCGACACCCGCGCCCGCGCTGGATCGCCCATCGCCTCCAACCGTTCAACAATTTCAGCCTCTTTCATTCATGCTTTCCTCTTGTTGTCAGACCGCCGGATCATATCACGCGTTTTTCCTTGGCTTCAACAACCTTCGTCCACGCCTTTCTGGCGCTTGGAAAACGCGTCTGAATCGCGTATGCTAATCTCAATTAAGAAACACGGGGGACGCATCATGAATCAGCCTACAGCCTTCAGCCGACAGCCTGTCACCTTCTCTCCCATCGCCATTACCGGTCTCGGCGCAGTCACGCCCTATGGCGCGGGCGCCGATGCGCTGTGGCAAGCGCTGCTGCGCGGCGACTCGGCCATCTCGGAGATGGACCTCTTCGACCTCGGAGGCATCGCCTGCACCAAGGCCGGCGTGATCCGCAACTACACCCCTCCCGCCGGATTCGAGAACGGCCCGCGTGCCTCGGGGTTCGCCGCCGGTGCCTGCCTCGAAGCCCTACGCCAGGCCGGCCTTCTGAACAATCCCGAGGCGCTCGCTGAGACCGCACTTATCACCGCCTCGAATTTCGGCGACATCGACGCGGGCGAGGCCGCACTCATCCCGGTCGACCAGCCAGGCTACGAGGCCGCCGCCAGCCGCCTTTGCGCGCACGCCACACCCGCCGCGGCGCTCGCCGTCGCCTTCGGCCTCGGCGGTCTGCGCATCCCGCTCTCGCTCTCCTGTGCCTCCGGCGCCTCTGCTGCGGCGACCGCCGCAAACCTCCTCGCAGCCGGACACGCCAAGCGCGTGCTCATCGTCGGCTACGACGCCATCTCGCGTTTCTCCTGGAGCGGGCTCTGCTCGCTGCGCACCATGACCAAGGATGCCGTGCGCCCCTTCGACATCAACCGCGGTGGCACGATCTTTACCGAAGGTGCGGCTGCGCTGGTACTAGAGCGCAGGGATCTCTGCTCCGCACGCGGCGCAATCCCGCTCGCGATCCTCAGCGGTTGGGCCAGCGGCAACAATGGCCATCACATGACCGCTCCCGCGCCGCGCGGCGCAGGCTCCGAGTATGTCATGCGTAAAGCGCTGGCTCATGCCGGCATTGCGCCCGACTCGGTCGACCACATCAATGTTCATGGCACGGGCACCAAGCCGAACGACACGACGGAAACACAGGCGATTCAAGACCTCTTCGGCGCACGTTCCGCTGCTATCCCCGTCACCTCGGTCAAAGGTCTGCTCGGTCACATGCTTGGTGCGGCGGGTTCGGCCGAGCTTGCCGTCTCCGTGCTCTCGCTGCAGCATGGGCTCATCCCGCCCACTGGCAATGTGCTTTCCCAAGATCCCGAGTGCGCCCTCGACGTGGTCACCTCGCCCCGCGCTCTGCCTCTGTCCTGTGTGCTCTCTAACTCCGCCGGTTTCGGTGGCTGCAACGCGGCCGTTGTGCTCACACAAACGCCCCCTGCCGCACCCCTGCCGCCTTCAGCCTATAGCCTACAGCCTTCCCCCGTCTTCATCACCGGCCTCGGCATCGTCAGCGCGCTCGGCGCGGACGCGCTGGAGAACGCTGCAGCCCTGCGAGAAGGGGAGCCCGCGCTTTTCCCGCTCTCGCGCTTCGCGCTGCCTGAAGCCGGCGAACCTCCTCTCGTGGGTGAAACGCCGGACCTTGATCTGGCGGCGTGCGGCGTCTCGCCGAAATCCTATCTCGACCGCGCAAGCCAGCTCTTCCTCGCCGCGTGTGGCATGGCTTTCCAGCGGGCCGGCCTCACCGCCGAGAAACTCGCGGCGCTTCAGGCGGGCGTGATGTCCGGCACCGCGTGGGGCTGCATGGGCACCGCCGAACTCTTTTTTGCGGACTACATCCTCAAAGGCCCGCGCCTTGTGAAGCCCTTCCTCTTTCCGCACGCCTATTCGAATACGGCGGTGAGTCTGGCGGCGATGGAGTGGTCGCTCAAAGGACCGCACGAGAACGCGGCCTCTCCCACAACCGCATCGGGAATCGCACTCGTTGAAGGCTTCGACTTGATCCGCGCCGGACAAAGCCAGCTCATCGCTGCCGGCGGCACGGACGCATTATCAGCCACCTCGCTGCGGGCACGCACCGCCTGCGGCGCGACTGCGCCAGCGGGCGAAGGTGCCGCCGTATTGGTTCTAGAGAGCGAAAGCTCGGCTAGCGCGCGCGGCGTAAAGCTGCTCGGACGGCTGCTTGGCTGCGGCTTGGCGGTGACTCAGCAAGAGGCAGCAGCAGCCGCCCTCGCACAGGCGGGCCTCTCCGCCGCTTCGCCGGTAGCGGCCTACGTGAACGCCACTGCGCACGCGGCAGCGGAAGCCCTCTTCCCCGAAGCTAAAATCATTAGCCCTGACGTCCTCTGCGGCGAGGTACAGGGGGCGACCACTGCGCTGCACCTCGCTTTCGCACTGCTCGCTGAGCACAGCGGCCCCGTGTTGATTCTTACCTCAGATGCGAACACGTGCGTGGCGCTTATCGTGACACCTCTCTAACCGGCTTAGCGACTTTGGAACCGTCTGCTGTGTCCCCGTGAACATGGGAGATGACACTGGGCCACCCGATGCGTTAGTTTAGTGGACAACAAGTGGAGGAACGTTCATTCTTCTGATGATTTTCGCTGGATCTGATCGCGCCCTTTGCTCTGAGGAAAACACATGGCAAAAAATTTCTTGTCCGTTGCCGCCCTTCTTGTGCTGGGAGGCCACACTCTCGCCGCCGAACCGGCAGCGAAGAAGCCCAACATCCTGATTATCCTCGCCGACGACCTCGGTTTCTCGGACATCGGCTGCTATGGATCGGAGATTGCCACGCCCAATCTCGACAGCCTTGCCAAGAACGGCCTGCGGTTCACGCAGTGCTACAACACCGCCCGCTGCTGGCCCACGCGCTCTGCGTTGCTCACCGGTTATTACCCTCAACAGATCCACATGGATCCGCCGAAAGGCAAACTGCCCGAATGGACGCGACTCTTACCGCAAAGGCTCAAGCCTCTCGGCTATCGAAGCTACCACTCCGGCAAGTGGCACGTCAACGGCGCCCCCAACCCGGTGGCGGACGGCGGCTTCGACCATTCGTACTGCCTTGAAGACCACAACCGGAACTTCAATCCGCAGCAGATCCTTGAAGACGACCACAAACTTCCGCCCATCGCCAAAGACAGCGGCTACTACACCTCCACAGCCTTCGCCGACCACGCGATCCGCTGCCTGAAGGAGCACGCCGAAAAATACGCGGGGCAGCCCTTCTTCTCTTACCTCGCGTTCACCGTTCCCCACTTTCCCTTGCAGGCACCCGCAGAGGACATCGCCCGCTACCGCGAACAGTACGCCACCGGATGGGACGTCGTACGCGGACAGCGGTATCAACGGCAACTCGCCCAAGGACTGATCACCTGCGGCCTCTCCGCCGTGGAGCGCCAGATCGGCCCACCTTACAACTTCCCCCGCGAGATCGAAATGCTGGGCACAAACGAAGTGAATCGTCCACTGGCGTGGAGCACCCTCACACCGTCGCAGCGCGATTTCCAAGCGACAAAGATGTCGATCCACGCCGCCATGGTCGACCGCATGGATCGCGAAATCGGCCGCGTACTCGCTCAAGTCCGCGCCATGGGAGCGTGGGATAACACCGTGATCATCTTCGCCTCAGACAATGGCGCAAGCGCCGAAATGATGGTCCGCGGCGATGGCCACGACCCGCAAGCGGCACCTGGCTCGGCCGCCTCGTTCCTCTGCCTAGGGCCCGGCTGGTCGACCGTCTCCAACACCCCCTTCCGCCGCCACAAGACCTGGGTCCATGAGGGCGGTATCTCCACGCCGCTCATCGTGCACTGGCCCAAAGGCATCGCCGCTCACAGCGAATACCGGCACGACATCTGCCACGTGATCGACTTCGTTCCCACCGCGCTCGAACTTGCGGGCGCCCAGCCCGCTGCGCCGCAAGGTGCGCCGCCGCTCCCCGGCCGCAGCCTCGTGCCCGCATTCGCAAAGGACGGCGCGGTCACCCGCGACACACTCTTCTTCAGTCACGAAAATAACCGGGCGCTTCGCATCGGCGACTATAAGCTGGTCTCCGCGCACATCGACGGCAGCGAGTGGGAACTTTACAATCTGGCAACTGACCGCAGCGAACAACACAACCTGGCCACAGCGCAGCCCGACCGCGTCCGCGATATGGCGGCCCGCTGGCAGACGCTGAGCGACCAGTACGCGAAAGATGCGGGCGAAATCCGCCAGGACGGGCCCACTAAGAACGCAAAGAAAAAGGCGCGGAAACTAAACGCTGACGAGGAGTAAGCCATGAGAGCCAGAAGACACCGCCTTGCGCTTCCCCTGTCTTACGGTGCGCTTGCTCTTTGCCTAGTCTCGGCATCGCATGCGGCACCTGCCGCCGACAACGACACATCAGCCGTTTTGCGAGGAACGATCACTGACGCAGAGACCGGCGCCCTCATAGCCTGCACGGTGACGATCACCGACTCCGCAGGGAAGATCGTGACAGAAAGCGACGCGCTCAAAGGCGGCTTCCGCTGCGAAGGAACGTTTGAAAAGCACCTGTCCCCTGGCCTGACAAAAATACGCGTGACCCGCGGATTTGAAACACGCGCCCTAAATAACGAAGTGCTCCTTCTGCCTGGCGCCGCCACCAACGTCGCGTTCAAATTGGAGCGCACCGTGAATCTGCGCCAGCGCGGCTGGTTCGCGGGCGACAGCCACGCGCATATGATCCACGGCGAGCGGACACTTCCGGTGGACTTCGGTTTCGTCGCGCTCACAGCCCGCGCCGAAGATCTGCACTACCTCTCGCTGACACACGCATGGCAGATGAGCGACCCCACGCCGGAAAAACTGGACACGGCACTGGCGCGGCACTCGACGCCCACCAGCGTCCTGACGTGGAATATCGAATCCCCAAAGAACTACTACAAGGGCGACGCCGGGCGCTGCCTCGGGCACTGCTGGTCTGTGGGCGTGCGAGGGCGCACCGCTGAAGGCGCCGACGTGATTCCGCTGCTCTTGCGAGCCAGCGCGGCTGACTACGAATCAAGCAAGCCGACCTTCGCCAATTTCGAAACCCATCAGCTTATTCATGCGCAGGGCGGAGCGGTGTTTTACACGCACCCCCTGCGCTGGTGGACAGGACCGTGGGGAGGTCAGGGCGGTTACCCCAAACAGGAACGGATGCGCGTCTCGAACATGGCCGTCGAGCTGCCGCTCGACACGCTGCTCGGCCCCACATACGACGGCCTCGACGTCTTCACCAGCGGCGGCGAGGCCGCCGCGAACGACAAGGCATTCCAACTGTGGGCTCTACTGCTGAATCACGGCTACCGCATCGCCGCCACGGGCTCGTCCGACGCCTGTTTCGACCGCCCCGGCGGTGCGGTTCCGGGTTCGGCTCGCACCTACACGCATCTCGACGAACCGTTTTCGCTTGCGGCGCTCGCAAAGGCCACAGCCGCAGGCCGCACGTTCGCCACGACTGGGCCGCTGCTGCTGACCGACATGGCCGGTCTTCCACCCGGAAGCTCCGTTCCTGCGGACGGCAAAGACCGTCTCTTGCGCATCGAAGCATGGCCTTCCGGCAAAGACACGTCTGGGTTGCAGCAGGTCGAGATCTTCCGCAACGGCAAGTCGCTCCGAACCGAAACGTTCATGCCACCCTTAGCCGCGTGGCAGACCAATCTTGTGCTCCGCGAAACTGAGTCGTCGTGGTACTGCGTGCGCGTGTCCGGAGGACCGCAAGGCGGTCGAGCCGTCAGCGGCGCCTTCTTTTTCGACCCCGCGCCCCACCGTCCGCCGCCGCCTGCCGCCTGCCGCGTCCGAGTGAAAGTCATCGACGCGGTGACCGGTCATCCGCTCGAGGCCACGCTCACCGAGGTCACCGGCGCCGCCTCGGCTGTCCCGCACGACAGCGCGCACCACACGGTCACGGGTGGCCAAGGCGTTCTTGAGATTCCCGGCACCGTGCGCCTGCGTGCAGAAGCTCGCGGTTACACACCGCTCACACTCAGCCCTATCTACGACTGCCCCGCCCTCGTGGAAGCCATCACGCGCCTCGAAGACAACGACCTTCTGAACTGGGAGACCTTTGAGCGCTTTCGCGCCTTGCTCGCCTGTCCCGAACTTACGTTTAAACTGGAAACTTCGACAAGGTGAAACACATGACAATGAACCGCGCACTTTTCACAGCTTTTGTCATGCTTGTTTTTAGCAGACCCGACATGTTCGCCGCTGAAAAGCTGGCGAAGCCCAACATCCTCCTCATCGTCGCTGACGACCTCGGCTACGGCGACACCGGCTGCTACGGCGCAACAAAGGTCCAGACGCCGCGCATCGACCGGCTGGCGGGCGAAGGCGTGCGCTTCACCGACGCCCACTCGGTCTGCGGCGTCTGCAATCCTTCGCGCTACTCCATTCTCAGCGGCACCTACCTCTGGCACGCCAAACGCAAGAACGACTACTCTCTCTACTTCCACGAAGGCCAAGTCACGCTGCCCTCCCTGCTCAAGTCAGCAGGGTACCGCACACAGGCCTTGGGAAAGTGGCACAACGGCTTTGGCCGCAACGGCGATCCCGACTGGAACGGCGAGCTGACGCCCGGACCGCTGGAGATCGGCTTCAACCACTTCTTCGGCACGCCCCGCACGCACAACGAGCCGCCCCAGGTTTTCGTGGAGGATCATCGCGTGGTCGGCCTCGACCCTGCCGACCCGATCCGCATCGACAAAACGCAGGGCGCCCACGGCGTCATGACAGGCGGAGCCAAAGCCCTGGCAGCGCGTCCCGACGAACGGATCGATTTCATCATGGCGGATAAAGCGAGTGCGTTTATTTCGGAGCAGAAAACCGACACGCCATTCTTCCTTTACCTCGCCTTCGCCTCGCCCCACGTGCCGATCGACCCCGACCCCGCCTTCCGCGGCAAAAGCCAGGCCGGTCTCTATGGCGATTACGTCCAGCAGCTCGACCACTGTGTCGGCCGCGTGCTTGACGCATTGCAGAAACAGGGCCTCGCGGACAACACGCTCATCCTCTTCACCAGCGACAACGGCGGCGTGTACCACGCTGACGCCTTAGCTGCAGCGCACCGCTGCAACGGCGAATTGCTCGGGCAAAAGACCGACGCGTGGGAAGGCGGTCACCGCATTCCCCTGCTCGCACGCTGGCCCGGCCACATCCCCGCAGGCAGCGTGCGCAAAGCGCTCTTCACACAGGTCGACCTGATGGCCACCTTCGCAGAAGCGCTCGGCATCACACTGCCCGCAGGCGCTTCCCCCGACGGAGCCAGCGAATGGGCCGCCTTCACGGATCCGGCCAAGGCTCCCGCGCATCGGGCCGAAACTGTCTTTCTTGGCACAGCCGGCTTTGCCCTGCGCCAAGGCGATTGGGTCTATCTGCCCAAACAAGGCTCCTGTGGCATGACCACACCCGAGCAAAAACCGAAACCGTGGGGGCTTCCTTGGCCGAAGCTAGGGTTCAAGAACAGCGACGTGGATGACCAGGGCCAGATCAAACCCGGCGCGCCTGCCGCGCAGCTCTACAATCTCAAAGACGATCCGGACGAAACTGTCAACGTCATCTCGCAGCACACGGAGATCGCACTGAAACTGGCCGCCCGCTTAGAGGCCCTCGTGCCGCCGAAAAAGGCTGCTGCAAAGCAACCCGCCAACCAGAAATGAGCGCACCCCTGTGAAACACCTTATTCTAACCAGCGCAGCTTGCGCCCTTTGCCTCTCCGCTTTCGCAGCGGAACAAGCCTCGCACACCAATGTCCTGTTCATCATCGTGGACGACCTCACCACCACGCTCAGTTGCTACGGCGACCGTGACGCGAGGACGCCTCATATGGATGCCCTAGCAGAGAGCGGCGTGCGCTTCGACCGCGCGTACACCCAGTTCTCGCTCTGCAATCCGACCCGCGCCGCGTTCCTCACCGGCTGTTACCCGGAGCGCACCGGCGTTTACGATCTGACAGCCAGCTTCCGCAAAGCGCTGCCCGACGCGGTGACCCTGCCTCAGCTATTTAAGAACGCAGGCTATACCGCCGGGCGCATCGGCAAGGTGTTCCATGTGAGCGATGACGCGTGGACCAAGCTTGACGTGCAGCTCGGCGCTCCGCTCGCCAAAGACCAGAAGATCCTTGAAGAGGCGAAGCTGGCCGAAGCGAGCGAAGGTGATCTTTCGGATCCTCCTCACGAGACCAGCAAGGCCGCCAAGAAGGGTGCTAAGAACGACGAAAACGCCGGCAAAAGTTACAATCGCTGTTACGCTCCGTCGAAACGTCCCGCAAGCGATTTCACCGATTACCAGATTGCCGACGAGGCGATTGCGACTTTGGAATCTTTCAAGGACAAGCCCTTCTTTCTCGCGGTGGGCTTCATCCGTCCCCACACGCCTTACGTCGCACCGCAAGCCTTTTTCGACCTGCTCGATCCGCTGAAGCTCGAGATGCCCGCCTTCTATCAGCCAGGCGGCGAGAATCTCGCAGCCATTCCCAATGCGGCGCTGCGCCCGAACAACAACGTTTTCCGCTATCAGGCCCCCAGCGTGAAAGAGGCGCGCGAGGCGCGCCGCGCCTACCTTGCCACGACCGCCTTCGCCGATTCTCAAGTCGGCCGCGTGCTGGCAAAGCTCGCAGCGCTCGGGCTCGATAAAAACACCATCGTCGTTCTGACAGGCGATCACGGCTACCAGCTCGGCGAGCACGGCCTGTGGGCCAAGCAGACGCTCTTCGAGGAAGGCACCCGCGTGCCTCTCATCGTAGCCGCCCCCGGCGTGAAACCGGGCGTTTGCACGGGCCTAGTCGAACAGGTGGACATCTATCCCACGCTGGCCGGACTCTCGGGCCTGCCCATCCCCAAGCAAGTGCAGGGCCGCACGCTGCAACCGCTGCTGGCCGATCCTTCAGCCCCTGGGAAGCCCGCCGTATTCAGCACCATGGTCTCCACGCACACCAAGCTGATCGGCCACAGCATCCGCACCGAACGCTACCGCTATATCGAATGGGACGAGGGACGCGGCGGCCGTCAGCTCTACGACCACACTTCCGATCCGCACGAGCTGAACAATCTGGCCGACCAGCCCGCTCAGGCCGCACTCATAACAAACCTGCAAAGCCAGCTAGCCAGCCACCTCAAGGAGTCCGCAAGCAAATGAACGCACATTGTCGCACGCCCCTTTTCGCCGTCCTGCTTCTCACGCTCGCGCCCGCCCTCTTCGCCCAAGGCCCGAATAAAACGCCGCTTAGCGAAGGCACAGTCAAAGCCGTGGTCAACATTCCGTCCGACCTCTTCGAGCAACAGATGGCTCTCATCGAGAAGCGCCGCGCCGCGTGGCTGGAGAAAGCCGAGAAGGCTACGCCCGCGCTGATCCGTACGGTCAAGAAGCCCGTCGCCCTCGTCACGGTGACCAACGACCCCGCGAGTTTCCAAGGCTGGAAGATCGGCTCCACTCGCGAGGTCAAGTCCGTCTACGACCGCCCGCTCAAGCCTGGCGACAGCTTCATCCTCGATTTCGGCGAGCACATGGCCGGCTATGCCCAGCTCTCGCTGCGCGCGTTCGATATTCCGGTCGACGCGCCCGTCCGCCTCGTGCTGGTCTTCGGCGAGGTGCTCGCTGAGGTCACCGAGCCATTCGACCCCTACACTGGAGGCCTGGCCCGCTCATGGCTACAGGACGAGACCGTCAACATCGACGTCGTACCGCAGACCGTGCGCCTGCCGCGCCGCTATGCGTTCCGCTATCTCAAGGTCACCGTGGTCTCGTGCAGCACGCACGGCAAATTTGGCTTTTCCGAGATCGCGGCCGAGGCGGTCAGCTCCGCGGACGAGAAGCGGCTCGCGCCCTTCACACCGCGCAACGCCGACGAAGCTGCACTCGACCGCGTGGGGCGCGCTACCCTGCGCGACTGCATGCAGACCGTGTTCGAGGACGGACCCAAGCGCGACCGCCGCCTCTGGCTCGGCGACCTGCGTCTACAGGCCCTCGCCAACTACGCCACCTACCACAACTACGATCTCGTGAAGCGCTCGCTCTACATCCTCGCGGGCACAGTCACGGACAAGGGTCTGGTCAGCACCTGCGCGTTCGAGCAGCCCAAGCCCGTGCGCGGCGGCAACAGCATTCTCGACTACACCGCTCTCTTCGCGCCGACCGTGCTGGAATATCTGGAGGCCAGCAACGACCGCAAGACCGCCGAGGACCTCTGGCCGCTGGTGCTGAAGCAGCTCGATTTCACGCTCGAACCCGTGAACCCTGACGGCCTGCTCATCACGCCGAATGCCTGGTGGTGTTTCATCGACTGGCACCGGACGCTCGACAAGCAGGCGCCCGAGCACGCGATCGTGCTGTTCGGCCTCAAAGCCACGCAGCGCCTCGCCGACAAGCTCGGCAAGTCTAAAGAGGTCGCCTTCATTCCCGAACTTGTGACGCGCATGGAGAACGCTGCCCGCAAGAACCTATGGGACGAGTCGCAGGGCCTTTTCGTCAGCGGACCCAAACGCGAGATCTCGTGGGCCTCTCAGGCGTGGATGACGCTCGCGGGAGTGCCCACGCCCGAGCAGGCGCGGCGGGCGATGTCCGGCGTGATCCGCAACCCCACCGCCGAGAAGCCGGTGACGCCCTACATGAACCACTACGTCGTGGAAGCCTTGCAGGCCGCGGGCCTCGCCGACGAAGCCTCCGCGCACCTGAACGCCTACTGGGGCGGCATGGTCAAAAAGGGCGTGGACACCTTCTGGGAAGTCTACGTGCCCGGCGATGACCATCTCTCGCCCTACAACAGCCACCTCATGAACAGCTACTGCCACGCCTGGAGCTGCACGCCGACGTATCTGTTGAGGAAGAAATAGAGACCCCATGAATGCCGTTCCACACCATCGGCAGTCCATCCGCTTGCGCGGCTATGATTACACGTAGGAGGGTGCCTATTTTGTGACGGTCTGCACCGAGGAACGTAAGCGCCTTTTCGGCACTTTCGTCAACGGCCACATGGTCCTGAATGACGCGGGGCGCATGGTCCAAACTGCATGAGACGAACTGCCGGTACATTATCCCGGCGTGGCCATTGACGCATTTGTCGTCATGCCCGACCACATCCACGGCATCGTGCGGTTGCGTTCCGTGTCCGCAGCGGAAGGGCACGCACGGGGGCCTGCCCCTGCGGAACCCAAAACGATGTCGTTGCCCGACGTCATGCACCGGTTCAAAACGTTAACCACGAAACGCTATGCCGACGGCAGCGCGGCGCATGGCTGGCCTCGCTTCCCGGGAACCCTGTGGCATCGCAATTACTACGGTATCATCATCCGCACCGAAAGGGCGTTGGCCAACATTCGCAACTATATCCGCGATAACCCCTCGAATTCCGACACGCTGCGCTTCGGCGAGCCCCGCTTCTCTCTCGGCAACCGCGCCCTGCTGCAGCTACACAAAACCGCCTTTCTCGCATCGCGTCCGTACGGGCAGGCCCCTGTGCCTGCCCCCGTGTTACCAACCCCTCCCGCCTGCGTAATCTCCGGATTTCTGAGCCCGCAGGAACGCGCCGTGTTCGATGCGTACCTCGCCAGCGGCACACCGATGATCCAGATACTTGCACGGGGTCTGCCCGACTCTTTTCCGCCCCGTATCCAACGCGCCATCGACACGGGCCGATTACTCGTCATGACGCCGTTTCCGAGTGCCGAGACACACTTCAGCGCCGCCCGCGCCGCGTGGTGCAATCAATATGTGCTGGCGACCGCCGACGCTCTCGTCATTGGCCACCTCAATCCTGACGGCATGCTCGCCTGCCTGCTCGCCGACTTGCCGCACGACAAACCGATCATGCGAGCATGACACACTTCGTCGCCACACTTGCTCCTACCCTGAGTCTGTTACACTTAGTTGTATCTTTCCCTTCAACTCCTAACTCCTCCGTCCTAACCTCTCCTTTCGCCCCTCCGCCTTTCCCTTGACTCATACATCGGTTTTCCTGTAACGTTCCATCGTATTCTGAATTCGGATTGATCCGTGAACATGCACCGCATCTGCGCCGCGCGCAAGGAGGTCTCATCTCATGGCCTGTCTCAGACACTGCGACCCGCGGCTCCTGCGGCACCTTGCCCGGTCCCGCCGCATCAACTGAAGCCCCGCTGTTTACCCTGCATTTCTTGACTCTCACAATCCGATGTTGGGCATGATGGACATAATTAGATTCCTCTATAAGAACTTGATCCTCGACTGCGTCACTGGCGTTATTCTCACCCTTCCGGCTGCGATACACTGGGAACTCTTCCTGGCCGATCTTCGCACAGGCCGTATGGTTCTAAGAGACCTAAGTCCATTCCTTTGCTACGTAGCTGTCGCGATTACAGTGATCGCGTCTGTGGGCATCAACCATCGTCAACTGAGAAAGAAGCGGCCGTGGCCAAAAGCGTGGTTGCTGACGTTAGTCACAGTAGTGTGTAATCTCGTGATCGCAGTAGTGCTCGGCATTATATTCGGTTATCTGCATCGTGGAATTCGGACACCATGATAAATCGGATACCCAACCAGCACCGCCTATGTGACATAGGTGTTTTGGAGGCCTGATCAGGCAGTTGCCAACATAACCTCAGAGTTATATTGTATTTATCGAAATGAACTGGCAGGTGGAATATACCGATACGTTTTGAAGAAGGATTGATACCATGAATAAGCCGTTCAACACCTTGCTGGAGAAGATGCCAGTAGCGCGTTGGAAAAAGATCGAGGCTCAGACCTCGCGACTCAAACAGGAAATGGCGTTGTGCGAGTTGCGGCAAGCGCTCGATCTGACCCAAACGCAACTGGCCGAATCTCTGCACATGAAGCAGGCTGCCATCTCAAAGTTCGAGCGCCAGTCGGACATCTACATCAGCACCCTGCGTAACATCCTGACCGCCATGGGTGCCGACCTGAAGATCGTTGCCAGCTTTCCCGAAGGCGACGTGCAGATCAACCAGTTCGACGAGATCCGAAGCGATGCCCGCTGCGCCAGTGTGGCTGAGAAGTGCGAGTCGTATTCGGTGAGGCGAAAGTCAGGGCGACAGCAGAAATGAGGCGTGCGTATGCATCCATAGCTGACCTTTGCCCCTGCCCGTCTTTCTGCTACACTCCCCTTCATATTGTTTCGACCTCCGTTTTGAAAGGACCCCGTGACATGCACAAGATGACCCGTTGCCTGGCTTTGGCCCTCGCCTGCTCAACCCTCTCTGTTCTCGCCGGCTCCGTCACGCCGCAGAAGCTGCGCTGCGAGCACTTGACCGACCCGCTGGGAATTGACACGGACAAGCCGCGGCTGAGCTGGATCCTCGATGACGGCCGCAAGGCCGACGCCGGGGCAAACGTTCCGCGCGGGGTGGGCCAGAGCGCGTACCGGGTGCTCGTCGCCTCCTCGCAGTCTATGCTGTCCAAAGACACGGGCGACCTGTGGGACAGTGGCAAGGTGCAGTCGGACAGCACCTCCTACATTGCATACGCCGGCAAGCCCCTGCCCAGCCGCCAGGCCTGTTTCTGGAAGGTTAAGGTCTACGACCAGAGCGGCGCGGATTGCGGCTGGAGCGTTCCCGCGACGTGGGAGATGGGGCTGCTCAAAGCCGACGACTGGAAAGCTAAGTGGATCGAGGCGCCTGCCGCCCAGACCGCGGACAACGACTCGCTGTCGGGCGCCAAATGGGTCTGGTTCCCAGAGCCCAAGGCCGACCTCAAGAAGTCGGCCCCGGCCGGCGATCGCTTCTTCCGCCGCCACGTGACCGTCCCCGCCGGAGCGAAGCCCGCCTCCGCCGCCCTGCTCCTCAGCGTCGACGACCAGTACACCCTCTTCGTGAACGGCCAGGAGCTTGGCAAGCTCGCAGTCAAGGACGGCTGGCGAACCCCGAAGAAATACGACCTCCTGCCCGCGCTGAAAGAAGGCGACAACGTGATCGCCCTCGCCGCCAAGAACGTGGAGAGCGCGGCTGGCGTCTGCGCCAAGCTCGTGCTTTGCCCCGCGACCGGCAGCGCCCAGGTCCTCGTCACAGACAAACAGTGGCTGTCGTCCGACGCGGCCGCAGAAGGCTGGGATTCCGCGGGCTTCAACGACAGTGCGTGGAAACCCGCGACCGAGATCGCGCCGGTCGGCAAAGGCATCTGGGGCAGCTTCGAAGCCTCGGCCGCGCAGCAACCGACACCCATCCTGCGCAAGACGCTCCGGCTCGCGGACAAGCCCGTCGTTGCCGCTCGCCTCTACGCCGCCGCGCTCGGCCTGTACCAGGTGAACCTCAACGGCCAGCGCGTAGGCGACGTGCTCTTCGCGCCGGATTGGACCGACTACCGCAAGCGCATCCGCTACACCGCGTACGACGTGACGCCGCTGCTCCGCAAAGGCGACAACGCGCTCGCCGCGCTGCTCGGTCACGGGTGGTACAGCGGCCACACCGGCAACGGCAACTACCGGCTCTACGGCAAGGTGCCCGCCCTGTTCGCGCAACTGGAAGTGACCTACGCCGACGGCACCCGCGACACGATCGCCACGGACAGCACCTGGAAGACGGCCCAGAGCCCGATCCTCTCTTCCGACTTCATGCTCGGCGAGAGCTACGACGCCCGCGCCGAGATCAAGGGCTGGGACAAGCCAGGCCTCGACGACAGCGCCTGGAAGAGCGCGTCCGTGCGCGAAGAGACCGCCGTCCCGCTCGAAGGCCCGGTCGCGCAGCCGCCGCGCCAAGTCGCTGTGATCGCGCCCAAGGCCCTCGCCGAGCCCAAGCCGGGCTGCTGGACTTTCGACTTCGGGCAGAACATGGTCGGCTACGTGCGGCTCAGCGTCTCGGCGCCGGCCGGCACCAAGCTTACGATCCGTCACGCGGAGATGCTCAACCCCGACGGCACGGTCTACACGACCAACCTGCGCGGCGCGCCGTCGGTCGACACCTACGTCTGCAAGGGCGACGGCAAGGAGGTCTGGCAGCCGCACTTCACCTTCCACGGCTTCCGCTACGTCGAAGTCACGGGACTTCCCGGCAAGCCTGCGGCGGACCTCATCACCGGCCTGGTGATCAGTTCTGACACGCCCAAGGCCGGAGAATTCGCCTGCTCCGACGCGCGCATCAACCAGCTCTATTCGAACATCTGCTGGGGCCAGCGCGGCAACTACCTCAGCATCCCGACCGACTGCCCGCAGCGCGACGAGCGCCTCGGGTGGATGGGCGACGCGCAGGTGTTCGTGCGCACCGCGACCTACAACGCCGACGTTGCGGCCTTCTTCACCAAGTGGCTCGTGGATGTCGATGACGCCCAGACGCCGGACGGCGCGTTCACGGACGTCAGCCCGCGCGCGGGCAGCGGCGCAGGCACGCCCGCCTGGGGCGACGCCGGAGTGATCTGCCCCTGGACAATCTATCTTGTCTACGGCGACACGCGCCTGCTGGAACGCCACTACCCGTCCATGGTCAAGTGGGTCGAGTGGTGCCGCAGCCACAGCAGCGGACTGATCCGCGACGACAAGAAGAGCCGCGGCGGCGATTACGGCGACTGGCTGTCGATCGGCGCTGACACGCCCAAGGATCTGATCGGAACCGCCTACTTCGCCTACTCCACGCGCCTCGTGGCCCGCGCCGCGGCAGCGCTCGGCAAGGCGGACGACGCGGCCAAGTACGAGCGGCTCTTCCAGGAGATCAAGGCGGCGTTCAACGCGAAATATGTCGCGGCGGACGGCCGCATCACGGGCAACACGCAGTGCTGCTACGTCATGGCCCTCAAGTTCGAGCTGCTGCCCGACGAGCTGCGCGCCAAGGCCGCGCAGTACCTCGACGAGGACATCGCCGCGAAGCATGACCACCTCTCCACGGGGTTCGTCGGCGTGAGCTACCTGCTGCCGGTGCTGACGAAGTCCGGCAAACTGGACACGGTGTACAAGCTCTTCCTGCAGGACTCCTTCCCGTCCTGGCTGTTCTCCGTGAAGCACGGCGCGACCACGATCTGGGAGCGCTGGGACGGCTGGACGCCCGACAAGGGCTTCCAGAACCCGGGCATGAACTCGTTCAACCACTACTCGTTGGGCTCCTGCGGCGAGTGGATGTTCTCGACCTTGGCCGGCATCGACACCGACGGCCCGGGCTTCAAGCGGCTCGCCATCCGGCCCACGCCGCCCGCGGGCGGTAGCGCGCCGATCACATGGGCCAAGGCCGCGTACGACTCGATCAACGGCCGCGTCGCCACCGCGTGGCGGTTCGACAACGGCAGGCTCGTTCTCGACGTGTCCGTTCCGCCCAACACCACGGCGACTGTCTGCGTGCCCACGAAAGACGTGGCCAGCGTGAAGGAAAGCGGCAAGCCCGCTGCCCAAGCGAGCGGCGTGAAGGCCTTGCGCGCGGAGAACGGCGCGGCGGTCTTCGCCGTGGGCTCAGGCGTGTACCATTTCGAATGCGCCGCTCCGTGAAACGCGCGGCAGCCTTTTGCTGCAAAAGAGCACGAAACACCTTTAATAATTCTGCTGAACACGTCGGCCATCAATGCCTTATGACGTCACGACGAACGATTCGCACCCGCATGTAGCAGGCCCGTGAGGGCCTTTCGTTAGACACACCGCCGGACGCTGACTCTTTCAGCAGAACCACACGCGTTACAAGTTATGATTTGATCACCTTAATCGCCATTGACTCTTTTCCTTTGCGGTTCATAATACTGATCCATCAAACATGGGGGACTCAATCAACCAGGAAAGGTGTTCTATGTCGTTGAAAACACATGTCGTCTGTTGCCGCGGGCTGGTGGTTGTCGCCGGATTTCTGTTCGCCAATCAAACGGTCCAAGCGGAGATCGAAGCCGAACACCTGCGCTGCGAGTACCGCAACAATCCGCAGGGCATCGATGAGACGCAGCCGCGGCTGAACTGGCAGCTCGACGCCGATGACGCGCGCGGCATCAAGCAGACCGCTTACCAGATCCTTGTCGCCAGCAGCGCGGCTCTGCTCAAAAAGGACTCGGGCGACCTGTGGGACTCGGGCAAGGTCGCCTCCGACCAGAGCATCCAAATCGCTTACGCGGGCAAGCCGCTCGCCTCGCGGCAGGCCTGCTTCTGGAAGGTGCGCGTCTACGATCAGGACGGCAAGGCGTCGTCGTGGAGCGACCCCGCATCGTGGACCATGGGCCTGCTCCTGCCCAGCGATTGGCAATGCCGCTGGATCGGCAAGGATGAAACTCCAAAAGACAACCGCCTCACAGGCTGTTCGTGGATCGGATATCCCGAAGGCTACAAGGACACCACTGCCGCGCCGGGCCTGCGCTGCTATCGCTGCACGTTCGAACTGCCCGCAAAACAGACCGTGAGCAAGGCCGAGTTGAGTCTCGCGGGCGACAACTCATTCGAGTGCTGGGTGAACGGCGAAAGCGTCATGAGCGGGCACAGCTTCTCAGCCGCGAGCCAGAAAGAAGTCGCAGCACGCCTGCATCCCGGCAAGAACCTGATCGCCGTGCTGGTCAACAATGTGGGCGAGACGCCGAACCCAGCAGGACTTGTCGGCAAGCTGACGGTGTCGTTCGACAAAGGCGCCCCGCTGGTCATTGCAACCGATAAGCAGTGGAAGGCGCACAACCAAGAGGCCGCGCAGTGGCAGCAGACCGCGTTCAATGACGCGGCATGGAAGCCGGCCAATGTGCTGGGACCAGTCGGCATGGCACCCTGGGGCGTCGTCGCCTGCCAAGAGGACCGCACCCTCGCCGCGCGCATGCTGCGCAAGGAGTTCACCTCCACAAAGAAAATTGCGCGGGCCACGGTCTATTTCAGCGGTCTCGGCCTCTCCGAGCTCTACCTCAATGGAGGGAAGGTCAGCGACGCCGTGCTGTCGCCCGGCTTGACGCACTATACAAAGCGCGCTTTCTATGTGACCTACGATGTGACGAAGCTGCTTAAGGGCGGCTCCAACGCGCTCGGCGTCTGGCTCGGCAATGGACGCTTCTATGCTCCGCGTTCTTCCGTCCCCGCGAAAACGCTCAGCTATGGCTACCCGAAACTGTTGCTGCAGCTGGAGATCGACTACGCCGACGGCACGCGCGACACGGTCGTCAGCGACGGCACGTGGCAGCTGACGGACAACGGCCCGATCCAAGCGAACAACGAGTATGACGGCGAAACGTATGACGCCCGCCGCGAGATGCCCGGCTGGGCCGCTGCCGGATTCAATGAAACCGCGTGGCAGCCTGCGCAACTCGTCGACGCCCCTGGAGGGACTCTGTCTGCGCAGATGGCCGAGCCGATCCGCGTGACCGGCACGCTGAAGCCCGTCGCTGTCAGCGAGCCGAAACCGGGCGTGTTCCTCTTCGACATGGGACAGAATCTGGTCGGCTGGTGCCGGCTCACCGTGCGCGGGCTCGCCGGCACATGCGTCGCGTTGCGCCATGCCGAAACGCTGCTCCCAGACGGCACGCTGTACACCGCCAATCTCCGCAGCGCCGAAGTCACAGACACCTACACGCTCAAGGGCGGCAGCAAGGAAGTCTACGAGCCGCGCTTCACCTATCACGGCTTCCGCTTCGTCGAGGTCACAGGCTATCCAGGCAAGCCGACGCTCTCATCGCTCGAAGCCCGCTCGGTGAACGACGATGTGGCGAGCGCAGGTGAGTTCACCTGCTCGAACCCGACGATCAACGGCATCTACCGAAACACGCTGTGGGGCACGCGCGACAACTACCGCAGCATGCCGACCGACTGTCCGCAGCGCGACGAGCGCCAGGGCTGGCTCGGCGACCGCTCCTCGGAGTCCAGAGGCGAGTCGTATCTCTTCGACATCGCTGCGCTCTACACCAAGTGGCTACACGACATGGCCGATGCGCAGAAGGAAAACGGCAGCATCCCGGACGTCTGCCCGCCCTATTGGCCGCTCTACAACGACAGCGTCACCTGGCCCAGCACAGCCGTCATCGCCCCTGGCGCGCTCTACGACCAGTACGGAGACGCGCGCATCCTCGCCAGCCACTATCCGGCCATGGTGAAGTGGATCGACCACATGAGCGGCTTCCTCAAGGACGGTATAATCGAGAAGGACAGCTACGGCGACTGGTGCGTGCCGCCCGAAGACCCCAAGCTCATCCACTCGAAAGACCCCGCCCGCAAAACGTCTCCCGCGCTTCTCGCCACCGCCTACTTCTATCACAGTCTTATGCAGATGGCGCGCTATGCAGCGATCTTGGCGAAAAACGACGACGCCCAGCGCTTTGCGGCGCAAGCCGAAACGCTCAAGGCCGCTCTGAACACGAAGTACTACAAGCCCGACCTCGGCTTCTACGACAACGGCACGCAGACCGCCTGCGTGCTGCCGCTGGCGTTCGGCATGGTGCCACCGTCTGAGCGCAAGCGCGTGTTCGATCACCTCGTGCAGAAGATCACGCAAGAGACCCAAGGCCACATCGGCACGGGGCTCATCGGCGGACAGTGGCTCAACCGCGTGCTCACCGACGGCGGGCAGACCGATCTCGCGTACCGCCTTGCAACGAACAAGACCTACCCGAGCTGGGGCTATATGATCGATCAGGGCGCAACCACGATCTGGGAACTCTGGAACGGCAACACCGCCGACCCAGCGATGAACTCGGGCAACCACGTCATGCTCGTCGGCGACCTCGTGATCTGGTTCCACGAGACGCTCGCCGGCATCAAGTCCGACCCCATGCAGCCAGGCTTCAAACACCTCGTCATGCGGCCGCAGCCGGTGGGTGACCTGACCTTTGTCAAAGCCACCCACCGTTCGCCGTACGGCCTCATCGCGAGCGAGTGGCACAAAGAGAGCGGCCGTTTCGACTGGCGCATCACGGTTCCCCCGAACGCCACCGCCACCGTGTACGTCCCAGCCATTAGCGCAGACGCCGTGACCGAGAGCGGCAGCCCGATCTCTGGCCAACGAGGCGTCAAATGGCTCCGCATGGACAATCAGACCGCCGTGTTCGCGGTGGAGTCCGGCACCTACCGGTTCGTGGCGCGCTAAGCACGCACAAAAAATAGAGGAGCCCGGCCCCATGACAAGCCTCTTCTCCCTCTGTGCCGCCTTCCCGCTCCTCTTTTCCGGACCGCAAGACATCACAAACACCTGGGGCCAAATCCACTTCGGCACCACGCCTCTACAGCAGGTGCGAACCTGCGAAAACCCGGGGTTCGAGCTCAGCTATTGCCAGCCTCGAGACGACGGCGCTTGGGACGTGTACGGACTGACCTTCAAGAAAGGCCCAGACATCAACAACCAAGTCGCGGAGACGAACACGTGGTCAGTCGTCCATGCGACCACGCGCGACGGGACACGCTTCGAGAATGCCGAGACCGTCTACGAGGCCGAACCGGGACCGTGGACCTTCAACCACGCCATGGCCTACAATCCCGACGCCCAAGAGTTCATGCTGCTGAAGCTGAAGATGGACAACTCCGGCTTCCGCTACACGGCGTTTTTCAGCCCAGACGGGCGGAAATGGAAAGAGCATCCCAAGAGTCCGCTCTTCTACGACGGCGATGCGATCGGCCTTTTCTGGAGTCCGGTGCTGCATCGCTTCGTCTGCGTGTCCAAGAGCCTTCAGCCCGTGCCAAGTGGAAGCAAACACATCGCCGATCACGGAGGCAAGAACCGGCGCGTGCTGACGCTCCGTTCGAGCCCGGACGGCCGGATTTGGGAACCCTCCGAGTCCATGGAGGACGTCTGGAACCGGGGCGGACACTGGAAGCCCCTGCCCGACGCGCAGCTGACCGTGCCTGACGCGAGCGATCCGCCTGACTTGGAGTTCTACAGCGGCAACGGCTTCTGGTACCGTGACCGTTGCTACATGATGGTGCTGAACTACGCAGCAAGCCCGCTGACCTCAGGCAAGCATGCGCCGCAGATGGACACTGAGTGGTGGGCGGGACGCGACGGGCTCAAATGGGACCGGCCCGGACGGGAGGTCAATGCGACCGGCGCGGAGGTCACACGGATTACACACAACCCCATGATCATCGGCGGAGATATCCTGTTTCACTACGGCAACCGCCTCTTGGGCATGAAGCAAGACCGCATCAGTTTCGTGGGCGCGCGGGCCAACGCGGAGTTCTCCTCGCTGCCGTTCAAGATGCCAACAGGGGGCCTGCTCCTCAACGCCGCCGCTCCCGCGCCCGAGCGCGTCTTTGCCACGCAGCAGGCCTATATCATGGCGGCGATTCTCGACGGGAAGGGAACGGTGGTTCCCGGATTCGAAGCGGACGCGTGTGTCATCAAAAGCTCCGACCAAATCGCGCGACCATTGTTTTGGAACGGCAAGTCGGCCCGAGAATTGGCCGGACAGAAAATCAGCCTGCGCTTCTATCTCCGCAGCGCTAACATCTATGCGGTGACAATCAAGGAGTGAGGCGCAGAAAATCGGGTGACCTTTGTCAGGTTGTTCTGTTACACTGCCTCTATTATGAAACAGGGAATGATGCGTCTGTTAGCCATTGGGGTGATCGCGCTCTCCTTCACTCCTGCGTCCGGCAAGGTTTCTGGGGACCTGGTCATCGGTGCGTCGACGAATGAAGCCGCCCTCTATCCGACGCAGCTCCGCTGGATCTGGTTTCCAGAAGGCAAGCCTGCCCAGCAAGCTCCGGAAGCCATACGTTATTTCCGCACCTCCGTCACGCTCCCTGCAAACACGGCGCTCGCTTGTGCGCAGTTCATCGTCAATGCCGATGACACCTGCACGCCGTACGTCAACGGCACCCCCCTCCCGCGCAAGGCCAGCGGCTGGACGGATTTCGAGTCCTATGATGTGACGCGCCTGCTGCACGCCGGCCGCAATGTGCTGGCGGTGGAGGCGCAGAACCATGCGTCGGCCGCCGGCGTGATCGGCTGGCTCGCCGTCCGCACGGGAAAAGTAAAGCAGGCACTGGCCGTGACCGATGGCACCTGGAAGAGTTCGAACACGGCCGCGCCGGGGTGGGAGAAGCCTGCGTTCGATGATGCGGCATGGCCAGCGGCCATGGTGCTCGGACCGACGACCATTGCGCCCTGGGGCAGACAGATGCAGTACGTCTCTGTCCCGCTGATGACCCTGAAAAAGCTGCGCGGCGAGAAACCGGTCACGCCCGCCGACGCTCAGGCGATGATCGAAGAGGACTGGATCTTTCAGTCCAACGACAGCACGACCGCGCAGCGGGCGCTCCTCGAAATCGGCTGGGCACGCGAACTCGCCGCACGGCTGTCGGCACAGTCTCACGCACTGGATTTCGCGCCTGAGCTGACCACACTCGCCACGCTAGAAACCCAGCTGCGAGCACTGTCGGCGGCACAGGACGACGACGCGACGCGCGGGCTCTATCTGTCCGTGCGCCGCATCAAGCGAGCGCTGATGCTCCGCAATCCCCTTCTGAATTTCGACCGCCTCTTGCTTGTGGACACACCTTCCTATGCGGGCAAACACGAGTCGGCACATCGCAACGGCTACTACTATGGAGCCGCCGCGGGCAGCCGCCTTCTGGTGTTGAACGGACTTCGGCCGGACGGCGTTGAGCGCGAGCTGGTGCCGGGCACAGAGGGCTACATCATGCGCATGGATCTGTCGTTCGACGCCACGAAGGCCGTGTTCAGCCTCAAGCCCAAGGACGGGGCGAGCTTCCACCTCTACGAAATCGGCATCGACGGCAAGGGGCGCCGACAGCTCACCAACAGCCGCTATGACGACATGGATCCGATTTATCTGCCCGACGGCCACATCCTCTTCTCCACGTCGCGCGGCAACTCGTATGTCCGCTGCCTCCCACAGTCGGCCTCGACCGTGCTCGCGCGCTGCGAGGCCGACGGACGCAACATCACGATCATCTCCCGCAACAATGAACCCGACTACACGCCCGCGCTGCTGCCTGACGGCCGCGTCCTTTACACGCGCTGGGAATACACGGAGCGCCCGCTCTGGCGGCTGCAGAAACTTTGGACAATCAATCCCGACGGCACAGGCGAAGCGGCCTTCTGGGGCAACGGCAGCGCCTACCCCGACATGCTCTGGGAGGCACGCCCGGTTCCGGGCAACGCTCAAGTGATGTTCGTCGGCGTCGGCCACCACAATGTTGTGACCGGCTGCCTCGGCTTGCTCGACATCGGCCTCGGCCTGCAATGGCCCGACGGCATCAAGAAAGTCACCCGTGAGCTGCCGTGGCCTGAGGTCGGCGAGCCGGAAGAAGGCAGCCCCATCGCCTCGCCGCGCTATCACACCAGCGGCGGACTGTCGTCCGTGCGCAGCCCCTATCCGCTCGGGCCCGAAGATTTCCTGGTCTCTGCCGCACGCACCGCGCACGACGATTTCGCTCTCTTCCTGATGGACATCCACGGCAACAGGGAGCTGCTCTACTCCGGACGCCAAACCGTTTGGTATGCGCAGCCGCTCCGGTCGCGCACACCGCCGCAGGCGATCCCCAACCGCGTGAATTGGCCGACTGCTGGCGGGCCTACGCAGGGCGGTGTGCTGTTCAGTCCGAACGTCTACTCCGGCGTCGAGGGCCTGCCGCCCGGATCAGCGAAATATCTGCGCGTGATCGAGATGGACGCCAAGACCTACAGCATGGGGTTCAAGTCTTGGCGCCACTCCGGCCCGGCCATTTCGGTCATCCAGGAGGACGGCGTCAAGCGCATCCTCGGCACCGTGCCCATCAGGCCCGACGGCTCGGTCGCACTCAACGTTCCCGCAGGCAAGGCACTGCATTTCCAGCTCTTGGACGAGCGGATGCGCTGCGTACAGATCATGCGCTCCTTCACTGGCGTGATGCCGGGCGAGACACGCGGCTGCCAGGGCTGCCACGCACTGCACACGGCAACGCCTGAGGTTCGCTACAACGCCCTCGCTCTCCGCGAGCCCCCTGCCGATCTCACGCCGCCGCCTTGGGGCGCGGGCACCAGCATCAGCTACGAACGCTTCTGCCAGCCGGTCCTTGACCGGCACTGCGGCCAATGCCATGAAGGCGGCGGCAAGGCCCGCGCCAAGCTCGACCTGACCCTGCGCGGCGGCGTGCACGAAACAGGCATCGATGATCCTAAGCTCTGGCCCTTCAAGGAACCCTACCTCACGCTCGTCGGCCAAGCGTGGAGCGGCCCCAAGCCGGAAGGCACCGGCGCAGCGCTGGGGCTTGCCGGCTGCCTCAACGTGGAGGCGGCCCACCACTATGAGCCGCTCAAGCCGCTGACCATGCTCTCCTCGACGAGCCGGCTGATCGATCTTGTAACGGGCGGCAAGCACCACGACGTGAAGGTCGATGGCGAAGACTTACAGCGCCTGATAGCCTGGGTGGACTGCAACTGCGTCTACCGCGGCGACGAGGAGGTGCGCCAGATCCCCGACCCGCCGCCGGAGATCGCCACCCGCTTCCCCGTGCCCGTCAAAACCCGAACAGCCCCCGCGATCGAGCGGCTTCAGCCAGTCACCGACTCACTGTGACTTCATCCGTCTTCCCCGAAAGAACTTCGCAAAGTTTCAGCCCGAGGGTGGCCTTTGAAAAAGGCTTCTGGATAAAGAACACACCTTTTTCGAGAACGCCGCAACGGGCGATGGTGTCTGCCGGATAGCCAGACATGAACAAGCATTTCAACCCTGGACGGGACGCTGTAAGGCGCTCCTGAAGCTCGCGTCCGTCCATTTCAGGCATGATCACATCCGTCACAAGCACGTGGATGTCGTCCTGAAATTCAGAGGCTAGCCGCAAGGCTTCCTGCGGGCTACCGGCAACCAGAACGTGGTACCCCAATGTCTCCAAAAGCCGACGGCTCAACCGGAGCAGCGGCTCTTCATCTTCAACCAAGAGCACCGTCTCCGCTCCGGACAATGTGTGGACTGAACTGTGCGCTTCTTTTTCTTTCTCTCCCGACTCTCGATGCCGTGGCAGATAGATTCTGAAGGTTGTTCCTTTGCCAGACTCGCTGGTCACCCGGATAACACCGTGATTTTGCGAGACGATGCCATACACGGTGGCAAGCCCCAGTCCCGTGCCTTTGCCGTCGCTCTTGGTTGTGAAAAAGGGTTCAAAGAGGCGAGCCAACGTCTCCTGGCCCATACCGCACCCGTCGTCGCTGACCGCCAGCATCACATAGTCGCCGGAGCTGACGTCGGGATGATTCTGACAATACGGCTCATCGAACGACTCCATTCCGGTCTCAATCGTCACATGGCCAGACCCGGCGATCGCGTCACGTGCGTTGACCACCAGGTTTGCCAATATCTGATCGAGTTGCGACGGATCCATCTCGACCGGCCACAGTCCGCCTGCGGGACACCAGCGCAATGCGATGTTTTCGCCGATCAGGCGTCTGAGCATTTTCAGCGTCTCCGTCACCGCAACGTCGAGGTCTAGGACTTTCGGAGCGATCGTCTGTTTGCGGGCGAAAGCCAGCAGCTGACGGGTCAGGTCGGCTGAGCGCTGCGCGGCTTTCGCAATCTCATTCAGATCGGCAAACCGAGGGTCATCCGACGCCGTGACGCTCAGCAGCAACTCCGTGGTGCCCATGATAGTCTGCAGCATGTTGTTGAAATCATGCGCCACACCCCCCGCCAGACGTCCCACCGCCTCCATCTTCTGTGCCTGAAGAAACTGGTTCATCAGAAGCGCATGCTTCGCCGCAGCCTCTTTGCGTTCGGTGACATCTCTCGACCAGAGCACCATCCTCTCCACTTTGCCGTCAGGCCCAAGCAGAGGACGACACCGGGTTTCCGTCCACATCCATGAGCCGTTCTTGCAGAGCGTACGGTGTTCAATACACGTTGTCTCGCCGCGCAAGTTGGCATCCCGCGCCGCCTCGATAAAAGCCAAATCATCGGGATGCGTGCGCGTACGCCAATCGGCCGGCTGAATTTCGTCCGGCTGCCATCCCGTGACCTTCCAGTACGAAGGGCTGAGATAGAGTCGCCGGCCATCAACATGATGCATGGCCACGAAATCCTCTGCGTACTCCACAAGTACTCCGTAAAGCTCCACGCGTTCGAGGATATCACGCATATGGATGCTGCGGGAACGGCGATCCGAGGCCTCGCGGAAACTGCGCTGGATGGCAGGGATTAAGCGAGACGGGTCGTCTTCGAGCACAAAATCCCACGCGCCCCTTTTGAGCAATTCGACCGCTCGCTCTTCACCTACCCTTTCCGAAACCACAATCAAAGGCAGGCTGTCATCGTGCGCTCTGACGACACTCAGCACCTCCTCGAAATCCGCATCCGGGCAGCCGCCCAGGAACAGAACAACCTCCCACCGACCCGATGCGAGCGCTAGGGTGAGTTCCGACAGTCCGACCACACATCGACACCGCCCGATATCTAGATGCTGCCTCACCTGATGCCCGATCATCGGAAAATCAACGTGCCCCTCACCAACGACTAGCACATGAATTCCGTCGCCCATTAACGAATCCCCCTCGATTCCCACTGCACCATTCATCCGCCCTTCCGCTGCGCAACTTAGCTCCGAAACGTGGCCCGCAAAAGAACAAATTCACACGCAACCCATATCCACTGTTCTGGCATAGCATACACCTTTAGGAGCGATCTAGAAAGTGCATTCAAAATGAAAAGGCTCTGCTTGCGCGCAAACCAAAAAAACAAATAGACCCTGCCAGCCCGGTTTTCCGCTTGTCCATATTTTGGATTTTCGTTATAGTCAAAAACATAAGTTTGGTTTGTCTAAAGGTAACTTTCCACCTGCGGTTTGTTTGCGATGAAACTGCAAATAAGGAGTTCGCATGTATGAGAAGCTCATGGATTCTGGCAGCCGTCGGCTGTATGGCGGTCACGGCGGCATCGGGTGATGAGATCCTTTTCAAATCAGGCGACCGGCTCACCGGCACGGTTAACAGTGTCGCCGGCGGCAAAATGACCTTCACCTCCAAGGTTGCAGGCAAACTGACGCTGAACATGGCCGACATCAAGACCTTCTCAACGGACACCCCAATTGAAATCTCGATGGCCGACGGCACGGTCGTTCATCAGAAAGTGGCGGAGTCGGCAGAAGGGCAGGTGGCCGTACAGCCCGGCGGCGCAGCGCAACCGCAGACGCTCTCGCTCGCAAATGTCGCCAAGATCAACCCGGAAAAAACTCACTGGACAGGCGCGCTCGTGGCAGGCGCACTCGTGGCCCGCGGCAACACAGAGAGCGAAACCGCCAGCGTCAGCGCAGACGCCATGCGTCGCTCCGACACCGACAGGACCACTCTCGGGGCCGGCTATTATTTTGCCAGCCAGCGCGACAACAACACGGGCGACAGCAGCACCAGCGCCGATAACTGGTTCCTCAAGGGGAAGTACGACTACTTCTTCTCAAAGAAGTTTTATGGGTATGGCAACATCAAGTATGAGAAGGATCGCATCGCCAGCCTCGACATGCGTCTCGCCCCCGGCGCCGGTTTCGGTTACCAATGGATAGAGAAACCCGACCTCAACTTCTTCACGGAAGGTGGCGCGTCTTGGGTGTGCGAACGCTATACCGATCCGGACGAGACACGCACTTACATGGCCGCTCGGCTGGCCTATCACTTCGACGCCGCCCTTAACGAGCATGTGAAAGGCTTCCACAATCTGGAAATCATCCCCAGCCTTGAGGACATTCAGGCCGTTTTGGTCAACACTGACGTGGGCCTCCGCGCGGCAATCACCGAACGGATGTTTGTCGAAGCCAAGGCGCAGCTGGCCTACAACTCCCAACCGGCCGAAGACCGCGAGAAGAAAGACCTGCGTTACACGTTGGGCATTGGCGTTGCGTTCTAACATCGGCACCAGCCCCAAATCAGTACGCTCGGCCTAGCCTTGCGCAATCTGAGGGTTTCTCGCACTTCAGAAAGACACGGCCGGCATCAGGCTGGCACAAGTTCCAGTACGGCGATTTCGGGATAGCAGTTAAAGCGCACTGGATAGACCGCCCAACCGATGCCACGCGAGATGAAGACGCTGGACCCTCGCAGCGACTGCTTCAAGCCGCTGGAGTAATTCTTGTTCTGCACCGGCAGAACGAGCGGCCCGGCCCATGGCAGACACACCTGACCGCCATGGGTGTGCCCGGAGATCATCAGATCCACACGCGAGGTGAACGCTGTGTCCGCCGTGTCAGGATTGTGCGCCAGCACGATGCGACACTCCGACTGCGGCACGTCCTTAAGCTCCCGGTCCAAGTTGCGGTGGTCCTCCCACAGGTCTCCGGCGCCCACCAACCAGATCCGACTCCCGTTGCGTTCGATCACGGCCACTCTGTGGCTAACATCCTGTCCGCTGCGCTGCAAGCACTCCCTCGACCGCCGCGCATCCGCCCAATGATCGTGGTTGCCGAGCACCGAGTAAACGCCAGCCGGCGCATCCAGCGTATTGATCACCGGCCACACCGCATCGATCTCTGCCGCCGTATTCCGAGCGTGGACAAAATCTCCTGTGCAGACCGTAATGTCCCGCCTGATTCGATTGGCCCGACGGACCACCGACTGAACCAAGCTCAAAGGAGTCAGCACGCCATGATGGATATCCGTCAAATGGACAATGCGGAAACCGGCAAAGGCTGACGGCAAGTTCGGCACTGAAATGCGGTACGTGTTCGTCTGAATCGCACACCGCTCAACGAATACCGAATACACACCCGTCGCTCCGGCGAGCCCCGCTGCAGCGCCACACGAAAGAAATCGACGTCTGGAAAACATTTATAACTTTCATCAACCGTCATCCATTGACGCGTTTGGGTCGGCAGAACGTGCGGACCCGAACTCCACATAACGTCATGGTATTCCCTGTGATCGACACGATTCAAGCGCAAACTGCTGTTCGTCGCGATTGTGGACGGACACACGGTGGTTGGGCATCTCAATCCCGCCAACAGTCGTATACCCGCACAAAATCCGGCAGCCTCAAGTGCGATGTGAACACGTGCTGGCTATGACGGGTGAGCGGGGATATACTATGAGGGAACATGAAAGTTGCGGATCAGACATATACAGGGGAGTGCCGCTCGGCAGAAGGATGAGGCTCGTCTCATGCGCGGTGTCCGAGTTCGACTTCCAGTTCAAATCTTGGGTGCGGCTGTCCTGCTGGCGGTCGCAGTGGAGTGCTATTACCATGCGGTGAAATCTCTGCCCGACGGACTTTCCTGTCGCAGCGAGTTTCTGCCTGCCACGGGCGTCCGGTTCCTCTGCGACCAGACTTTTCTTGACGCCTCGGGCGCGCGCGTGATCGATCAGCACATCTTCGACGAGGTCTTTGCGATGATCACCAACGCTGAGCACCTGGTGGTGGTCGACATGTTCCTCTTCAACGAATTCACCGGCACCGGTTCGACTCCTTCCCGACACCTGTGCGAGGAGCTGACCTCAGCCCTGATCGCCCGCAAACGGGCGTTTCCCTCTCTGCGGGCGGTGCTCATCACCGATCCCGTGAACACAGTCTATGGGGGAATGGAGCCCCGCCATTTGAGACGCCTGCGAGAGGCCGGCATCGAAGTGGTCGTCACCCGGCTGAATCGGCTTCGAGACAGCAATGCAGCGTGGTCGAGCATGTGGCGTTTGTTCTTCAAGCCGTGGGGCAACAGCAGCGAGGGCGGCTGGTTGGCGAACCCCTTCGGCGAAGGCAAAGTGACGATGCGCAGCTGGCTGGCGCTGCTCAACTTCAAAGCCAACCACCGCAAGGTTGTGGTCGCCGACGTGGGTGGCGAACTGCGCGCCTTGGTGACCTCTGCCAATCCGCACGACGGCAGCAGCGCCCACTCGAACGTCGGCCTCATCCTTTGCGGTCCAACGGTGCGGTCGGTTTTGGAGGCGGAGCGGGCTGTCCTAGCTTTCAGCGGCGGGGAAGCGATACCGATGAACGGAGTGCCGGTGGCCGCCGCGCTGACGGGCTTGGCCTCCACTAACCCCTTGCGGGTGCAGGTGGTGACGGAAGGGGCGATCGCCGACGCAGCCGAAGCCATGATCGGCGCGGCAGGGACAGGCGACGCCTTGGACTTGGTGATGTTCTATCTCGCGGATCGTCCGATTGTTCGCGCGTTGAAGGCGGCGGCGAGTCGCGGCGTGATGATGCGCGTGGTGCTCGACCCCAACAAGGATGCTTTCGGCCAGGAGAAGAGCGGCATGCCGAACCGGCAGGTGGCCCGCGAACTGGTCGCAGCGGGAGTCCCCGTGCGATGGGCCGTGACGCACGGCGAGCAAATGCATGCCAAGATGCTCGTGATAAAAAGGCGCGACGGCACCGCCGAACTTCTACTCGGCTCAGCCAACTTCACGCGGCGGAACGCGCGCGACTACAATCTGGAGGCCGATGTACGGGTCTCGGGCCAGAAAGAAGCTCCGGCGCTGGCCGATGCAGCCGCTTACACCGACCGGCTGTGGACGAACGCTGGCGGACGCGTCTTCACAACCGGCTACGAGGCGTTTCGGGACGATTCCCGCTGGCGCGTGTTCCGCTACCGCGTGCAGGAGGCCACCGGCCTCTGCACGTGGTGAGCCGCTGACAAAGGTGTCGGGCTCCCACACTGAAAAGGGTCGCAGGGATCGTCGATCATCGGTATGATGACAATCTGTTGGACTAAAAACGAGTCTGGGCTTTGTCGGGGGAAAACGATTGAGCCGCGCACTAAAACACACGGAACCGGTTAACTCTCATGGAAAAAATCATTCTCGTCTGCATCGTCGCTTTTTCGCTCGTCACAAATGCGGACACGCCGTCAGATGGAAACTCGGGGTGGACCGGACGTTGGACCTTCGACGGCAACCTATCTGACGCAACAAGCGGCAACGGTCAGGACGCCATTGCCACCCAGCCGTTGTTCACGTCCGGAGCCGAGGCTCAGGCCTTGCGGCTGACCAACACGGTGATCGATATTCTAGATGCTCCAGGCCTGCGCCTCACGCGCGGATTCCGCATCGCGTGCCGAGTCCGGTTCACCAGCCTTCCCGCAGGAACCGCGTGGGCAACCGTAGCCATGAAAGGCGATCACGGCCAGGGAGAATACATCTTGCGCGTCAACCCCGCCTCGGAGGGACGGCAGTTCGGTTTCTTCGTGAATACCGGACGCTGGGAACCCCGCGTGCAGTCGCGCGACGCGGTTAAGACCGGTGTCTGGTATCAGGTGGAGGCGGGCTGGGACGAAAAGAGCCTCTGGCTGAAGGTGAACGGCGATACCACACGCATTGACCGCAGCGGCGAACCGGTCGTGACCCGCGAGCCTCTGCATCTCGGGGCGTTCGATGGCGAACTCGACGACCTGCAGATCGCAAGCCCCGGTGGTTTCCGCACGGGTGTGGCGTGCTGGCCTTTTGAAGGCGACGTGCGCGACGCGTCCGGTCACGGTCACGATTTTGCGGCGCAGAGCCGTACGTTTGTTCCAGTCACCGGCGGACAAGCGCTGCAAGCCAGCGCTGGCTCGCTCGCGGTTCCCAGCGCGTCGGATCTGCAACTGGCTCCGGGGTTTCGTGTCGACTGTTCGGTTCTGTTCAAGGAAGCGCCCAAGGGCATCACGCCGATCGTGATTAAGGATGGCGAATACCAGTTGCGACTCGACTCGCAGTCGGAGGGCGGCAAGCTCGCCTTCTTCGTGAACCTCAACGGATGGGAGCCGCGCGTGTGCACCGAACGCCGCGTTGAGCCGAACAAGTGGTATCGCGTCAGCGCCCAGTGGGACGGGCTCAACCTGACGCTCGACGTCAACGGCGAGCGGACCGAGATCCTGCGGTCTGGAACTGCACAGCCAGGCAACAGCCCTCTGACGCTGGGCCGCTTCAACGGGCTGCTCGACAACGTACGCGTCGAGAATCCCAAGCCAACCGTGGTGCGGCTGCGGACCATCGCAACGGAGAGCACACTCCTGCGCGCAGGACGCCCCGAACGGCTGACCGGCGTGGTTCGCAACTTCGGCAACGCGGTCACCGGCTGTGTCATCGCGCTGGAGCTGCCGCCGGGCGTCGTCTGCGATCTGCCGGCCGCGCGGGATCTGGG